>LQYC01000143.1_pt1 | contig 44695 bp, 42 predicted proteins | sample 661771 | NCBI WGS metagenome assembly LQYC01 (sample SAMN03483023, study PRJNA281117) | bioreactor metagenome | isolation source: benzene-degrading methanogenic enrichment culture from a contaminated... | place: USA: oil refinery in Oklahoma | collected 2011-05
CCTCCGGCAATTTACGCGACCACAACCGCGGCGACGACTACCGCGCAAGCGGCAGGCAACAGTCGCAATTGAAAAACTACACAAAATTTATTGTGTAGTTTTTTAATTTATAATAGAAATGCGTAAATTGAACACCGAGGGTGTGTTCAATGATGTCGTCAATTTGATCCTTTTAAAGTAATTGATCGTTCCTGAATATCAATGTAATAAATGAGTAAATCAAGAAGCTTGCTTTTCGTTATTTCCAGCCCTTTTTCGCGTAAAATACTTCGCAAATCATCCAATCGATAACAATCAAAGCTATATCCTCGATAATTCCAAGAAAATTTCAATCCTTTTCCGCTATGGCGGAACTCGTTGATAAATTTATAAATAATATCATTTAATTTGTTTTTCGTAGCAAACGAAATAATTTGATTCATCTTTTTTTGCCAATTTTTGTTTTTGAATTTATGAATAATCGAAACCAAGGCTGAAATTATAATCAGAAATAACAAACTCCCCAAAGACCATTTCCAAAATTTCTCTTTATCACTTAAATAAAGCATAAAAAGGAATAGCAAATATAAAAAGAAAAGCCCAATGAGTCGTTTAAATAATTCTAAGCCCATCCAATCCCGTAGCCTTAGCATGTGATTTCTACGAAGAGATATAAGGGTTATAATAATTCCTAAAAATAATAAAAAAGGCCATATCATCCCAAAAATCATAATAAATGGACCCGTGATCCAATCTCCGGACGCAGTTAAAAATTCCGCAAACGTTGGCATCGGAAAACAATCCGCTGCATTTGTAGAACAAGAAGCAGAACATATTCCCGGAAGAATTGCCGTGACTGTCACGCTGCTCAACATTATCTTTTTAAATGGAATTAAATCCATAAATTTTTTTAAATCGTTATAAATTGTTTATTTATAATAGCAAAATTTCATCAAAAACAGAACCGGTCAGCCCTGGCCGACAACTAATTAATCATTTCATCGCTAACAACAAAAAGTCATCAAATATAATTTTAGACAGGTTAGAATCACTAAAAACCTTATCTGTCCCCGATTTGCGATTAAATTCCACGGCGGATTAAATTCCACGGCGAGGCGGCGGTTTGTTAACTTAGTGGGTAAAATTAGTGGGTAAAATTAGTGGGTAAAATTTGACATAACTTTTTTGATAGATTAACATACTAGTACATATGGCAGTAGTGCCAAATGATATCAATTGCGGGGCCCCGTACCAGTGTCTGGTGCGGGGTTCTTCGCTTTTTGAGCAACTTTTAAAATTTCTGCTCTAAAATCTATTATATCAAAGTATTGGTGACAAGCTGGTGGTAGCTCTTTTGCCACATTACCGCTTCGAGAAAAAACAATTGTGATTTTGCCATGCCCTCGCAGAAATTTAAGCAGATATTCAAAATCGCAATCACCGGAAAATAGGATAAAAGTATCATATTTATTCATATAAAACATGGCATCTGTTGCAATTTCAACATCAAAATTTGCCTTACGATGATGATTATCGTCTGTATCGTCAGAATAACATTTTAAAGGTTTTGTGTTCAAAATAAATTTTAACCCTTTTCGTAAGAAAAACAGAAAACCGAAATGGTTTTCTGATCCAAAATTGGCAGAATAAAATCGTATTGATTGCACTTTGCCGATACTTTCAAAAAAATCTTTTACTTTTTTATAATCGACAGACCAGCGCAACTCGCTTGTGGTAAGGTTTTTTAAATTATCCGGAATATCTTTTGGATTTACCCACATTTTCCTTACAGACTGTTCTAAATTTGCAGCATCGATAAATATCGCAACTTTTCCCCTTACTGATGATTTTAATTTTTCAAAATAATTATTTCCCATAAAATTTATTTTATTAACTCATTCACACTTATATCAAGGGCCTTGGAAATGCTTTTGAGGGTAGCAAGTGTTGGATTCTGATTTTTACCGGCTTCGATTTTGATTATTGTGTTATTGGTTAAATCGGCAAGACGCGCCAGTTTTTCTTGGGTTAGATTTTTAGCCTTTCTAAGGCGTTTTAAATTGTCGGCAAGGTTTAACATATACTAAATTATAGTAGTAGAATTTTAATTAACAATAGGCAACTTTATTTCTGCTATTAAAATTTAGTTTATCACATCGTAAGCCTATGTCTATACAAAAATTCTATTTATGTGCTCGTAAATCCACGGATGGCAATGATTATCAAATAATGAGAATTAAAGTCCGGATTTTCAAATTACGGGAACGCTCCCACAGGGAGGGAGGGGGAGGCTTATCGAAAAGATAACCGAAAAACCGCGGTGAAGCCGCGGTCGGTATGGAAAATGGCGTATATGCAATTTGGCGGCCCCAACCGGAGTCGGACCGGTGTTCCTTGGTTGAGAACCAAGTGTCCTAACCGCTAGACGATGGGGCCTCAAAACAAATATACCATAGCAAAATTCCGCATTTTTTTCCAGTTTTGCCATGGAAAAGGTAGAATAGCTTTGCCAATTCGCAAGTTATTTGCCAAAATATAGGTGAAAGGTCCGTGTAAAGTAATCACAAAAATATGTTTACTGATCCGAACCAAGAGTTTGACAAGTGCAAGGGGTGCCGTATGCCTTTGGAGAATGAGCAGGACGCTTGTTCCTGCAATCCCACGCTTTGCTACCACTGTTGTAAATGCGGCGATGAGTGCGTTTGCGGTTGCAAAAATCGCGTGAAGAAAAGCGAAGAGAAGGCAGAATTTTGATTTTTGAAGTTAAACCCCGCCGCCGCGGGGTTTTTCGATGCGCGCCGCGGAAAACTCAATACTCAATTCGCAATTTGCAAACATTGGAATTGCGATGATAGAATATAAATATATTAAAGTAAAATATAAATATGGCAATAATGGAAAAAATCAATCTTTGGGTCAAACCGGTTTTAAAGATCGGCGGTTTGGCGGTTTTGGGAGCAATTATTCTTTACGCGGTGTTTGTTTTTCTGGGATCGCTATTCGGCTCGTATTCGGGAAAAACGCAATCGATCGGCGGCTATTCGAAAATGGCGAATTATGATTCCGGTTATTTGGAAAATGCGGCTGCGCCGATGCCGGCGGAATCAGAAATTTTCAAATCAGCCGGATTATCGTCGAGGAACGCGGCTTCTTCGGACGGTGACGACTCATATATCGACAATGGGTATGCAATCGGAAATCAAGCGGAAAAATATGAAGTTACCGATTATAATGCCAGCATTGAGACCGGCCAGCTGGAAAAATCTTGCGCCGCCATCGGCGGATTAAAGTCGCGGGAGGATGTTATTTTTGAAAGTGCCCGCGAATATCGCAACGGTTGCAGTTATTCGTTCAAGGTCAATCGCGCCAAAACCGATGAGATACTGGCATTGATCAAAGAAATGGATCCCAAAGAATTATCCGGAAGCACTTACACCATTCAGCGGCAGGTTGATGATTATACCAGCCGGATCGATATTTTGCAGAAGAAGTTGGCGTCAATCGATGAAACTCTCAACAACGCGACGGGTGCCTACGATGATGTAACGCAAGCCGCGGCCGGCGCTAAGGACATCGAAACTTTGGCGAAAGTCATCGATAGTAAAATAAACACAATTGAGAGGTTGACGCAGCAGCGGATCAGCATTAACTCCCAGCTGGAACAAATCCGCCGCGGGAAGGCCGAGCAGGTTGACCGCTTGAATTACACTTATTTTTCCGTGAACATCGTTAACGGCGCGTTTATCGACTTTCAAAATCTGGGAGACTCGTGGAATCTGGCTCTTAAGGTTTTAATCGCCGAGATCAACCAAACCATCCAAAATATCAGCATTAATCTGATTGGATTTATGTTTATCTTGTTGCAGTATGCCATTTACGCGTTCATTTTGCTGATTGTCGCCAAGTATGGCTGGAAGCTGGCCAGGCGCATCTGGCAGAACCGATAATCGGGCGATTATCGTTAAACGGTTGCATTTTTCGCCAAAAAGGGCTATCCTTGGTACAGGAGAGCCCTTTTTGGCGCTTCTTTTAACATATATACTACCAATGAATAATTTTGATAAAAATTGGAGGAACGCCAAAAAAAACATTTTTCGGCTTGAAGGCCGGGTTGAATACCGTTTGTCCGGAGAACAGGAAGATATCGCCAAATGGAAGCAGAACGATACCGATTCAGGGAAAAACAAAGAATGGCGCGGATGGCAGGCATCGCTGAAGAAAGCCTCGCAAAAAGGAGTTGTCGTCCAGCGCGTGCGCGTGGCGCCGAAAACTTTGCCGGATTACATAAAATTTGAAATCAGCCGCTGGCGGAAAAATCCCGACAAGAACGGCGAACAGGTTTTATTTTTGAACGAAAATGATTACCGGGAGATTATCGCCGCGTACGGATTCGATCCCAAGGATTTTTGGCTTTTCGACGATCAGAATTTGCTGATTTTCAACTATGACAAGGCGGGAAAATTTTCAGGCGATATCTTGATAACTAACGGAGGCATGGTTAAAAGATATTGCGAATTAAAATCAAAATTGCTGGAAAAATCAATGCCGATGGAGTCGTTCTTGAAAAAAATATAAGCGGCGGAATTCATTCAATTTGTTTTTTTATAATACGCGAAACAAGACCTGAAAATCAGTTCCGGCAAAGACAAAAAATATCATTGATTGCGCGGACATACCTATAAATTGCAAAGAAAAATATTCTTTCAAGATTTTCGATTGATTCAAGCCTCGGCAATATCCCGATCGCGGTAAATTTTGCTTGACGGCAAGATTTAATTGCGTCAAAATATAATTGCAATAACCAATTATTATGATCGAAACAATTTTTTATTTTCTGGGTTCGATATTTTTCTTTTTGTCTATCGCGATTTTGGCGGTAATTTTATTTTTCACGGTTATGATTATGCGTAAAGCCATATCTATTGAGATGGAAATAAAAAACACCGTCATCGAGGCGAAAAACGCGGTAGCGGAAGTCAAAAACAAAATTTCAAGTTTTTCCGTCGGCATCGCGGGGATTGTCGCCTTGCTTGAAAAGCTGATCGGGCTTAAAAATAAAATGCAAGACCGAGAAGCGGATCAGGAACGGAAAAAACCGCCCAAAAAAGAAAAAAAATCAAAAAATTTTGACGAGGAAAATTTTTAGTAATCGGAAGTAATCTTCGAGGAAACATGCTCTGGTTGCGGCGGGGTTAATACCCCGACGCAAGAACCCAATTTATCGTTGGTTTCAAACAAAAAAGCGCGGCCGCGCTTTTTTGTTTGGATGATATGATTTCGGCGTTTATATTCTTTTCGTATATTCTCCGGTTTCCGTGTTGATTTCCAGCACATCTCCCTGTTCCACGAACAGCGGAGCTTGAATGGTGGCGCCGGTTTCCAGAACCACGGCTTTGGTGCCGGATTGCGACCGATTTCCCTTAACTCCCGGAGCCGCTTCTTTAACCCTCAACTGGACTTTGATGGGCAGGGTGACGCTGATTACTTCATCTTCATAGACCACGCCGTCAAGAATTGTGTTGGGTACCAGGAATTTGGCGCCGGCCCCGATCTTTTCTTCGGGCAATTCAAACCTTTTTGAAGAATCGTTTTCCCGGCAAAAAATAAATTTTCCGCGATTATTGTAAATAAATTTCACTTGCGCTCTCTCGCTTTCGGTTTCTTCGAAAGAGTCGCCTTTATGGAAAGTGCGGTCCACGATTTTTCCGGTAATCAAATTTTTGACCTTGGTGCGGATAACCGTGGCGTCTTGCGCTTTGATAATCTGCTGGAATTCCAGCACTTCGTAAGGCTGGCCGTCCAAAATAAACAGTACGCCTTTGCGCAAATCAAAATAATTCAGCATATCTTCATAAAATCCGAAATCCGAATATTCGAAATCCGAAACAAATTTAAATGACCAAAATTCGAATGTTCAAAACGGAATCAAGTTCCCGTTTCGTTCGTTTGAAAATTCGAATTTTGAACATTGTTTCGAATATTCGAGCTTCGTACTTCGAATTTAAACAATTATATAACTATTTTTGCCTTATTTTTAGTTTTAAGTCAAGAAAGCGCGCGCTATTCGACGATCCGCCACTCGATTTTTTCGATTTTGTCGCAATATTCAAGCCATTCGCCGCCGGAAGTGACGACGAACCATTTTTTGCGGTTTTCCGACCAAATCATGGGGTCGTCGCGGTAGAACGGTTTTTTGACGATCTCTTTGGGTTTTAATTTATCCAATTCCAGCCATTTTTTAAAAACTGTTTCAATGGTGTAGTCCAATTTCCGCGAATTGGCCCAATCGGCCACGATTTTTATCGCGCTTTTGGCTTTTTCAAGCGAACCGGCCAGTTCGATCAATTGTTTTGCCGGTTTTGTATAGCGCGAATAAACAATATCCCGTTTGCGCGCGTCGCGCTTGAGTTCGTCCAATCCCACGCCTTTGGTTTCAAAAAAATAAGTGACGATTTGGCGGATGGCGGTGTCTTCTTTTAATTTTTCCAGATATTTTATTTTTTTGGTTTTCAACAATTCCGTTACTTTTTCGCCGATGCTTTTTCCAATGCCGTTGATTTTGGGTATGGTTTTATTTTTCTTGTATGTTTGGGCGATATCGGTTTCGCAAGACGCCAACGCCGCCGCGGCTTTGCGATAGGCGCGGATGCGGAACGGTTTGTCGCTCTTGATTTCCAGCAGATCGGCGATTTGGGTTAATTTGTCGGAAATGATTTTATTGTCCATTTATTTGGTTCAGGATATTTTGATAAAAAATTTTCGCTTTCTTTAATTCTTCCTTGCCTTTGGAAGTGATTTCATATATCCGGCGGCGCTTGTTCATTTCGCTTTTCACGAATCCATCAATTTCCAGGCGGTAAAAAACGCGGTAGGGGGTGATCTTGCCCGGCCGGAAACCGAATTCTTTTTCTATCAGCGCGGGAATTTCCCAGCCGTAAAGCGGTTGTTTGTCAAGGATGGCCAGAATATACAGCCAAAGGTTGTCGGTGGTATTGGATTTATTCAGGCGCTGGATGGGCAACATATGTTATATTGATGAAAACTTTCTTATACTTGACTTGTTATTTTACGATGGTAAAATAGTTACATAATGTAAAACATACCATAATTCATTTTAACAAAAAATATGGCAGAAACAAACCAAAGAAAAAAAATCCGTTTGGCGATTGCCGGCATCGGCAACTGCTGTTCCAGTTTGGTGCAGGGGATAACCTATTATAAAAATATTGGCGCCGATGACGATCCGGTTCCGGGGTTGATGCACAATGTGGTCGGGGATTACGCTCCGCGCGATATCGAAATCGTGGCGGCGTTTGATGTGGATAAGCGCAAGGTGGGGCGCGATATTGCCAAAGCGATTTTCGCTTTGCCCAACTGCACCAAGGTTTTTTGCAAAGAAGTTCCCGATTTGGAGGTTAAAGTGCAAATGGGGCCGGTTTTTGACGGGGTGGCCGATCATATGAAGGATTATCCCGAAGACCAAACTTTTTCGGTGGCGGATTTGCCCGCGGTTGATGTGGCCGATGAATTGAAAAAAGCCAAAGCCGATGTTTTGGTCAGCTATATGCCGGTGGGATCGCAAAAGGCGGCCGAATATTACGCTCAAGCCGCGTTGGATGCGGGTTGCGGATTCGTGAATTGTATGCCCATATTCATAGTTTCGGATAATGTTTGGGGAGAAAAATTCGCCAAAGCCGGAATTCCCTGCATTGGCGACGATATCAAGTCGCAAATCGGCGCCACGATCGTGCATCGCGCATTGAGTAATTTGTTTACCAAGCGGGGAGTGACGATCGATCGTTCTTACCAGCTTAATTTTGGCGGCAATACGGATTTTTTGAATATGTTGTCGCGCGACCGTCTGAAATCAAAGAAAATTTCCAAAACCGAAAGCGTGGAGTCGCAGTTGGGCAAACGATTAAGTTATGATAATCTCCATATCGGGCCGTCGGATTGGGTGCCGTTTTTGAAAGACAATAAAATTTGCTTTATTCGCATGGAGGGCCGCAAATTCGGCGATGTTCCGGTGGAAATAGAATTGCGTTTGAGCGTGGAAGATTCGCCCAATTCCGCGGGCGTGGTCATCGACGCCGTGCGCATGGTAAAGTTGGCCAAAGAACGGGGAATCGGCGGACCGCTCACAAGCCCTTCGTCATATTTTATGAAACATCCGCCGGCGCAGTTTACCGACAGCCAAGCGTATGAAATGGTGGAGGAATTCATCGCGGGAAAGCGCGATCGCTAACAACTCACGATTTATGATTTATGAAATAAGATTTATGAATTTAAATCTTAAATCTTAAATCTTAAATCTTAAATCTTAAATCACCGATGCTTGATCTTTACCGCAATCAATTTAAGGGTTTGGAAAACAGAGTTGCCGGTATTTTCGCCCGCTTACCCCTTACTCCCAACCAATACACGGCTTGCTCCGTTGCCGCCGCTTTTGCGGCGCTTTGTTTTTTGATCATCGGCGGCTATTGGGTCGCGCTGGCGCTTTTTGCCGTTGCCGCCACTCTTGATTTTATTGATGGCGCGGTGGCGCGCGCGAAAAATTTGGCCAACAAAAAGGGGGCCTATTGGGATACAATTGCCGATCGCTATGTGGAAGCGACACTGCTTTTCGGATTTTTGTTTGTTGAATTGCCGGTTTTTTTTATGCCGGCGCCGGCGTGGATATTTTTAGTTCTTTTCGGGTCGATGATGACCACTTATGCCAAAGCCGCGGCCAAAGAAAAAGGTTTAAGCGACTTGGAGCTAAAGGGTGGCTTGTTGTCGCGCGCCGAACGGCTGATAATTTTCGCGGTGGTTATCGCGTCCTTGAATTATTATCCGGCGCTGGCGTCATTTTTGCTGGCAGCGCTGGCGATTTTAACGAATGTTACCGCCGCGCAAAGAATCAAGAAAGCATTGTTATTGAAATAACCGCGCGGCCGCATCAAACAAAAAACGGCAGTTTGCCGTTTTTTTGTTTTTATCCGGTTTTTTTAGATGTCGTAATAAAGTTCAAATTCAATCGGAGTCGGCCGGGTGCGCACAATATCATATTCGGCGGTTTTTTTGTGGCTGATCCAACTTTCAACAATGGTTTTTGAAAAAACATTACCGGCGAATAGATATTCGCGGTCTTTTTCCAATGCCGCCAAGCTTTCTTCCAGCGATGCGGGAACTTGCGAAATTGAATCGCGGTTTTTATATATATTGCCGTTGGCGGGTTTGCCCGGATCAACTTTATTGGCAATACCGTCCAAGCCGGCCATTAGCATGGCCGAAAATGCCAGATAAGGATTGCAGGAAGCGTCGGCCGGCCGAAATTCGATGCGTTTTGAGGCGGGCGCGCCGCTGTACATCGGGATGCGGATGGCCGCGGAACGATTGCGGGCCGAATATGCCAAGTTTGTGGGCGCTTCAAATCCGGGTACGAGCCGTTTATAGGAATTGGTCGAGGGCGCGCAAAACGCCATCAGCGATCTTCCGTGCGCTAACAATCCGCCGATAAACCATAGCGCGGTTTGGCTCAAGCCGGCATAGCCGTTGGCGTCAAAGAATAAGGCTTCAGAATCTTTCCATAGAGAAATATGAGTATGCATTCCCGAACCATTGTCGCCAAACAAGGGCTTGGGCATAAATGTGGCGGTTTTGCCGGCGCGCCGGGCGACATTTTTTACCGCGTATTTGAACATCATTATTTTATCGGCTTGCGACAGCAAGGAGTCGTATTTTATATCGATTTCAGCTTGCCCCGCGGTGGCGACTTCATGGTGTTCTTTTTCGACTTCAATGCCCAGGCGTTTCAGCTCCGCCACCATGTCGCGGCGGATATCCGCGGTTTGATCGGTTGGCGGCATCGGAAAATAACCTTCTTTGTTACGAATTTTATACCCCGAACCGTTGTCTTCGCCATTATCGCTCCAGTTGGCTTCACCGGATTCGATCCGGTGAAAAGCGTGATTTTGGCCGTTGGCAAATTCAACGCGGTCGAAAATAAAAAATTCCGCTTCCGGGCCATAATAGGCGGTGTCGGCAACGCCGGTTTTTTTTAAGTACTCTTGGGCTTGTTGCGCGATCGCGCGCGGGTCGTTGCCGAATCGGGTTTTGCGATCTTTCGTTCCGCCGGATTCCTTGGCGGAAACGGGGGGCTCGTAAACATCGCAAATCAAACTGCCGACCGGTTCTTTGGCAAACATATCGATAACGAATGATTTGGCGTCAGGCGCGAGTACCATATCGCTTTCTTCGATGTTCTTGAAACCGCGGATCGACGATCCGTCAAAACCGATGCCTTCGGAAAAAACCTTCTCGTTGAATTGGTCCAGCGGCACCGTAAAATGCTGCCACGCGCCGGGAAGATCGCAAAACTTCAAATCAATCATTTTGGCGCCGGCTTTTTCGCATAACTCAACTATTTCTTTTGCTTCCATATTCCAAATTAAAAATTTAAAAATCAAAATGAAAAAATACAATTAAAAATTCAAAATTTTATAATTTATAAATTTTTAAATTTTGCATTGTCATTTTGATCTTTGATTTTTATATTTTAATTTAACAAAAATCCCCGAATTCGGTTCGGAGACGCCATTGTCTTGTTTGAAAGCACTTCGTTGTGCTTAATGTTAATAATTTACCGCATTTAATCAAATAAGTCAAAGCATAATTCTTTCGTGTAATAAGTTATTTCTTCCTAAGGCCCAAGATGTTATAATTTGATAAACAGACAAATAAATAATTAAAATAAAACAAAAAAATGAATAAATTGCCAATTGTTTTCGCGCTGTCTTTAACGATCGCGTTCATGGGATTTGCTTTGGCCGGCGCGGCAGGATGCGATCCTTCCAAGCTGGAGGCGGTCGCGGCTTATCAAAAAAGCGACGCGGTGGTTAATTTGCAATCGTGTTTGATCGATGCGGGATTTGGTATTCCGGCCGGAGCCACCGGGTATTACGGCGCGCAGACAATCGGTGCCGTAAAGGCATTTTATTCTTCGTGGTATGGCGGTTGGAACGGCTTGAAAGTCGGGCCGCAGGGAATCGCCAATCTCCGAAATAATTCGGCGCCCGTCGGCACCGGTTCGGAAGGCTTTAAAACATTTGTCGCCGCCGCGGATTTCAAGATTTATTTTCAAAAAGCAATCCAAGAAACAAGCGACAACCACAGCCGGAATTCCTTGGGCGGCGGATCGGGGATGGCGACTGCGATGGACGGTTTGGGGTCGAATGCCGGGGGTAGTGCGAAAAGTATTTCCGCTCCAACCGCCGCCGGAGCCGTTTTGACAGATCGCGCGTCAGCCACCAATGTGCAAGTGGCGGGAATCGATGAACCGGATATCGTAAAAACAGACGGTAAAGAGATTTATTATTCCGGGTCGAGCCCGATTTATTGGTGGGGCGCGGGCGGCGGGATTTCCGCAACCGACAATGTTTCGCGCTGTTATGATTGCCAGTCGGCAAACACCAAAGCCATAAAAGCCCTGCCGCTGAATGATATGGCGGTTGACGCAAACATTAAGAAATCCGGCGATTTGTTATTATTCAACAATGTTTTGGCGGTTTTCGGTGACGGCGGGGTAACCGGTTATAATGTCGCGGATCCGGAGAATCCAATTGAAACATGGAACATAAAACCCGAAGGCAATGCTTCAATCATCGGTTCGCGGTTGCGCAACGGCAAGATTTATATGGTGGCGAAAACCACTATCGGCACAACCGATATTTGTCCGATAAGGCCGTTGACGATCGGCGGTGTTGGGGTTTCGATTGCTTGCGATTCAATTTACCATCCGGAGCGGGTTCTTCCGACCAATGCCATTTTTAGCGTTTTTGTCATTAACGCGGCGAATGGCGCGGTGGAGCAAAAAACTTCGTTTGCCGGTTTGGGCGATTCGTCGGTTATTTATATGTCGCCGGAGAATCTTTTCATTACATATCCGGCCTATGAAAGCGAGTTTGATATCCATGCGGGTTTGATCAAGGAAAACATGAAGGATTTGGTGAGCGCTTCGTTGGTCGATCAAATCGTAAAACTTGAAAGTTACGATATCGGTTCATCGGCCAAAATGGTTGAGTTGGACACGATCTTGAATAATTACGAAAACGGATTGAGCTCCGACAATCGCTTGAGGTTCGAAAATGAAATGCAAAACCGTCTGGCGGAATATCGCAAAACGCGCTTAAGGAATTTTGACAAAACGGTTGTCGCCAAGATCGGTTTGGGGGATTTGAAATTTTATGCCGCCGGATCGGTTCCGGGTCAGCCGTTAAACCAGTTTTCTCTTGACGAATATAATGGTAACTTGAGGATAGCCACCACGGTCGGCAGCTCATGGTTTATGCGCAGCGAAACCGCCAATGATGTCTATGTCCTTGACCCGGAAATGAAAATCAGCGGTTCGGCGCTTGATCTGGGCAAGACGGAAAAGATATATTCGGCCCGGTTCATTGAAGACAAGGGTTACATTGTCACTTTCCGCCAAACCGATCCGTTTTATGTTATTGATTTAAAGGACCCGAAAAATCCCAAACTTGCCGGAGAGCTCAAGATTCCCGGATATTCGGGATATTTGCACCCGGTGAATAAAGACAGAATTATCGGCATTGGCATGGAAGATTCCAATGTTAAAATTTCTTATTTTAATGTCAGCGATCCGGCCCATCCCGCGGAAATGGATAAATATTCGCTTAAAGAATATTGGTCGGAGGCCGTTAGCAACCATCATGCGTTTTTGATGGACGGCAAACACGGCATATTTTTTATGCCGGGAAGCAACGGCGGTTATGTATTCTCATATCTGAACGATAAACTTTCCTTGCTTAAGGCGGTAAGCGGTATCAATCCCAATCGGGCGATCTACATCAATGATTATCTTTATATGATCGGCGGCAACAAGATCGCGGTACTCGACGAAAACACTTGGGAAAAGGTGAAAGAATTCAATTTTTAGAGATTCGCGACAAACAAAAAAACCGCCGCCGCGGTTTTTTGTTTGGAAAATTATTTTTTAAATTCAGCGGAAATAATAATCGCGTTTGAGATTTCTTTCATTGACAGGCGTTTATCCATTGATTTTTTATGCAGTAATTTATAGGCGTCGTTTTCGGTGATGGAAAACTCTTTCATCAGGATTCCTTTGGCCTTTTCGATCACTTTGCGGGTTTCCAGCGCTTCCTTTAACGCTTCTTTTTCCGAAAAGAGCAGGGCATTTTCAATCGCGCCCCCAACGGCTTTGGCCACCAATTCGAATAAGACCGTCTCGGTTTTTGAATAGGCGCGCGGTTTGGAATGCTGGACATTGATCACGCCCAAAACTTTGTCGCGGTAAATTATCGGTACCGACAGGAATCCCTCGAATCTGTCTTCGGGCAGGCTGTTGACGAATTTAAATCGTTGGTCATTGTAAGCTTCTTTTGCGATCGCGACGGTGAGTTTGTTGCGCGCCACCCAGCCGGTTATGCCTTCGTTGAGTTTCAGTTTGATGCTGCCGATTTCCAGCGGTTTGGGGTTGAGGGACGCGCGCAAAACCAGATCGCCGCCATCGATCAGGTACAAAAAACAAGAATCGGCTTTAGTCACGCCGCTCACGATTTTTACGATGCGGTTCAAAACTTCCTTCAGATCAAGATTGTAACTGATTGTTTCAATGATTTCCCGGAGTATTTTCAATTCTTGATTTTTTTTGATTGCAGGTCTTTTCTCCATATGTTTCATTCGCGCACTGTTTTGATTGCGCGTTGAGTCAAGTCGGCGATGATCGACGGTTTTGAATCATCAAGATCGCCGGCATTGATGACCAAATCAGGCATAATGGCCGCGCGGGCAAGCTGGTTTAGAACTTCATCGATTTTCGTGGCCGCGGGCAGTCCGGAAAGATTCGCCGATGTGGCCGCCAACGGTTGGTTGGCGGTTTCCAGCAAAGAATTTGCGAATGCGTAAAATGGTATGCGCAGCGCGATAGTCTTGTCGTCGGCGCCAAAAATCTTCGCGTCCGGTTTTCGAAACAATATCGCGGTGAATTTCCCCGGCCATTTGGTTTCCAAAAACTCTTGCTGTTTTGCCGATATTTTTGCTAATTTTTTTGCCATTGCCATATTTTTCACAAAAACCGGTAATGGTTTTCCTTGAGGGCGGTCTTTGATCGCGTAAATTTTTTTTACCGCGTTTTCGTTCGCGGCGTTCGCCAGCAGACCGTAGACCGTATCGGTGGGCACGACAACGACTCCTCCTTTTTGGATCAGTCGATTCGCGGTTTCCACCGCGATTTGAAAATTATTCGGCGTCAGCGAGATTATTTCCATATGGGATCAATTAGCGTTTGCAGCTTTCCAAGTATTTTTCGATGCGCGCCATTTCGCGTTCCACCACCGGCCCGTCATATTCACCGGAATGCGCCACCGATCCTTGATAAACCGGTTTTTTCTGGTCAAGATGAAGGCTCAACGCAACGCTTTCCTTGTCCGGTTTTATGAACAAGTGGAGCCGCGGGTAACCGATTCTCGGCCGGGTGAACCCCAGTTCTTTGGCGGTAGGGTCTTCGCCTTGGAAATGGTATCCCAAATCGCGCATTATGTTGTTTATATTATTTTTGAATGGTCCGTTAACGATTATTTTCATATTTTTATTCTTTTTATACCCCGCCAGCTCGCCGCGGGGAACAAAAAGAATGAGGAGTCCAAAGGAAACATCCTTTGGTTGACGGCGGGATTAATACCCCGACATCAATGTATTTTTTTATTGATACGATAATATGTTTACCCTTCGACCGGGTTTTTGTCAATTTTAGCGGCGTTCGTATGATACGAATACTATTCGCATATATATGAGAGGTACAAATTAAATGATATTTGATAATTTGACGGTATTTTTTAGGGTCTGTCTCCGAATTGGCTTCAGAACGAAATTTTCGGTTTTCGAGCGAAAAGAATGAAGAATGAGGAGGCATATTTAAGCTAAATCTGGCGACGAATGATGAATTCTTTGCAACCGAAAAATGGAAATTGCGGTTGAAGCTAATTCGACAACAGACCTTTTTATTGAGTGCAATAACTCGGGGCTTTGCCCCGGGGTGCACCAAGAGGATTCCAAAGGTAATCCGCAAGTACTCTTGCAAAGGGGCGCCCCCTTTGGTCGTCGTGCGGGGTTCATACCCCGCACGACGAAATACATTTGAAAAATATATTTTTGATTCAATTCGTATTGTTGTTTTTGTGCAGCCGTCCGATAAGCCATTCTTTTTAAATTCTAACATAAAACCGAAGAGCTTTCATTTTTTGTAAAATTGGTTTAAATTTAATACAAAGATTACTGATCAGCCATGAATAATTTGCATCGGATATTTATCGCAATCAATTTGCCGGATAAATTGCGCAATGAATTGGGTTTGTTTCAGGATCGCTGGCCCGAATTGCCGGCGCGCTGGACCAAAATGGAAAGTTTGCATATAACTTTGAATTTTTTAGGCAACGCCAACGATGAAGAAGTTTGCGAGATATGCAAAAACGCGGCGGAAATCGCCATGCGCCATGAACCGTTTGATCTGACCATTGATAAAGTGGCGTATGGCCCGGTGGGGAATTTGTCCAAAAAACCGCCTAAAATGATATGGGCGGTTGGGAACAGTTCGCCGGAATTGGGCGCGTTGCAAAAAGATTTGGAAACTTCGCTTTATGAATTTTGCGGCGGCGAGTATCGCGAGAGCGAAATTTACAGTTTCGCGCCGCATATCACTCTGGCGCGGTTGCAGCTCGCCGGATTGGCGCAAATGGAACCGGAAGAGATACCGGAAATAAACGAAAAAATCAGCCGGACATTTATGGTTGAATCCATCGAGGTCATGGAAAGCCAATTAAAGAAAGGCGGCCCGGCGTACACGATTTTGGAAAGTTTAAAATTGGGAGATTAAAGAAAATTAAAATTTAAAAATCAAAATGTAAAATTAAGAAAAAATTCCATAAGAAATTTTAATTTTATATTTTTCAATTGTTATTTTTATTCTTTTTATACCCCGCCAGCTCGCCGCGGGGAACAAAAAGAATGAGGAGTCCAAAGGAAACATCCTTTGGCTGATGGCGGGGTTAATACCCCGACGCAAGAACCCAATTTATTTTTGATATTTTTATTTAAAATTTTTATGAAAGTGCATTTTGTCGGTATCGGCGGCATCGGAGTTTCCGCGTTGGCGCGTTATTATTTGGCGCAGGGCTGGCGGGTTTCCGGTTCGGATTTAACATCTTCGGATATCACCGCGGCATTAAAAAAGCTGGGCGCGCGAATTTACGCCGGCGAAAAAAGTTTAAAATTGTTGATGCCGGACGCGGTGATTTACAGTCCGGCGGTGAAAGACACGAATCCGGAGTTGAAGGAAGCGAGGCGGTTGGGAATAAAAACAATAAGTTATCCGCAGGCCTTGGGCGAACTGACCAAGCTTTATAAAACGATCGCGGTGGCGGGCGCGCACGGCAAGAGCACGACCACGGCGATTATCGGTTTGATGATGATTGCGGCGCGGCTTGATCCCACGGTTATCGTGGGCACCAAAGTCAAAGAGTTCGGCGACTCGAATTTTCGTTTGGGAAAATCAAAATATTTGGTGATTGAGGCCTGCGAATATGATGGGTCGTTTTTGAATTATTGGCCTGAAATTATCGTGATAACCAATATTGAAATGGATCATATGGAATGCTACAAAAGCGAAACTGAATTGATGGCGGCGTTTGAAAAATTCGCGCGCCATTTGCCAAAAACGGGAACGCTGGTGGCTTGCGGCGACGATGCCAATGTTTCCGAGATTCTTGGCCGGATCGAGCCGGATAGAATGGGAATCAAGAAATATTCATTGGCGCAATCGGAATCAAAAAAATTGCGCTCGTTTTTGAAAATTCCCGGCGAACACAATGTCGAAAACGGATTGGCCGCGCTGGCGGTGGGGCGATTGTTGAAAATTTCCGATAAAAAAATATTCCATTCTTTGGCGAAATACAAAGGTTCTTGGAGGCGGTTTGATCGGGAGCCGGGAATGGTCGCGGGCAAACGAATCACCGTGGTTTCCGATTACGGCCATCACCCCACGCAAATTAAGATGACAATGGCCGCGGCGCGCGCCAAATGGCCCAAGAAGAAAATCGTCTGCGTTTTCCAGCCGCATCAGGCATGGCGCACGCATTTGCTTTTTGGCGAATTCGTCGATGTTTTTAAAAAAAATCCGCTCGATGAAGTTTTGATTACGGATATTTATCAAGTCGCGGGCCGCGAATCGGCCGCGATCCAAAAAAAAGTCAGCAGCCAAAAACTGGCAAGAGCCGTCGGCGGCCGGGCGGAATATATATCCTCAAAAGAGATTTTTGAAAGATTGAAAAAAGAAATCAAAGGCGGCGAAATAGTTTTGGTGATGGGCGCGGGCGACATTTATGAGCTGTCGAAAAAACTGACAAAAAATTTTAAAAAATGAGAAACGGAAGAGATTAATCCTTTAAAAAATTGCAATGACAAAAAATCAAAAAATCTGGTTTGCGGTATTTTTGGCCATGTTTCTGGCACCTTTAATTTTGCGTGTGTTTGGCGTACGAAATTCAGTTGATATTCCATGGCTTCCGTTTGTTGATTTTGGACATTTTTTAAATGTTTTATTTTCATGTTCAATGGTTTTGTTTCCTTTAGTTGGATTGTTGGGTATTTTTTTAATAATTAAAAAGATATCAATAAATAAAAAATTGAAAATATCTTTTTTTATTATTTTGTTTCCTTTGATTTGTTTGTTTGTTTTTTTGAATGTTATGTTTTTTTGGGTAATGCTTTATTATATGATTGTAAGTCCTCAAATTGGTTAATTTGGTTAATAAAAAATTATGGAAATTCATTTTTCATTTTTTATGTTTATACCAACCGCGGCATTCTTGCTGGCGCAGTCGATTTTTGCCGATGAGTCGCCGATGATTAGCGTAAGCGGTGCGGATGAAGTTTGGGACGCCGAGGTTGGGATAATTCCCGCGGGTGCGGTTGATTCCGGCAACGCAAATTTTTTGTTGCCCAATGAGGCCACGGTTTGCCACGCGGATGAAATTTGGACTGTAGGGATTGAATCAGTTTCCAATGAGGCAATCGATGTCAATGATGCGAGTTTTATTTTGCCAAACGAGGCTGTGATTTGCCACGCTGATGAGGTCTGGACCAATGATTTGGCAAGCGCGAAAATTGGGGATGTACCACAGATTTTATCAAGAACGCCAATTTTATTTGTGCCGGGGTTATTGGGAACTTACATCAAAGATGGGGGTGATTTTGTTTGGATTAATGATGCAATGTTCAATCCGGTAAATTCTGATGAGTTTATGGATTCGTTGAGTTTAAGCGATGTTTTTTTGCCAATTAATAATAATTTATCGCTTGCTGGCGTTATAGGCAAAAAAATTTATGATTTGATGGGGATAATAAAATTTAATTATGATTATTCCGATGGACTCATCAAGGAATTCCAAGCGCAGGGGTATGATGCGGCGGAGGGGAGTTCGGGGCAAACTTTTTATACTTTTCCGTATGATTGGCGGTATGGCGCCAGCGGGATATACCCAGTGTCGGCGGGAACCTCGCAACGGCCGTTGACCAACAGTGATTTGTTGAAAATTGAGATTGACCGGTTGGCGAAAATTTCACCCACGGGCGAGGTGGATGTGATCGCGCACAGTTTGGGCGGATTGATTGCCAAGAAGTATATTCTTGAAAACAGCAATCTAAAAATCAATAAAATGGTATTTGTGGGCGTGCCTAATTTGGGCGCGCCGCTGGCGGGAAAAGCGCTGTTGTCCGGTACGGATTTCGGAGTTTTCGGATTGAATCCGCAGGAATTGAAAAAGATTGTCCAAAATATGCCCGCGGCCTATGATTTGCTTCCCAGCCAAGAGTATTTTTCCGATAAGGGCAATTGGGTTAATATCTACAAGCCGAGTGGCGTTTCCGGCGTGAATGATGTGAGCAGATTGGATTACACCCAAACGCAAATATATCTGGCGGGCGCCAATTTGAACGGCACGGCAATCGACAACGCCACCGCGTTACATTCAAGCGATTTTGACGGTGATTATGTCTATGCCAATTTTTGGGCCAAAGGCGTTGATTCCTACAATATCGTGGGCTGCAGATCCGCGACTTTCGGTACGGTTGAAGATTGGCAAAATACCGACGGCACCCATAGCAATTATGATTTCGGCGCGCCGAGCAATGGCGATGACACGGTGCCGCTTGAATCCGCCAACCGCTTTCTTGCCGTCGATAGCAAGACATTCTACGCGCCCAAGGTTAAACACGGCCGAATGCCCAGCTTTGACGGCATTAAGGAAAAAATAGTTTCCATAATTTCGGGCAATGACATTCCGATCGCGGCCGGCAAAATTATTTCTAAATCGGAATTATCGGATAACCCCAATCAATGCCGGCTTTACGGCGCGACGATTAAAATTGAAAGTCCGCTGGCCATCAAAGTGAGCGATCAATTTGGCAATTTGATTGAATCGGTTGAAGGCGTTGGCTTAAAAAACGAAATTCCCGGAGCGAGTTTTGAAACTGTTGGCGACCGCAAGTTTGTCTATTTGCCCACTGCCGATAACGAGCAATATCAAATTGATTTGCAAGGAACCGGCAGCGGCACTTTTACGCTGATCAAGGAAGAGATTGAAGGTGACAACGCGGTATCGGCCGATGTTTTCGCCGATATTCCGGTAACAACTGATTTTTCCGGCAGTTTGGAAATTGAAGGTAACGCTCAAATAATTAAAACCAACGGCGTACGGATTGACTCGGTGGAAATTCCGGTTGGCGCGGTTGGCGACGCGATTATGCCGCAAACCACGGTTTTGATTAACGGCCAAACGCCAAAAGAATTTTACAATGACCACGCCGCGATAACTTTGTCGGCAACCGATTTTGCCCAAACCGGAACTGATTCGGCGGGAGTGCTTTCAATCAATTACCGGCTGGATGGCGCCGCCACGACGACATTGGGCACGACCACGACAATTGCGGTTGTCAACGAAGGAAAACATACTTTAAGCTATCGCGCCAAAGACAAATTGGGGAATGATGAAGAAGAAAAGAACATCAGCTTCGTTATTGACAAAACTTCACCAGAGTTGAAATTTGGTTTTAGTCAAACGAAAAAAGATTTGGCATTTTCCGCCGCCGATAATTATTCCGCCTCAAACACGATTGCCATTGTCGATAAGAATGGCAGTTTGATCGCAACCGATCAAGCCGGGAATACGGTTGAATTGTCATTCAAAGAAAAGAATCGCAAGCAATCTTTGCGGGCGCAATTATTAGGATTGTCATACAACGGCCAAATGGTTGATTTGAGCGGCAGCCAGTTGGCGCTCGCTTGGTTTTATGGCTACACTCCCAAACTGCCGCTGTTGTTGACCGGTTTGCAATTGTTGCCGCCAATCCCCAAAACCTTGCCCAAACCCGGCCCGCTTTCGTTCTTGCTTCAGCAGGCCAAACTCAAAGACGGATCGTTTATCGTCGCTCTTTTTGGCAACAATAAAACCTTGCTTTTGGAATACAAAAACAAAAAACTCAATTTGAAAACATTCAGCGGTTTGAAGTTGCTCGATTTCGCCACGAACAAGGGGAAATTGGAATGGAGTTATTGAGGCGGCTGGATGGCGCAAGATAAAATTAACCGGCTTGATTTATTGATTGATTGCGGATAATTGAGCTATAATAAAAATGTAAAAACATGAGCAAGTTTGTTGATTTCATTTTGATGGTCGCGTTTTTCGTAATTATATTTTACGCGATTGTGCAGAACCTTCCCGCGATGAGCGCGGTAATTAAATTTATTTTTAAATAAAAAAATGCGCCAAGCCGGTTTTTTTGTTTGCCAATTGCCGATTTTGTCCATCAGCAACCAATAAAAACACACAATCCAACAATGAAAAAATTCGCTTTTTTAATCCATCCAAGAGATAATTCTGATGTGACGAGACGTTTTTGGTTTACACGTTGGGCCCCTGGATTTTTGGTCGATGTAATTATGAAGTTATTACACGGAAGGGCAGGGTTCACGGTGTGTTCTAAATTTAATTTTAAAAGAGCCGGAGAAGAAGTTGAAGGATATATTATAGCTGTATTGTTGAATGGCCGACAAATGATGTCTTTGCCAATTGAAAAAGTGAGAAAAAGGGTTTTAGATGCGATTCTTTACGCGCAAAATGGGTTGAAGGTTGATGTTATTGGTCTTGGCTCACTCACTACTTCTGTTACCGATGGTGGCGAATGGGTAATAAAGCAACCAGGGATAAACCTTACAGTAACACATGGGGATACTTTTACGGTGGTGATCGCTCAACAAGGGATAGAAATGATTTTGCATAAATTCAAATTTGACCCTTCGCGGGACAAGGTTGCGGTAGTAGGAGCTTATGGTTTGATTGGGCGAGAACTTTGTGTATTTTTGGCGCGAAAGGGTTATCGACTGACATTAGTTGAAAGTATTCCCGAGAAAATTGAACTGATTAAAAAAAGAATGGCAAATGAAGGATTAGAACAATATATTTCAACAATCTCGACCAACATAAAAACGATTTCCAATGCTGATTTTGTGATAACGGCGACATCCCATCCTTCATATTTATTGGAAAAAGAAGATTTAAAAACGAATGCCGTGGTTTATGATATTGCTCAACCGATGAATCTTAGCCGCGCGGTTGCCAAACAACGATCTGATATTTTTAAGATTGATGGTGATTATGTTGATATAACCGGTATTGATTTAAAATTTCCGATGGGTCCGCCCATGGGAAGCACATTCGCTTGTTTTACCGAAACCGCGATGATCGCGCTTGAAGGGGATAAAAGGCATCATGTTGGTCATATTGATGAATCATTTATCGAAACAACAAATAAATGGGGTAGGAAATATGGTTTTTACCATGCCCCATTTACATCGTTTGGAAAACAAATATCAATCAGCGGTTTTAAAAAATATGTTTAATGCGGTGTACATTCTCATCCCTTTAATTAGCGGAATATCTGCCTTGTGGCTTGGTATAATTGTTTTGTTGAACAATAGAAAATCGAATATTAACAAGGCACTTTTCCGTGCGATTGTTTGCATTTCTATCTGGTTGTTTGCAACTACTTTTATGCTTTTGAGCAAAGATGTTGGGTCACAAGTTTTTTTTGATAGATTTGCGTATGTTGGTGTTGTTTTTATACCAATTACAATCTATCATTTCGGACTAGCTGTAGCTAAAATAAATCGTAAAAAAACACTTGCGAATGGTTATGCTTTGTCTTTAATCTTTTTATTATTAATTCAGACAGATTATTTTATTAATGGGGTTTATCAATATCCGTGGGGGGTTCATTCGCAAGCGAAGGTGTTTCATAATTTATTTATAGTTTATTTTATTATTTATATAGTAATGTTTTTTAATACTATTTTTTCATATCGTAAAAAAATAACAGGGGTTGAAAAAGCTCAAGCAAATTATATATTAGTGGCTTTTTTAATTTTGAACTTAAGTTCTTTGGCGTTTTTACCTGCTTACGGAATTGATATCCCTCCTTTTACATATTTATTTGCCGTTTTCTGTGTTCTTATATTGACGCTTGCGATTACGAAATATCATTTATTTAATACCAAAGTTATTCTTACGGAACTTTTGGTAATTTTTATGGGATTTGTGCTTTTAGCAGTTCCATTTTCAATGCCAACAATTACTTTGAGGATACTTACTGGTGTAGTTTTTGTTTTATTCTGTATATTCGGCTATTATTTGATAGAAGTCGCGCATAAAGAGAATGAAAGAAGGGAGTATGCCGAAATGATGGCTGCGGAAGAAAGATTCCTTAGAGAAGAAGCTGAAAAAGCGGCAGTATTGGAACGGGAGTTGCGGCGCAAAGCGGAAGCATTGGCGGATGAATTGCGTCGGTTGGATGGTGCTAAGACACAATTTTTGCTTTCCACTCAGCATCATTTGCGTAGCCCTCTTTCGGTGGTCCAAGGATATTTGAGTATGATCGATGATGGAGATTATGGTAGAATACCGGCAAGGGCCAAAGAAAAAATTGATGCTTCGCTCAAAGCGACACAAAAATTGATTCATTTGGTTGACGATCTTTTGGATGTGGCCCATTTCAAGATGAATAAGGGCGTGGTTGCCAAGGAATTGACTGATGCTATAAATTTGATTGGTGGAGTGGTGGCTGATTCGGAAAAACTTGCGCAATTAAAAAATATATATCTGCGTTTTAAAAAACCGGCAACGCCGGTACCTCCTATTGTTATTGATGCGCGTGGTATAAAAGAGGCGATTTATAATATTATTGACAATGCTATTAAATATACCCAAGAGGGCGGAGTTACCGTTGCTGTCGCTGTTGCTACGGATAAGTTGCGCATATCGGTTGCCGATACGGGTATTGGGATGGATAAAAAAGACCAGCAAGGCCTGTTCGGCCGCACTTTTGAACGTGGCGAAAAAGCTAGAAATGTCAATGTCAATGGCAAGGGTATTGGGTTATATTTGGCGGCGCAGATGATCAAGGGCAACGGCGGTACGATTCGCGTTGAATCGTCTGGTTGGGGGAAGGGAACGGAATTTATCATTGAATTGCCGATGAACTCGGACAAGGAGAACCCGGCGGCGATTTTACCGCCGGCGCCGCGGCGAAATAAATTTGGAAATTCGCAAGCTTGATTTTTCGCAATTTAAGCCGGGAGGGGTTTATTTTTGGTTGGTTTGGTGCTATTTTGTATATATTGAGAGCGTAGAAAAACTATATTTCAATTGCAATTTTCATCTTTCGGCTGCGAAAAATTCGTCAGTCGGCGGCAGACTTTAAGCCAAGTATGCCTTCTCCTTCCTCATTTTTCTCGCTCGAAATCTGAAAATTTCGTTCTGAAAATAGTTTTTCCACGCTCTCATATTAAGGAAAAATATGGAACCATTATCGACACACTATAATCCCAAAGAATCGGAAAAAAAACATTACGAAAATTGGGAAAGGAAAGGTTATTTTAACCCGGATAAGTTCAAAGCAAGATCGAAAAAAGTGTTTTCGGTCGTTTTGCCGCCGCCCAATGTCACGGGAACCCTTCATATGGGCCACGCGTTGAATATTACCATTCAGGATGCCATGGTGCGCTATCATAGAATGAAAGGGGATGCGACGGTATGGATACCGGGGACCGATCACGCCAGCATTGGCTTGCAAAGTACTTTGGAAAAAAGGCTGCGCAAGGAGGGGGTCAGCCGTTTTGATCTTGGTCGGGAGAAATTTATTGAAAAAGCATGGGAATGGCGCGAGCAGTACGGTAACATTATTTTGAACCAGATTCGCGCAATGGGGGCGTCTTGCGATTGGTCGCGCCTTAAGTTCACGATGGATCCGGATTATGTTGATGCGGTTGAGGCCGCTTTTATCCATTATTACCAACAGGGATGGGTTTATCGCGGCGAAAGAGTGGTTAATTGGTGTCCGCGATGCGGTACCTCGATTTCGGACCTTGAGGTGGATTTCGGTGAAGAATCGTCAAAGCTTTGGTATCTGAAATACCCCATTGCGGATAGCGGAGGCGGATTTATTACCGTTGCCACGACCAGGCCGGAAACCATGCTGGGCGATACCGCGGTCGCGGTTAACCCCAAAGACAAGCGCTTTAAGAGTTTGGCGGGCAAATTTGCGGTTTTGCCCATTGTTAACCGGAAAATTCCAATTATTGCCGACAATGCCATCGAAATTGGTTTTGGGACGGGCGCGGTGAAGGTGACGCCGGCGCATGATTCAAGCGACTGGCAAATCGGGCAACGCCATAAGTTGCCGATGATCTCGGTGATTGACGAAAGGGGCAAGATCAACCAGAATGGCCCCGAGTCATATCGCGGATTAAAGGCGGCGGAAGCGCGCGAAAAAATAGTTGCCGAATTATCGTCTTTGGGTTTGGTGGAAAAAATTGAGGATTATACTCACCAAGTGCCGAAATGTTCCCGCTGCGGCGCGGGTATCCAACTGATTCCTTCCAAGCAATGGTTTTTAAAAATGGACGAATTGGCAAATAAAGCGTTGAAAGCCGGAAAATCAGGCAAGGTCAAATTCCATCCCAAGCGCTGGCAAAATACCTATTATTCATGGTTAACGGAGCCGCGCGACTGGTGTTTATCGCGCCAGCTTTGGTGGGGGCAGCGTATGCCGGTTTGGTTTTGCCAGAATCGCCCCGAAGAATATTTTGCGGCTAAAACCGCGCCCAAGGTTTGCCCGATATGTAAAAATTGTCAGCCAAAGCGCAGCGAAGATGTATTCGATACTTGGTTTTCTTCGGCATTATGGCCAATGGCTGTATTCGGTTGGCCAAAGGCGACCAAAGATTTTAAGAAATTTTTTCCAACTTCGGTGCTTACAACCGGAAGGGATATCATCAGCATTTGGGTGTCTCGGATGGTATTTTCGGCATTGGAATTTACCAAAAAATCACCGTTCGCGAATGTTATGATCAATGCCATGGTGCTCACCAAGGATGGCCGACGGATGTCAAAATCGCTTGGCACCGGGATTGATCCAATGATGTTGATTGAAAAATACGGAACCGATGCCACGCGTTTCGGCTTGGCTTGGCAGGTGACCGAATCCCAGGATATGCATTTCAATGAAGACAATATGGTTTCCGGAGGGAAATTCTGCAATAAAATATGGAACGCGGCCAAATTTATTTTGTATCAACTGGGAGACGGTAAAAGATTATATTCCGCCAGCGTTAAGCCGCCGGCGGTTTCCAAAGCGGATCGTCGGATACTGGCCGGGCTGAAGAAGATTGCGTTGTCGACGGAAAAGCGCATCAATAAATATGAATTCGGCCATGCGATTCGCGAACTGTATGAATTTTTTTGGCACGAGTTTTGCGATATCTATATTGAAGCCGCGAAAATTCAGATTAACCGTCCGAAAAACAAGCTCGCGGCCGAACAAACAAAATCAATTCTGATTTTTACTTTGGCGAATTTGCTGAAATTGATGCATCCGTTTATGCCGTTCATCACCGAAGAAGTTTATCGGTTTCTGCCGGTCAAAAATAAGAAAGATATGATTGTTGAATCTTGGCCGGAAATGAAGTAAACTGAAAGATTATGAAAAACAAATTATTTCGAACTCTTGTTGGCGACTTGCCGGCCGCGGTTGGCCAAACCGTGCGAATTTGCGGTTGGGTGCAAACCGTGCGTGCGCACGGCAAAGTTATTTTTTTCGATTTGCGCGATCGGAGCGGTGTTATTCAAGCTGTTGTTATCCCTAAAATGGCTGATTTTGATTTGGCCAAGGATGTGCGGTCCGAATGGGTGGTCAGTTTGGCGGGAACCGTTAACGCGAGGCCGGCGAATATGGTTAACGATAAAATCGCCACCGGGGGGATTGAATTGTTCGTGGAAAGCATGGAGGTTCTGTCGAAAGCCGAAACTTTGCCGATTACCATTGATACTGATGGTTATGATATTTCCGAGGATAAGCGTCTAAAATACCGTTATCTGGATTTGCGGCGCGAACGCTTGCATCGCAATCTGGTGGTGCGCCACAAGGTGATTAACTTTATGCGGCAATTTCTGACCGGCCAGGGGTTTATAGAGGTGGAAACGCCGGTATTGACCAAATCGACGCCCGAAGGCGCGCGCGATTTTTTGGTGCCGGCAAGGTTGCAGCCGGGTAATTTTTACGCTTTGCCGCAAAGCCCCCAGCAATACAAGCAATTATTGATGGTCGGCGGGTTGGAGCGTTACTTTCAGGTGGCGCGATGTATGCGCGATGAAGATCCGCGCGCGGACCGGCAAGCCGAGCATACCCAGCTTGATGTGGAAATGTCGTTTGCCGACGAAGATGAAGTTTTGGATTTGGCCGAAAAGATGTTTGTCGCGCTTGTGAAGGATTTGTTCCCGGAGAAAAAGATCAGCCAGATTCCGTTTCCGAGGTTGACATGGAAAGAGTCAATGGAAAAATACGGCAACGACAAGCCGGATTTGCGCAAAGATAAAAATGATCCGAATGAGCTCGCGTTTTGTTTTGTAACCGATTTCCCGATGTTTGAATGGCTTGCCGGAGAAAAGAAATGGAACGCCATGCACCATCCTTTTACCAAACCGCGCACCGAAGATCCGGAGGAAATCAAGGCATGTCCGGAAAAAATCATGGCTTACCAATATGATATGGCGTTAAACGGCTTTGAAATATTTTCCGGCAGCCTTCGGAACACGAATATGGAAACTTTTACCGCGGTATTTGAGGTGGTTGGCCATACGCCCGAAGAAACCAAGAAACAATTTTCGCATTACTTTGAGGCTTTTTCTTATGGCGTGCCGCCGCATGGGGGCATGGCACCGGGTATTGACCGTTTCCTGGCGGTGATGTTGGGCGAACCGAATATCCGCGAAGTAATGGCGTTTCCCAAAACGGGCGATAACCGCGATTTGATGCTCGCGGCGCCTTCGGAAGTTTCCGCGGAACAGTTGAAAGAGCTTGGCATTTCGATCATTAAAAAAGAACCTGTTAAATAATTGGAAATCGAGCGATGAAATCAAAAATGATAAAACCTTCTCCGGCACCTCTGCCGGAATTAAAACTGCGGAACCGAAAAGACAATCGTGGAAGCGTGTCGGAGGTTGCGGAAAGACTGTTGATTTTTATTGTTGCCGGATTGGCCGGCGGATTGGCATGCGCCGCGATCAATGACGGACAGTCAAGTTTGGAAAATTATTTATACGCGCAAGCGTCGGCGCCGATCGGCCAGATGGATTTTTTTATGCCGGAGAAAAAAGCGGCGCCGAATTTATATCTTGATGCCAAAGCGTCGGTTTCGTTAAGGATCGGCGCCACCGGCCGCGAAAAAACAATATTCAAGAAGAACGCCGACGAGGTTCTGCCGATCGCGTCATTGACCAAATTGATGACCGCGGCGGTTGTGTTTGAAAATCCGAATCCGTATGTTTTGGATAGGCAGATTATGGTCAGCGAGGCCGCGGCCGCCCAGAATGATGTGCCGGTATTCGGGAATTTACAGGCGCGGGAAACTTATACCGTCCGACGGCTTTTAAATTTGATGCTTTTTTATTCAAGCAATGACGCAGCCTATGCTTTATCGGAAGTTATGGGGAATGACGAGTTTATCGCCGCGATGAATAAAAAGGCGCAATCGCTTGGACTTGAGGATACGGTGTTCTACAATTCGAACGGATTGGATATGGATGACGGGAATACCAACCATTCCAGCGCCGCCGACCTGATAATTTTAGTGAAATACATACTTGAAAATCATCGGGAAATTTTCTATTTTACGATCCGGTCCGATATGTATCTTACCGAGAATGGTATTTTTAATATTAAATTATGGGACGGCCAATCGTTGATTGGCGGCAAGACCGGTTATACCGAGAAAGCCGGGGGATGCATGGTTTTGATTGTCGAAAATCAAAAAAATCAACGATACATAAATATATTGCTTGGTTCGACTTCGCCGGAGACGCGCGTTGCGGAGATGCAAAAGTTAATCAATTTCGCCAACAATAACGATAATTAGCCGGGCCGTTATGACTTTATTCACTTTTAATATCATACGAATGCTTGCCTTTACCGCGCTGACTTCGGTTGTCGCTTTTTTAGCCGCGCCCTACCTGATCCGTTTTTTGAATCGCGTTAAATTTTGGAAAAAAAATGCCCGCAACAAAACCATAACCGGCGAGGAAGCTTCGGTCTTTTTATCGCTTCATAAACTGCGCGAAACGACGGTGCCGCGCGGCGGCGGTTTGTTGATTTGGCTGTCGGTCCTGGCGGTGACCCTTTCGGTGTGGGGAATCACAAGTATTCCTGATCAGATTTGGGTGAATTTGGGCATAACGCATCCTTGGTGGTTCTCGTTGCTTGATTTTTTTACTCGGCGCGAGGTTTGGCTGCCGCTGTTTACTCTTGTCGCCGGATCATTGGTGGGTTTGTTTGACGACGCGCTCACGGTTTACGGCGGCGGAAAATATGTCGGCGGCGGAATCAGTTTCAAACGGCGCTTGATGATCGTTGCTTTGATCGGCTTGACCGGCGGTTGGTGGTTCTATTACAAATTGGGCTACACTACGATGCATATCCCGCTTTTTCTTAATTTTCCGGCCGGCCTTGATGTTCCTGTCGGCATATTTTATATACCGTTATTCGTGGCGGTAATGCTGGCATCGTGGGCCGGCGGGGTGATTGACGGACTGGATGGTTTGGCGGGCGGAGCTTTCGCGTCTATTTTCGCCGCGTTTGCGTTAATCGCGTTTTCCCAAGGAAAAGCCGACTTGGCCACTTTTTGCGCCATTATTTGCGGCGCTTTGTTCGCTTTTTTGTGGTTCAATATTCCGCCGGCAAAATTTTATATGGCGGAAACCGGAGTTTTGGGACTTACCTCGACAATGACCGTAGTCGCGTTTCTTACCGATTCGGTGATAGTTTTGCCGATAATTGCCGGCTTATTGGTAATGGAGGCCGGTTCGGTGATAATCCAGCTGATTTCCAAGAAAATATTCAGGAAAAAAATTTGGCTGTCAACGCCGATTCACCATCATTTTGAGGCGATTGGCTGGCCGGCGCACCAAGTAACGATGCGTTTCTGGATATTGGGCATAATTTTCGCGGCTCTTGGCGTGGCCATTCGTTTGGTGGGGTAATCATAAAAAAATGGAATTGGAATTATTGCAAGAAAAATATCCGAAATTTATCTATGAAAGCTACAATTGGGAGATTGGAGGCGGTGATTTGACCGCCAATTTTTCTTTTACGATGGGAAATATAAAATTCAACCCCGGTATAATTATCCGCAAGGTCAACTTGGCGCAAATTGAAAAAATCGGGAAATCGGAAATTTCGAATTTGATTTTCAATATAGGTTTGGCGGAGATTCCCAGTTATTGGAAAGCGGCTTGTCCGCCAAAGATTGTCGTTAAGGCCGGCTATATGGATAAGGGACAAATAAAGTTTTGGCAGGATTTGATTTTTAATATGGGCCAGTTTTTTTATGAAAATGAATTGCCGTTTTTAAAGCCTGAATTTGAAGTTGTCGCGCAAAAACAGAAAATCGCGCCGATTCAAAAACGATTTTCCGGTCGATACTTGGTGCCGATGGGCGGCGGCAAAGATTCGCTGGTTACCTTGGAATTGCTTCGCGCCAAAAATAAAGAAATCGAAACATTTACTTTAAACGCGAACGCGGCTTTAAAAAAAGTGATCGCGGTATCCGGCGCAAAAAACATTTTTGTGGAAAGGCGCATCGACCCGAAACTGGTTGAATTGAACGGGCAAGGATATCTAAACGGCCACACGCCGTTTTCATCGATCTTGGCGGCGCTGGGAGTCGGCTTGGCCGCGCTTTATGGTTATAAATATGTCGCGATATCGCAGGAACGCAGTTCCAGCGAGGGGAATGTTGAATATCTGGGCCGGGAAGTGAACCATCAGTATTCGAAATCATTCGCTTTTGAGAATAAATTCCGCGCTTATTCCAAAAAATATCTGGCAAAAAATATTGAATACTTCAGTTTTTTGCGCCCGCTTTACGAAATTCAAATTTCCAAGATATTTTCCCGTTATCCGGAATATCGGCAGAGTTTTTTAAGTTGCAACAAGCCATTCACGATTTCCGCGCGCGAAAACGGCCAAGATTTCGGATGGTGCGGCCGCTGCTCCAAGTGTTTGTCTATATTTGCGATGTTGTATCCTTTTATCGGCAAATTCGCGGCGGAAAAAATCTTCGGTAAAAATCTTTTTGAAGACTCGGAATTGTTGCCGGTAATGCTTCAGCTTTGCGGCCAATCGGGTTGCAAGCCTTTTGAATGTGTCGGTACGGCGAATGAAACATTGGCCGCGTTTTATTTGTCGCTTTCAAACACCGAAGGCGCCAAGCCTTGTCTTTTGGCTTATTTTGAAAAAAATATTTTACCCAAATATCCAAGACTTGAATCGCAATCAAAAAAAATTATTTCGTCGTGGAACGGATCGCACAACATACCGGAATCGTTAGTCCCAGCCGTGGAAAGAGCCGTTTTGGAGTAATCCATTGAATCGGCCGCGCCTTCGGCGGAGCCATATATTGTGGATAACTCTGTTTGACAGTTTGTCGCGGTAAGGTAAAATAAAAAGGTAACGGCAGTACAGTACATTAATAATTCGCGGTTTCTAAATAATTTTTGAAAGAAAGATAATTGTTTGGATGAAGTTGCTTTTCCGCAACAAAAGGAAAGGCAATTTCAGGGAATGATTGCCGGAGCCAAAATTATTTTAGAAATTATCTCATCGGCAAGGATGCGAAAGCACCCGAGCATGTTAAGGAGAGCTCTGCGGAACGCTTCCGTTAATTGTTTTGAAATCAATTTCAAGACAATTAAGGGGAGCGGGCCGGTATCTCTCCTTAGATTTGGTTTAAAACGGCTTTTCCGAAATGTTTTTTTGATGTTAAAATACAAAATGAAAATATGGATTTAAGCATATATAATGGTAAAAAAATATTGATTTTAGGATTGGGCCGGGAAGGGGTGGATAGTCTTAGGTTCTTTTTAGACAACTGTCCGAAAAACGAGATTGGAATCGCGGATAGCTCCAATATGGATAATTTGAGCGAACCGGCAAAAAACTTGATCGCGAAAAATCCCGATATAAAAACTTTTTTAGGCGAGAATTATCTTTTGAGTTTGGAGAGTTACGATGTGGTCGTAAAAACTCCAGGTATTCCAATTCATCTTCCGGAAATAGAACAAGCATACGCGCGGGGCAAGATTACATCTCAAACGGAAATTTTTTTTAACTTGTGCCCGGGGACTATTGTCGGAATAACCGGTACCAAGGGCAAGAGTACAACCTCATCGATAACTTGCGCGATTCTCAAAAGAGGGGGTGCCAAAGTCCAATTATTGGGGAATATCGGTACGCCAATGCTTTCTTATCTTGATGGAGCGGACAAGGAAAGCATATTTGTTTGCGAGTTATCGGCGCATCAATTGTATAATTTAAAGAAAAGTCCGCATATCGCGGTCATTTTAAATATATATCAAGAGCATTTGGATTATTACAATAACTTTAGAGAATATATTCGCTCAAAAGCGAATATAGCTATTCATCAATCAAAAGAAGATTGTTTGATTTATGATTCCGGCAATCTTGAAGTTAAATCGATCGCAAGCGAATCGTTGGCGCGAAAAATCGCTTTTAATGAATATAGCTGGAATTATGCCGGTAAAACCAAATTGATTGGCAAATTCAATTTGGAAAATGCCAAAGTCGGCGCGATAATCGGGAGAATTATCGGTGTTGGCGATAACGATATTAACGCCGCGATCGCGGAATTCGAACCTCTTGATAACCGGCTGGAATTTATCGGAAATTTTTTCGGTATCGATTGTTACAATGATTCTTTATCGACGATTCAGGAAAGCGCGGTGGCCGCGATTCAGGGATTGGGAGATCGGGTGGAGACGCTGATCGCCGGCGGATTTGATCGCGGCCAGCCTTTTGAAAAATTAGCCGAGGCGGTTCTTAAGGGAAAAATTAATACACTGATTCTTTTTCCCGTTACCGGCCAGAGAATATGGCGGGAAATCGAAAAAAAAGCGTTAGTTCTGGGCGAGAACGAAAGATTGGCTCAAATCGGCCATTATTTCACCGATAATATGGATAAAGCGGTTGATCTGGCGATCGCCCGAACCGGTCCGGGCCGGATTTGCTTGCTTTCCGCGGCTTCGGCAAGTTTTAACGGATTCAAAGATTACGCCGACCGCGGCGATAAATTCAAGCAGAGCTTGGCTAAGATCAATAAACCGAAATGACCAAAGAACAGCCGAAAAACCCGGATTTTGTTTTGTTGGCGGTAATCATAACTATGATGGTTTTGGGTATTTTGATATTGTCCAGCGCGTCAGCGATGTTGGCGCAATCCAAATTCCATTACAGTTATTATTTAATCAAGCATCAAGCGATGATGGGGATACTTCCGGGCTTTTTTTTGGGATTTTTGGCTTATAAGATACCTTTGGGCTTGGTGCGCAAATTCGCCCCATTGTTTCTTTTGGCCGCGGTTTCTCTTCTAATTTTGGTTTTTGTGCCGGGTTTTGGATTTTCTGCCGGCGGAGCGCAACGCTGGATTCATCTTGGATTCGCTTCGATCCAGCCATCGGAAGTGTTGAAATTGGTTTTTATCGTGTATCTTGCCAGTTGGCTGTCTTCGCGGATCGCCGGACGCAAAAATTCCAAAACCGATTTTAGCAATACATTGGGAGCTTTTTTGCTTGTTATCGGTTTGGTTGGTTTCTTGTTGCTCAAGCAGCCCGATCTAAGTACTTTTGGCATTGTGGTTGTGACCGCGTTTGCCATGTATTTTCTTTCGGGCACCCCGTTGCGCCATACTTTTTTGATGGTTGGCGTCGGCGTGTTGGCGCTTTTGGTTTTGGTCTATTCCGAGCCTTACCGCCTTGATCGGCTTTCATCGTGGCTTTCTCCGGAGTCGGATCCGTTGGGAAAAAATTTTCAGGCCAACCAGGCGCTGATTATTGTGGGGTCGGGCGGTGTTTTTGGGCAGGGGTTGGGTTCATCATCGTCAAAATATACTTTATTGCCCGAGCTTATCGGCGATTCGGTTTTCGCGCCCTATGCGCAGGAATTGGGCTTTGCCGGCAGTCTTTTATTGGTGGGGTTGTTCGTGCTATTTGCTTGGCGCGGTTTTTCTGTCGCTCGGGCCAGTAACGATAAATTCGAATATCTTTTGGCTTGCGGGATAATTGTTTGGATAACATTGCAGGCGGTGATCAATATCTCTTCCACGACGGGGTTGATTCCGTTGAGCGGTATTCCGCTGCCGTTTATAAGCTATGGCGGGACGGCGATCGCGGTGGAACTTGCCGCCGCCGGTCTTCTTTTAAACATTTCCCGCCAATCCCGTTCCTTATAAATAAACAAAGGGAAAGGGAAGGGATTTTAAAATGGACTAAAATGGCGTATAATTTGCTTAAGGGTTAACATAAAACCAATGAAGATAATTTTTACGGGCGGTGGCACGGGCGGGCATATTTATCCAATCGTGGCGATAGTCCGCGAGATCAAGAAAAAATACGGTACGGATATTCAACTTTCCTATATCGGCCCGAAGGATAATTTCTGCAATGTGGTTTTGGCGCGGGAGCGCGTGAAGGTACGGCACATACTTTCGGGGAAAATTAGGCGCTATATGGATCCTCTGTCCATAATTCAAAATGTTATTGACACGCTGGTTAAAGTGCCTTTGGGAGTTCTGCAATCATTTTTTTTGCTTTTTTTAATGAACCCGGATGTGGTTTTTTCAAAAGGCGGTTACGGCTCTTTTCCGGTGGCGTTTTCGGCTTGGATGCTTGGCATTCCGGTTTTACTGCAGGAATCAGACAGTGTCCCGGGGCTGGTAAGCAAAAAAACTTCAAAATACGCCGCGGCTATTTTCGTTTCTTTTCCCGATACGGAAAATTTTCCGCCGCGTAAGGTGGCGCTTGTCGGCAATCCGGTGCGCCGGGAAATGGTTGACGGGTCAAAACAGGAAGCCGTTCAAGCTTTGGGGATTATCGGAGACCGTCCGATAATATTGATTATTGGCGGGTCTCAAGGCGCGCGGAGGATCAATGACAAGATTTTGGACGCAATGCCCGAACTGCTTAAATCTTACGAAGTTATTCATATCACCGGGCCAAGAAACATTAACCAGATAATGAAGGAATCAAAAATCACGGTCGGGTCCGAAGCTTTGGGATATTATCATCCGCTTGGATTTGCCGATGAGCGGGCGCTTGCCAACATTTACGCCGCCGCGGATTTAATTATCAGCCGCGCCGGATCGGGGAGCGTGTTTGAGATTGCGGCGGTAAAAAAACCCAGCATTCTGATTCCCTTGCCGGAATCGGCCCAGGACCATCAGGTAAAGAACGCTTATGCTTACGCGCGAGCGGGCGCGGCGCTGGTTATGGAAGAAAATAATTTTACCAGCCATTTGTTTTTGGAAAAAATTCGAGAGCTTTTGGGGTCAGCCGAAACTTTAACCGCGATGTCTGAAGCCGCGGCGCAATTTGCCCGTCCAAACGCCGCTTTAACGATCGCGGATTATATTGTAAAGTTCGCGAATAAGTGATAAAAAATAAGCGCCAAAGGATGGATCAAACATATGGCTGACGAAAATAAAAAAATAAAAAAAACAGTGCGGGTGAGGATGCCGCCTTCGCCAACCGGATATATGCATATCGGAACTTTGAGGATGGCGCTTTTTAACTATCTTTTTGCCAAACAGCGCGATGGCGCAATTATTTTACGGATGGAAGACACCGATAAAGAGCGTTCAAAAAAGGAGTTTGCCGACGATATTCTTGATGGTTTGGAATGGCTCGGGCTTGGATGGGATGAGGGGCCGTTTTATCAAACGCAAAGAGGGGAGTTGTATAAACATTATCTGCGAAAATTGCTGGATGAGAATAAAGCCTATTATTGTTTTTGCTCGCAGGAGGAACTGGAAGCTCAAAAGCAATACCAAATGTCGCGCGGCGAAGCGCCGGCATATTCGGGGAAATGCGCTCATCTTGCCGAGAGTGAAATCAACGATTTGATCGCTCGGGGGAAAAAATATGTCATCAGGTTTCGCGCGGAAAATAAAAAAATAAAATTTAACGATTTGGTGCGGGGCGATATCGAATTCGATACCGGACTGACCGGCGATTTTGTGATTGCCAAGGATATGGATAACGCGCTTTATAATTTTACGGTCGTGGTTGATGATTTTGATATGGGGATTACCCATGTGATCCGCGGCGAGGATCACATTTCCAACACTCCCAAGCAGATATTGGTTCAGGAGGCGCTGGGGATTGCCCGGCCCGAGTACGCGCATTTGCCAATTATTATGGGCGCGGATCGCAGCAAGCTTTCCAAACGCCATGGCGCGGTTGGGATAACCGAATACCGCCGCCAGGGTTATTTAAAGGAAGCCCTTATAAATTTTACCGCTTTTTTGGGATGGAATCCGGGAACGGAAAAAGAGATTTACTCGATGGAAGAATTATTGCGGGATTTCTCCCTGGATAAGGTGCAGAAAGGGGGAGCGGTGTTTAATCCGGTTCGCTTGGATTATCTTAACGGATTATATATCCGCCGGGAATCAATCGATGAATTGGCCCGGCTTTGCGTACCTTATTTTATCGGAGCCGGCTTTATCGCCGAAGAGATTAACGATGGCGTTTCGGTTTATAAAAACGCGCAAACAGGGGAGCGGGTTGATTTTGAATTCATAAAGAAGATAGTTTTATATCAGCAATCGCGAATGAAAAAACTTGCCGAAGCCGCGGAATCATCAGGCTATTTTTTCGCGTCTGGATTGGAATACGAAAAAGATTTGCTGAAATGGAAAGAAGCATCTTTCAGCGAGATTGAGCTTGCTCTTGACAAATTATTATATTTGTTTTCAAAAATAGAAACGGGGGAATGGGGAAGGGAAAAATTGGAACAAGTTGTTTTGCCGCAAATTGCGGAATTCAACTTATCGCGCGGATTGCCGGAAAAAGACCGGGGTTATCTGTTGTGGCCTTTGCGGGTTAGTTTGTGCGGGCAAAAAATGTCCATTGGTCCGTTTGAAATGGCGGATGTTCTCGGCAAGGAAAAAACTATGGCAAGAATAACCGCCGCCAAAGAACTTATTGGCGGTTCAATATGCGGACAGACTTTGTTCAAGCAATAATTTTCGGCGCGTTTAAACTGGCGCTGTTGGCACTGTTGGTGGTGTTGGGTATTGTTTTTATACCCGATGAATTTATGGATCGCGTCGCCGGCGGAATTGACGGCACGGTGAATTTTTTGCAGGGCGAGACGGCCAAGCGGGCGCCGGCAATCGCGCGAGACGCTGCGCGGCAATTTGAAGAGACAAAAGCCGACGCGGGGAATATCTGCCAATCATTCAAAGAGGAATATTATCCCGCGGTCGGTGATTGGTTTGCGGGATTTTTTGGTTATAAGATTAAATAGGGAAATGCGTTTACGGATCGAAAGATGTTAAATCACGCGCGGAAGACCAGCCAAGGGCAATGTCGCACAATATAGGTTAAGCGGCGTTGTGGCGCCAAATAAAGCCAAAACCCGGATTTTGCCGAATTTCACGGTTTTCATCCGCTAATCGCGCGGTTAAACCCCTCTTGGTCCGGCGGAGCGCTTCTCCGCTGAAAAGATCATGGATTTTCATAGTCTTTACTTGATTGCATCGTGAAAATTTAAATAAATTTTTTTATTATGACAATCGATAATTACTTCACCCTGTTTTATTCTAATGAACGAATCTAACAAAACCATAATAAGCCATATCCCCGATTTTCTTGATTATTGCGAGATTGAAAAAGGCCTTTCGGAGAATACCCAGAAAAACTACCGGAGATATCTGCAAAAATTCATTTATTGGCTGGAAAACACCCGAAAAGACCAAATTCTGCCGCATCAGCTTACGAGTGGCGATGTTTGGGCTTACAGGGTTTATCTGTCGCGTTTTAACGACCCTCGGGGCCATTTATTGGCTAAAGCCACACAAAACTACTACTTGATCGCTTTGCGGGCCTTATTGGGCTATTTTACGGCCAAAGATATAATTTCTTTGCCGGCGGATAAGATTTCGTTGCCGCGCGATGTGAAAAAAGAGAAAACCGTGAAGTTCTTGAATTTGGATCAAGTGGAAAAACTTTTATTGGCGCCGGATATCAACACTGAAGCCGGTATCCGCGACCGGGCGATTTTGGAGTCGCTTTTTTCAACCGGATTGCGCATCGCCGAACTGGTAAGTTTGAATCGCGAACAATTCGCCAATCTTAAAGAAGGCAAGGAACTCGAACTGGGTATTATCGGCAAGGGCAAGCATCCGCGCACGGTTTATTTTTCAAGCCGCGCCTTGGATTGGATAAGGAAATATATTAAAATCCGGGATGGTCATTGCGACAAAACCGAAAAAGCTCTGTTTATTAATTTTCACACTTCCGATAGCGCCGAAAGGCGGCTTACGAGCCGGTCGATTGAGCGCTTGGTAAAGAAATACGCGATTTTGGGCGGCGTGCCGATGTTTACGACCCCTCACACGCTGCGCCACTCAATGGCCACCGATCTTTTGATGCAAGGAGTCGACTTGAGAACCATTCAGGAATTTTTGGGCCATCAAAATATCATAACAACGCAAATTTACACGCATGTGACCAACAAGCATTTGCGCGATGTCCATCGCCAATTCCACAGCGGCCGGCATTTGAAAGAAAAATAGGAATTTGATGCCATAAAAAATCGCCTTCAGCCGGCGATTTTTATTATGAATGCAATGTCGCACAATATTATTTTAAATTTCGATGCCTTTAAGGAAAGCATCAATATCATTTCCCAAATCCCGGCCGTTATAGCCGCCCTCAAGAACGAAAAACATCGGTTTGCTTAATTTTCCGATTTCTTTGCCGATGTTGTTATAATCTTTTGTTTCCAGTCCAAGCGAAACTATATCCCCTTGGTGTCCGTCAAATCCCGCGGATATCGCGATCAATTCGGCGGAATTTATTTCGTTTTTATTTTCAAGCAGCGCGGTTTTAAGGGTTTTTAGATATAATTTACCTCCGCATTCGGCTTCCAACGGATAATTCCGGCAATTATCGTACGATCGGCCGCCGGTTTGCGGAAAAACATTTTTTCGGTGAATCGAAATATAAACTGTTTTTCTATCGCCGGAAAATATTTCCTGCGTGCCGTTGCCGTGATGCGCGTCAATATCAATGATTATGGTTTTTTTAGCCATTTTTTTTACGGCGATGGCGATATTGTTAAAATAGCAAAATCCGCGCGTAACCGCGCCCAGCGCTTTTCCGTTGACTCCGCAATGGTGGCCTGGCGGCCGCATTAGTGAAAATCCGTTGGTTTTGGCGGCGGCGATTGCCGCGCCGGCCGCTAATCGCGCGTACTGGCGGATATTGTCGTACGCGGGCGTGTCCGGATCATCGACCGCGCCATTTTCCACGGCTTCGATGTATTCTTTGGCGTGCGCGCGCGAAATTTCCTCGTCGCCGGCCGCGACGGGTTCGATAAACTCATATTTTTTGTTTTTTAAAATTTGCGCGGCCGTCAAAATCCGTTCCGCGTTTTCCGGTCCGGTAATCCCGCCGTATTCCAAGCACTTTTCCGAATAGATAATCTTTGTTTTCATAAGAAATCCTAGAATTTAACCGGAATTATTAATTGCTTGTTATTTTCTTGAAGGCCCGAAGGATTATCATTTTTTAACAATAAACTTCCGGTGGCGGTTGCCGGGGCGGTAAATTCAATGGTCGCGCGGAAAGGCACGAAATCTTCGGTCATCCATTCGCCTTGCGCTTGCGCGGGAACGATTCCCAGTTGTTGTCCGTTCGCGTCTATGATTTGCGCCGGGAACGAGGCTTCGAAATACCATGTGCCGCGCGCTTTGCCGGTAATTGTCAACGGAGATTTGACGATTTCGTTGGGCCGGGGCGCATCGACCGCGATTAAATCGCTCATTTCATTGGCATTGCCGATATTCTCGGTGAAATGTTTGCCGTCGGGCGTGCCGCATTGCCGCGGATAGGATTCCATAATCATATTTCCGGCCGCGACACATTCCTCGAAACTGGCTATTGGCGCGGTTTTGATTGGTTCGCTTTGCGTTTTTGTGTTTTGCCAAATCAGATAGGATCCGCCAACAATCAAAAATAACGCGATTATCGTGACCAATAATTTATCCATATTTTTTTAATTGTTTTAATTATCTTGAATTGCGGAACCGTTAGATTCAAAATGCAAAGCGTTTCGTAATCCAAAGTTATTCGCCATTTTTCGCTTGTTTCTAGGCATTGGCTTTGATTTCGATCACATCGCCATCTTGGACGATATATTCTTTGCCTTCGGTGCGAATCAGGGCTTTTTCGCGGGCCTGGGAGAATCCCCCGGCGCTCAAAAGGTCTTGCCAGTTGACCACTTCGGCGCGGATGAATTTTTTTTCAAAATCGGTATGAATTGCGCCGCCGGCTTGAGGCGCGGCACTCCCCTTCTTTAATGTCCAGGCGCGGGTTTCGTCCGGGCCGGTGGTGAAAAATGTGATCAGATTCAAAAGCTCGTATGATTTTTTGATCAATAAATCCAAATTTTCGCCGTTGGGCAGATCGAATTCTTTTTTTTCTTGCGGCGTCAAACCTTCGCCTTCATTCTCGCCCAAAATATCAATGATAATATAAGACCAGCCATTCTTTTTAAAAGTTTCTAAAACCGCGGGATCGATTTCCGCTTCAACGCCGTTCAAAACATAGAGCCGCGGTTTCATCGTTAGTAATTGTAGATGACCGATAATTTTTTTCTCATCGCCGCTCAACGCCATCTCGGATAAAATATTTCCTTGTTCCAGAAGCGGTTTGATTTTGGTCAAGGCCGATGCTTCTTCTTTCGCGCCCGGTTTATTTCCGCGCGTTTCGCTTTCCGCGCCGTCCAGCCGTTTGGAAACGGTTTCCAAATCTTTTAACGCCAATTCGGTATCCAAAATATCCTTGTCGCGCAAGGGATTAACCGAACTTTCAGTGTTGACGATTTTTTCGTTTTTGAACGCCCGCAAAATATACAGAATCGCATCGGTTTCGCGGATGTTTTGCAGAAATTTGTTGCCCAATCCTTCGCCCGTGGACGCGCCCTTGACCAACCCGGCAATGTCCACGAATTCCACGGTGGTAAATATTTTTTTGACTGATTTTGTCAGTTCGGCCAGTTTGTCGACGCGTTCGTCATTGACCGCCACCACGCCGATGTTCGGATCAATGGTGCAAAACGGATAATTCGCGCAGTCCACCTGCTTTTTGGTGATAGTTTTGAATAATGTGGATTTGCCAACATTGGGCAATCCCACAATTCCGACATGAAGAGACATAGAAATAAAATTTTCAATTTTCAATTATCAATTTTCCCGCCAAAGGACGGATCCGCCTCCGGCGGACATTGAATTTGCAATGAAACAATTTTCAATTAAAAATGAGTATCAATATTTTTTGATTATGGCCTGTTTTAACCCAAAATTCAAGGTGCGGATTTAGGCGACTTCCATAAATAACTTCTACACCATACCCGCATCTTTGCTTCATATTTCAATTTTCCTTGGTCGCAATATTTCCGCCGTAGCCCAAGCTACGCCTCGAATATTGCTCGGGCGGAAAAATTGAAATCTGAACCAAATCTGCGGGCAATATATGGAAGTTATTTATGGAAGTCGCCTTAGGATAATTGCCTTAACTTATCTTCAAATTCCTTGTAATCGCCTAAGTGGGTTTTCATTAAGCTTTTCCAGAGCTTGCCGTGGTTTGGGATGTGATAGTGCAATATCTCGTGTACGATTACATACTGGCCAAGGGTGCGGTCCATTCCGAGCAACTCCGCGTTGAAGGTAAAATAACCATTAGTGGAACAGCTTGCCCATTTGCGGGTCATTGGTCTAACGGTGATCTGTTTCACTTTCACCTTGAATTTATCGGCGTTCAAATAGACCTCTTCCTTAAATTCCCGCTTCGATTCCCAAGTTTTTACTGGTTCCTTTGTCATTGACAAGTTCTTGCGATTGTTTCAATGATCGCAGCAGTAATTTTTTTCTGGTCAACAAGAGATAAGCCCAATGATTCCAGCCGGCTGTATAAATCATTTCTCAAATCCCGGGTCAGTTTTTCGCTTTTGGCAAATTCCGGATAGCCGCCGGTTATTGATTCCAAATCCTTAACCGCTTCCATATCCACGATTTTCTCGCTAGCCAAAACATCGCGGATAAACCAGGCGACGCTGGAAATACCTTCTTTTTGTTGTTTTTCGCTGCGCTCCGCTTCGCCTTCGGCTAATTCCAACAGCTGCTTTAAAGCCTCTTGCGTGGTCACTTGGCGGCTTGTATAGGCATCCATGATGTCTTCGGCCCGCTCTTTGACCGAAATTAGCACCGGATCGCCGGATTTTTCTTCGGCCAACCGCTGAATAGTCTTTATGAGGTTGATAATTTTTACTTCATCGGGCTGATTCTTTCCCTTTATGATCTCAATCCCCTTCTCGTCAAGTTTTATTAATTCCGTCCCAAGCTTAACCGGGCTGCTTTGTATTTGTTCGCGTACAAGGCCGGCAGTCTTTTTTAGAAATTCGGTATCATATCGGACTTGTTTTGCAAATGCGTTGCGGACAATCTGATACATGCTTGCCAAGGTAGTGTATTGATCAAGATATTGCCGCAGGAAAGGATCAGGCGAAATTATTTCGTAAATCATTTCGATTTCGTTGTAGAGCTTGAAAAACGCCTTCCGTTTTTCTTCATCTCGGAAATGCTCAATTAAGACACCTGCCATTCGGTCATTGAACGGCCCTGTTAGCAAATCAAAATACTGCTTAGTGTCCTCGTCCAGCTTTTTCACGAATTGGGTTTTAAGCAGAGATAAATCTTTAATAATCGCGTTAATTTCATCGCTGTCAAACGAGAGCGCTTTCTCCAGTTTGTCAAAAATACCCACGAAATCCAAAATAAATCCGTGCGGCTTTACCATCTTCATCGTTTCATTTTCATAGGGCCGATTAACGCGGGCAATGGTTTGCAATAACGCATGATCGCGCATTGGCTTATCCAAATACATGCAATACAGAATTGGGGCGTCGTATCCGGTTAAAAGTTTTTCGGTAACGATTAAAATCTTTGGATTAGCGCCGAATCTGGTGAAATCACGCCTAACTTCCTTTTCTTTATCTTCGTCGAGGGTAAATTCCTTTAACAGTCTGGAATCGTTGTTATTGCCGGTATAAACCACTTCGCTCCATTCTTTGGGAAGATATTTATCCAGCTCTTGCTTGTATAAGGCGCAGGCTTCCCTATCTACCGCTACCACAAACGCCTTGTAGTTCATCGGTTCGATATATTGCTTGAAATGGTCGGCAATAAACTTACCCACTTTTTCAATGCGTCCTTGACCTTTTAGGAAGTTTCTCGTATTCACCGCTCGCTCCAATATCGCGTTTAACTCCTCAATATCGGTAATCCCGTGCTTTTCGGCCAAATTCAAAAATTCCCGTTCAAGGGTTTCCTTGGGAACCAGCATTTCATTGGGCGCCAATGAATAATAAAGCGGCAGAGTTGTTCCGTCTTCAATACTTTCACTGATGCTGTATTTATGTAGATATCCTTTGGCATCATCAATACCGAAAGTTTTGAATGTTCCTCTCCCGTATTGAGTTTTATCAATTGGTGTGCCGGTATAACCGATAAATGTGGCCTTGGGCATAGCCGCCATCATAAAGGTTCCCAAATCGCTGCCGGTAGTGCGATGCGCCTCATCGATTAAAACAAAAATGTTTTTCCGAGTATTCAAATTTGCCGGTAATCCCCGGAATTTGTGGATCATGGTAATAACAATTCCGCGGTAATCAGAGTGTAAAATATCAACCAAATCGCTGATGCTCCCCGCTTTGCGAACATTTTTAATCCCCGCGGCAGTTAAATTACCCTCCATTTGCCCCTCCAACTCGTTTCGATCCAGCATCATTATTACCGTTGGCTTATCCGCGGCGCTTGATTTAAATAAAAGCTCGGCAGTTTTGATCATTGTAAATGTCTTGCCTGATCCCTGGGTGTGCCAGATCAACCCGTGCGCTTTTTCCTCGCCTAATGCTCGTTTTAACACTGCCTCCACGGCATTCGCCTGATGCTCCCGCAAAATGATTTTGGAGAGTGTTTCATCCTTCTCAATAAACATTATGTATTTCTCGATAATGTTTAAAATATGCTCTATGTTGAAAAATGTTTTGATTTTATATTCCAAATTATCCGCGCCGCCCTTGTTGCTGTGCCAGGCCGTAGCCTTTGGCGAAGGCTGGCCCTTCCAAACAAAGATATTGCGCCGTTCCGTATCCCAAGTTACGCCATATTCAAGTCGCATTCCTTCGCTGGCAACAAAACCTTGCTCCAGAGCCAATAGTTCGGGCGTTTCGTGATGGTAGCGCCGGATCTGGTCCAGCGCTTTATCAATCCCCTCGGTCGTGGTCAGATTCTTGCATTCCAAAACAATCACTGGGATCCCATTGATCAAAAACACAATATCCTGCCGGTTTCCATAACGGCCATTGGAAAATGAAAATTCATCTGTCACCTCAAACACATTCCGTTCCCAATTTTCAAAATCAATCACCGTCACATTCCGTTCCCGCTTTTCATTTTCATCATAAGCCGTGCTTTGCCCCCGCAATGCCAAAAGCATCTGCCGATTACCTTCAATTCTGGGCAATATCACCGGCAAACTAAAATTTTCCGCCAACCAAGGATTAAACTCCCGCAACTTCGGCATCAAAACTTCCAAATAATATGGTTGTTTTTTATATGCATCATCGCCTTTGTTTGAAATAGTATCATCGACGGCGGATCGTCGAGTATCGCTTTCATCGCGACCAACATATTTCCATCCAATTTCCGTGGCGTATTTAATTATCCGTTCCTGCACTGATTTTGACTCCGTAGGTTTCATATATTAATTTCGGCTAGTTTGTAATTCGTAATTTTATAATTTTCTTTGAATTACGAAACTCCTAAAAAATGCTAAAATGACACCAGAGCCGGCGACTGGTAAACCGCCGACTCAACACCAACATGAAAGTTGTAATTCCATTTTACAACGAAATCAGGAAGGTGGTAAGTATTTTTTCACAACAATTAAAAATT
>LQYC01000012.1_pt1 | contig 44662 bp, 49 predicted proteins | sample 661771 | NCBI WGS metagenome assembly LQYC01 (sample SAMN03483023, study PRJNA281117) | bioreactor metagenome | isolation source: benzene-degrading methanogenic enrichment culture from a contaminated... | place: USA: oil refinery in Oklahoma | collected 2011-05
GAGCCGACGGCGAAGCCCCCGGGAGTGTCTGAATGAATTACTTTTCCAATTGTTACAGGAAAAATTGGTGGTTAGAATGGTTCTATACCCAAATTTTTTAATCTGCTATCTCCCTAATCCCATACCTGTTTTACAAGTACCCCAAAGCAAGAATAGCAAGATACGGCTGGCTGCAGGAGACTCAAGGATCAGTCCGGAATTTTCGGATTATGGGTTAAAAAAACTCAAAGCCTTTTACGATCCTGCACCAAATCTATTCTGAGCGAGGGTATCTAAGTGGCCAACAGAGGCGGACTCAAGATCCGTTCCCGAAGGGGTTCGCGGGTTCAACTCCCTCCCCTCGCATCGTTTTTGGTGATTTCGATCATCAATTTCTATCCTGATTTTCATTCTTTTTTGGAAATCACAGGAATTTTAATTAACCGGCTGACGGATAACCGGTTTTTACATCCCGAAAAAATTATATTTTATCGCACGAACAAGAATATTCACTCAAGAGACGTTAATGATGTAATTATTAAGGGGAGATGGTGTACTGTCCGAATTTAATGAAGAGAAGAATGAAACCGGGGAAATTGTTCGGGTCAGGTTGCCCCGAAAGGGAAACCGCGAGATGTTCGGTTGTGCCGAACTGATGATGGGCGCAAATCACATACGCGTGCGGGGTTTTGACGGGATCACCCGTTTAGGGCGGATCAAAGGGAAGATAAAGAAAAAGGTCTGGATCCGCGAAGGTGACATCCTGATTGTCATCCCGTGGAACTTCCAGGACGAAAAATGTGATATTATTTACCGGTATACCGGGCCTCAGGTCGAATGGCTCCGCAGAAATCATTATCTGTAAGCTTTTTTTAAAGAAATAAAAATGAGAAAATCTTTCAATTACAGGCCTTTGACCATAATGTCATATTTTTTAATGATAAGTGTGTCAGATGTGGGTAATTGATATGTATTGGGAGCAGTCTCAACCCAATTAAGGGAAATTGTAATATAATTTCGCCATGCATCAGAAAAATCGTTGGCAGGATCAGGTGTATAGGTGACAATAATGGGGTTGGAAGGAGCTGAAACTTCGGTATAGTTCGTCATATCCTGTTGCAGTTGCATCTGAACAGTCCCTACACCCGTTCTTGACAGAATATCCGTTGAATTAATTCCAATCAGGTATATAACCGTGGTCGTTTTTGAGGTGATTGGATCGGTATCACTAAACCAACGCGGTTCTGCAAGCATAACCGAACCCGGCTGATATATTGGCCGTGTTATTACAGCGCCGTTTTCAATTGCGATTACCTGCTGGGCACTTACAGATTCATACTGGAGTTGTCCCGGGTTAAATACAGCAATAGGACCATTGAGATCCGAAATAATAAAGGAAGGTGTAGGATTTGCCGTTGTATTATATACAGTGAGCATTCCCCCGCCGATCTTAAGCGACGTTTCTTTGTAGGGGACACTCTTGTAAGTGAGACTTTTTATATCGTTTTGTATTACGATCATATTTTTTTCCATGATCCGCGTATCAGCATTTACCTGCTGCTCCAGGAGAAGAGGATAACCATAGAGTGTAACCAGCCCAATACCGACAATGATGAGAGTGAAAATTAACATAAAGCCGATTGATTCAGATATACCCTGCTCATCTCTCTCCCGAATCTTATGCATAACCATCAGAAACCTCCGGAATCATAACTGATTTTGTTTATCCCCCTGCCTGTGGTGTTTCCCATCACACCGCGAGTCGCCCCGATACCGGCAAGCGATACTTTGCTCGAAATAAATCCCCTCGAGACCGTTACGTCCTGGTTGGTGGGTGTTGCACCCTGCCCTATCTCAACAAAATAGTCCTTGCCTGCCACATCATCTGGGATATCAAATATCGTGGAAATTGTCCCATTATACGGCGAAGTGACATACACATCGACAATACGCGTGCTGATTCCGTTGCCGATATCAGTAAATGCTGAAGAACTTACCTGATCAGCCGGACCCTCCATGATATTGGTATTTACCATCAGCATCATCACGGCCATAAGAAACACGAGGACGCCGCTGATCATAACATATTCGATAAGGTTTGCAACCCCCGCGTCATTTGTTCGTTCAGTTATTTGTTGTTTCATTGTATGCGGTCACTCCATTGTTATAATGGATATCTATGATTTTTGTATAGGTCAATCCAGGGGGTGCATCGGTTACCCTGAATGAAACGACTGCATTCTTCCTGGCCATTGCAATTGAGGAAATATCCTTCCGGACATTATCGAGATCAGCAGGAACGGAAATTCCGGAAGACTGGAGCACCACGCTTCGCACATTCATGATATCATTTTTTGGAAATTCCAGGACTCCTTCTGCAGTTGTCTGGCCCACGACCGTTGACTGGTTGATCACAATTCCTAAAAAGAACAGGGAGAAGCTTACCATGAATCCCATGAGCACGATCCATTGAGCATCATCATTCAGTCGCGCCATACAAGCACCTCCATGAGAACCGCCTGGACCCGGTTATCAATCGGGAGCGGCCCCCCCCCACCATTCATCTTCACCCATTCCGTCACTCTTACCGCATGTTCCCCTCCGGTGGGTTTGCGTGATTCGGTAAAGTGATACAGATTAACTGAATTTGTCAGGGTGTCCCGGTAATAGACGTCAGCGCTGAACTGAAGATGATCATTAGTCCCTCCACCCGTTGTATTGCAGAATGAAAGAAAAGTCTCCTTAAACCTGTCCCTTTCGTTATTTTTTATCATAGTCTGGAGTGCGCTTTCAGAAGATGCTGCAGACGTGTTCGGAGTGTTCATCATATGCAATCCATCACTTCCCAGCTGCTCCAGCTGCATATCACTGATATGGGTGTCTCCCGGAGTATATACGGATGTGGTGCCGACAACGATAAATGCGGTCAGGAGCATGATAAGTCCGGCAGCAACCCCTTCAATGGTATAGAGCTGCCCATCATGGTTTACCATACTGCCACCTCCAGAACCCCCTCAATTAATTTTGGCTGGGTCACCCTGTTCGGGCTGTAATCATACTGGTAAGGCAAGGTGAAGCTGTTGTTGAAGAAGTTATCCTGCTGGTTTAAGGTAAATGTGTAATTTATATACAAATTTGTATTGTCGGTTGCCATGCCATAGAAGAATCCTGCCGGGAATATGACTGATACGTTTTCAACTATGGTAGCGGGTAGCGTTGTGGTGGCACTTCCCCCATCAATATACGGGTCGTCAAATGTTCGTACCTGGACAAGTGGTTGCGCAGGGTTCTGCCGGTAAATTTTGATGTTTGTCAGGTTAATTGAATTGGTGTCGGCCCAGAACACCGGGGCTTTGCTCAGATTGGTAACGTTTATCATAATCTGGTCCTGGAGGGGATTAATCTGGTACGCCGGGTTTCTTTCATCCCAGATCATGTGAGTGCAGTTGATCTGAAGCGAAAAAATATGAGTGGTAACATTTGCTGATGGTCCGGAATTTCTGTAATTGGGCGCCTGGATCGTCGCATTGCTGGGATATTTCAGCTTCACGAGGCGCCGGATATACCCATACCCGTCAGGTTTTATATCCCCGACAGAGTTGTTCATCAATCCATCGAATGTTGTGAGGGATATATTAAACCGGTACGGGCGATCACCAAAGATCACCCGGTGCTGATAGTCATCAGGATAGGAAAATGATGTACTGCAGAAAAACCGTTCCACTTTGCTGAATTTTAGGATATTCGGAGTTTCTTTTGAGATCGTGAGCCCGAACCGTTCGATCTCATCTTTCTGGAGATCGTCCTTGATCTCCCACGGTGGATTTGCAGGCATTCCGGAATCTTCGATAAGGATGACGCCGGTCCGGTATGCCACTGCATCATAATCTATTGACCGTGACTGCAGGCCGATGAGGAGCCCCGGGATCATGGTCGCCACCCAGATTATTGCGATCATGAAGAGGGTCATTCCCGCAAGAAAATCAATAGAGAGGTTTCCCCCGTCATCAGGCATATTACGGAATCAACGCCCCTGTTTTTGCATCAAATAAAAAGATTTGCCGGTTCTCCAGACGGTTCACCGTAACAGTGTATACCCCATTACCGAGTTCCAGGAGTTGGACCTGATCCTTTTGCACGGGGGTTGACCCAAAGAGAATTCCTGAATTTTTTCTGACAAGATCCGTTGGCGAAAAAAATGTGCCGTTTCTGATCTCCTGCTCCGGAAATCCTCCCTGCCAGGGGACCGATTGCCATCCCGAAACATCATAGTACATGAGGGCGCTCTGGTTATCGTACCGGATCCCAAACACCCATTTGGTTGCCTTTCCATCGGTATCGATATTAGTTCCCCGGATGTAATGGGTCGTAACATTGGACGAAACCCCCTTGGTCTCGACAAGGTATGATGGGATCTGGTCAATAACGTCTTCAAAAGCGAACGGCTGGGGCTGACCAGCGTCTGGCAGGTAAATGAGCCCGACGTCTGATATTTTGATATTTTGTGCATTCACCTGGGGAGTAATGTCTGAGCTTGTTCCCGCCAGGTAGATGACAGAGGCAAACCAGACAATGACGAGTGCCAGAAGGAAGAGGACGATATCATTCCTGCGCATTTTTTCCCCTAAAGGTGAATGGGTGGGGAATGAGATATAAATATTGGTACGTCTTCGGGAACCGGATTATTTTATTTTCGGGATAAGAAGAACCTGTCATAATGTGGTAAACCTTGATTTTGCCATGTTTTTAAAAATAAACATGGACAAATTTGATGCCGGTGTATGCTATCTATCGGTAATCTCCCGAACCGGCCGATCTGAAAAATTTTAAATCTCTTAATGTAACGCTGAAAAAAAAATAAGCAATGTGTGTTTATGGTACAATTTTTGTTATCGGTATCTCGAGGATATCTTCCGCACCGCATTCCTTGAGCTTGGGGATAAGATGATTGACCGCGCTCTTTGGGACTACCGTCTGGACACTGTAAAAATCAATCCCGTGCAGACGGCTCACGGTCGGGGTTTTCATTGCAGGAAGTGCAGCAACGATCCTATCCATCGATTTTGAAGGGACGTTCATGGTAAGCAATACTTTGTGGCGTGCTTCGATAACCCCGGACAACAGTGTTATGATCTCTTCTATCTCTTTGCGTTTCTGCGTATCTGCCCAGCTTGTTTTATTTGCGATGATGACCGTATAGGACTCCATGATCTGCCCGATAATCTTAAGGCCGTTTTTACGCAGGGTGGCACCGGTTTCGGTGAGGTCGACAACCACATCCATGAGGTCGGGGACCTTTGCTTCTGATGCACCAAATGAATGGAAGAGCTGAACCGGGATATTCAGGGATAAAAAAAAATTTTTCGTAAGTTCCGGGTATTCTGTAGTTACCCTGCTGCCCGGGCGGATCTGGGAAACGGTCTCAATCGGTTCATCGTGATGGACTGCAACGACAATCCGGACGTTTCCCTCCCCGGTCTTGCTGTATGAGAGTTTTGCTACTTCCACGACATCGGATCCGGTCTCCTTGACCCAGTCCAGACCGGAGATGCCAATATCAAAATACCCTTTGTCTACATATGTCGGGATTTCCTGCGGGCGCAGGATCTTTACCTTACCAATCCGGGTATCATCGATGCGCGGGTTGTAATCCCGGTCAGTCCGCTTGACTTCGAGATCTGCCTCCCTGAAGAGCTGCAGGGTCTGCGCTTCGAGGCTCCCCTTTGGTAGTGCGATGGTAATCATACAAATAAACATCGGACGCTGGACAAAAAAGGATGATGGCTGACTTTCACTCAAAGGTGTGCACTACAAGACCACTCATGAGTTTAGGCTCAAACCATGTGGATTTCGGTGGCATAATCCCGTGAGCATCAGCTATGGCGAGTACTGTATCGACTTTTACCGGCTGCATCACAAACGCAGTCATATACTCCCCGCAGTCTACCATCTGTTCGATGTCCCGTATAGGGCGTGCACCTCCGAGATACTGGAGACGGGAATCTCCGCGGGGATCGGTGATGCCCAACATATCTTTGAGCACATACTTCTGGAGCACCACGACATCAAGGGATTCAAGAGCAGGTGCCGTTGGGGAAATATTCCGCACACATTCGTACCACTGCCCTTTCAGGTATATGTGCATGACATGGAATTTGTCCGTATCTTTTGTCCTGGGTTGAATATTGTATCCCAGATCGTCCACATTTTCATACGGTTGTATGTCGAAAAATTCTGCAAGGCCTGCAAGGAATGATTGCGGGGTGAAGGATCCAAGATCGGTGAGCAGCCTGCTATACCCGTGAATCCTTACCCTGTCATGGGCAAAGAGCACCCCCATGAAACGGTTGATCTCCGCATCTTTGTCTGCATTCGGGTTCCGGTCTGCGACATTGACAGCGGATTTTGCACGGTGGTGGCCATCAGCGATATAGAGGTCAGGCACACGTGCAAAGAGCATTTCGAGATTGTTGAGTGATGAAGGGTCTGAAATCCGGTACATCTGGTGGATTGCGCCATTGTATGTGCGCAACTCAGCTTCCGGGACTCTTCCATCAGATACAAGAGAGTCAATAAACGAGAAGACCCCCCCGGTATCACGGTACAGGAGAACGACAGGACCGTTGTGAGTCCGGGTCACCTCAATATGACGCGTCCGGTCTTCCTCCTTGTCATATCTGGTCTGCTCATGCCGCCGGATATGATTGGTGCGGTAATCGTCAACATCAAGGCAGCAGCAAAGCCCAAGGAATGTTTCGTTCGCATTTCTCACCCGGTAGAGATACATCCCGGGGGCCGTATCCTTCTGCATACTGCCGTCTTTGAGATACCCAAGGAAATTGTCCCGTGCACGCTTGTACACCCTGTCGTCATAAGGCGGGATACCCGGAAGCTCGGCATCAGAACGGCTGACCCGCAGAAAACTCTGCGGGTCCTTTTCAATAATCGCCCGCGCCTCATCCACCGTTACGACATCGTACGGCACCGCTGCAATAGCGGGGGCAGCACTCCGTTCGGGACGCACCCCGGCAAAACGATAAATCCTGACCATGAAAAACGACCAAGCCCCGTAGGATATGTATGTGTTCTGATATTTGGGTGCGGACACTTATTATTCTCATCTCTAATGGGGGGCAGGATGGCCTGCGGGCATCCCGATTGGCGCAAACCATATCTGTTCGTCCATACCATGAAAAGCTGCCATTTTAGTGCACAGGAAATTACCGCATGATCCGCTCCAGTGATATTGCAACCCACCAACCGGCGCAGATACGCAGGGCGACTCCCGTCGACATACCTTCGATTGTTGCGGTTGAAAATGAGCTCTTCATCGACCCGTGGGAACAGGCAATTTTTTTGGAAGCGCTGACATATTACCCAAGCACCTATTTTGTGGCGGTATGTGATGGGCGCGTAGTGGGTTTTGTGGTTGGCGGCCTTGAGGATACCGGGGAAAATATTTACGGGCACCTCTGCAACCTCGGTGTGACAGCCTCATACCAGCACCGCGGTATTGGCCGGCTGCTGGTCAGCCGCCTTGAGCACCAGTACGCGCTGGAGCTGGCAGGCGGCGTCCAGCTCGAAGTGCGGGCGTCAAACACCCGTGCACAGCGGTTTTACCGCAACCTCGGGTACCGTAAAGTGCTACGGCTCGCGTATTATTACTCCAACGGGGAGGATGCTGTAGTAATGATGAAGTGGTTCCGGTTTTAGCCGCGCCCGAGCTGCTGGTGAGCCCGTGCAAGGTGCTGTGCTGCAAGTGCGCCCAGCAGTGACAGTTCACCTGCAAGAACCCCTGAGGCAATTATTTCCGCAAGTTTCTTTGCATTGGTGCCCGGTGGTGTTCCACCACCGGCAACACCGAGAAGGTTAAGGCACTCCTGCTGTGTGGTGATACCGGTGCCCCCCCCAACTGTCCCGACTGGGAGCGAGGGCAGGGTAACTGAAACATAGACGCCGGTCGGTATCGGGTCCACGGTCGTCAGGCAGGTGCTGCCATCGATGGAGTGTGCTGCATCCTGCCCGCAGGCGATGAACATTGCGGCAACAACGTTTGCGGCATGGGCGTTGAACCCCATCGCACCCGCGCGGGCAGATCCGACCAGGTTTTTCCGGTAGTTTACTTCAAAGAGAGTGGCTGCATCCGTCTTAAAGACCTGCGAGATCAGGTCTTGAGAGAGCGCGACACCGGCCACAACGCTCCTGCCCCGGCCCATAATCCCGTTAATTGCCGCGGGTTTTTTATCAGTGCACATGTTGCCGGACAGCGCGACAAGTCGGGCGCCGGTACCCTGCATAATCAGATCCGCAATTTTTGCACTTGCGATCGTCACCATGTTCATACCCATCGCATCCTTGGTATCAAAATTGAACCGGAAAAAAACGCTTGTACCTGCGACAAACGGCACAATATCGATGAGTTTTCCATGAGATGTAGTGCTCTCTGCGGCAGTGCGGAGCTCCGTTGTGTGCCCAAGTACCCAGTCCACCACCTGTTTTGCATGTGAAATGCTCCGGGCGGAAAAGACCGGTGCCCGGGTCATACCATCATGGAGGATGCGCACGTCCGCTCCTCCCGCTTTTGTGATCGCCGTACACCCCCGGTTGACGGATGCGACAAGAGCTCCTTCGGTTGTTGCCAGAGGAAGATAGTGATTTCCATGGGCGTATTCCCCGTTTACCAGAAGCGGTCCCGCGATTCCGACCGGTACCTGTACCGTGCCGATCATATTCTCGCAATTCCTTTTTACGACACGGTCGACATCGATGGAAAATATGCCCAGATTGTCCAGTTTTGTCCCGGTCTCAAGTTCGATAAATTCCCGTCTGATACGGATAGCATCTACAGCAGGGATCTCTTTCTCAAGCTCGTAGAGTTTTACTGACCCCTCTTTAAGCCGAGTCAGGATCGCAGTTTCACTGTCATTGTTCAATGCAGCATCGCCATCTTTTTTGGTCGGACGGCGCCCGGCATCATCAGCCATGAATAATGGTAGCACGTATAGCTACATGATGGTTGGTGATCAGGGGAAGGCCGGACAATGGTGCCTGCGGGTACCTGCCAAAAAAGGCGAAGAGCTGCGGCAGGCGCTCATACAGGAAGACGCGCTCGACAGGATGTTCAGACCCCGGCGGGATGGAGGTGATCTCCTAATCCCTCTTATTAAATGGCGTGAGGGCGCGGAGCGATGCGCGTTTGACCAGAATCCGGAACGTCCGGAATTATTGCGGCATGAAATGTTAGGGGGGATAGCGGTGATGCAGGAGCGCGATGTGGACGGAGCACACACAATCCTTGCCTCCCGCCCGTCCCTGCACACGGTCCTGTATGCGACCAGCGAAGTAGGAGGGGAGTACCGCACCCGCAGTTTTGAAGTGCTAGCAGGCACCCCCACAACACGGACAGAATACATTGAGTTCGGGCACCGGTTCACCATCGATCTCTCCGCCGCTTACTTTTCTGCACGTCTCGCAACCGAACGCCGGCGCATCGTCTCCCTTTTAACCCACGGGGAATCTGTGCTCGACATGTTCGCCGGTGTTGGGCCATTTGCGATCGCCCTCGCCGACCAGGCAGAACTTGTAGTTGCCGCGGATATCAACCCACAGGCAGTTGCCCTGATGCTTGAAAATATCGTGCAGAACCACACACGCGCTGTACTTCCGGTCCTTGCTGATGTCCGGTGCCTGCCGGAAATCATCCCTTGGCAGTTCGACCGGATCATCATGAACCTCCCTATCAGCGGTGCTGAGTTCCTGCCCATTGCCTTCAGGATGATCCGTGACGGGGGAATAATCCACTTCTATGCGCTTGTGTCACGTGAAAACGAGCACACGGAACTCATTTCGGCTTTGGGCGGAACAGTTATGAGTGAACGGGTTGTCCGTTCGTATTCACCAGGTCAGTGGCACGCGGCGTATGATATCAAAAGAAAAGAGTGAATGGGGTTATTCCACAGGGACAAACTTTGTGCCATAATGGATAACGCCGCTCTCTCCGTCGGTCATGATCCGGCGGAACGCCCTTTTCACCCGCATCCCGATCTTTACTTCATCGGGCCGGCACACCACCTGTGCAGTCATCCGCGGCCCTTCATCGAGCTGTACAATTGCGAGTACATAAGGCGTGAGCTGCTCGAACTGCTCGCTTGCGGTATGTATGATGGTGTACGTGACAACGGTGCCGGTACCGGCAAATTTGTAATCAGCGATTTTTCCGGTCCTGCGGCATTCCGGGCAGAACGACCGTGGCGGGAAGAAATGACGCCCGCAGGTCTCACATCTCGTGCCAAGCATGTTGTACCGCTGGGGGATCTTTCTCCAGAAACGTGCAACCGACATCTCATACCCTCCCGAGAATGTGTACTGCAACGGTTGCGCCCGTTCCACCGACATTGTGTGTCATCCCAATCTTTGCGCCGTCGATCTGTCGTTTGCCGGCGTCGCCCTTCAGCTGCTGGACAACTTCGAATACCTGCTTGATGCCCGTCGCACCGACCGGATGCCCGCAGGCTTTGAGCCCCCCGCTTGTGTTCACCGGGATCTTCCCGTCGAGTGCTGTTTGGCCATCTGCGGTGAATTTACCTGCCTCCCCTTTCCTGCAGAACCCGAGGTCTTCGATCGCGCAGATCTCAGCGATAGAGAAGCAGTCGTGCACCTCGACAAGGTCTATATCCTTATGCGAGAGCTTCGCCATCTTAAACGCCCGCTGACCTGCGGAAATACTCGCGTCCAGCGTGGAGATATCGCGCCGGTCATGAAGTGTGATCGTATCGCTTGCCTGTGCGCTTGCAAGCACTTTGATCGGGGCGTCAGTAAATTCACGGGCACGTTCGAGTGGTGCGACTATCACGGCGGCAGCTCCGTCTGTTATCGGGGAACAGTCAAACAGGCGCAGCGGTTCAGCAACCATCGTGGATTTCAGGACGGTATCGATCGTGATCTCCTGCTGGAACTGGGCAATCGGATTGCGCGCCCCGTTGTAATGGTTCTTTACCGCAACCATTGCAAGCTGTTCGCGGGTGAGCGGGTATCGGTGCATATAATCGGTCGCGATCATCGCGTAGAGCCCTGGAAAAGTTGCGCCTACAAACCCCTCCCACTCCCGGTCTGCTGCTCCGGTGAGCGTATCGGTGCTGGCACCGGGCTCAACATCGGTCATCTTCTCGACACCTGCGGCTACAACGATGTCTTCCATTCCGCTTGCAACTGCGATTACTGCCTGGCGAAATGCGAGACCTCCCGAAGCGCAGGCAGCCTCGACTCTCGTTGATGGTATATGGTGCGTGGCCAGCCCGGCATAGTCAGCGATAAGCGCACCGATATGCTCCTGCTCGATAAACCTGCCCGCGCTCATGTTACCCACATACATCGCGTCGATCTTTTCACCCGAAAGCTGCGCATCCTCGAGCGCAAGCGCTCCTGCCTCTACAAAAAGGTCGCGGAAGGAACTGCTCCATTTCTCACCAAATGTCGTGCACCCGGCTCCGATTACGGCAACGTCTCTCATGACTGCATCACGATCTTCCCCTTGTGTCTAGCGTACTGGGCGTAATCCAGGTATATAGGATTTTTAAGCAGCGCTTCAACTGAAGGAGCGGCATTCCGGTTGAACGCCTCCCCCTCAATCGCATCAGTCACCTCGATGTCAAATGCATCGCTTCCCGCCCCGGAACCAAACGAGCAGACAAAAATCCTGTCACCGGACTTTACGACATCTAGCGTTGCCGCAAGCCCGATGGGGGACGCTCCCGAATAGGTATTCCCGAGCCGTGACACTACAAGCCCCGGCCTGATCTGTTCAGGTAAAAAACCAAGAACCCTGGCCACCTTCTGGGGGAATTTTGCGTTGGGCTGGTGAAACACCGCATAATCGTAGTCCTTTGCATTTTTATTGAGGTTTTCAAAAAGAAGGCGGGTCGCCCCTTCGACATGTCTGAAATAACCGGGGTCTCCTGTAAACCTCCCTCCATGGCGGGGATAATCCTGCCCTTCACGTCTCCAGAAGTCCGGGGTGTCGGTAGTGTACGAACATGTATGGTTGAGAACTGCGATCGGGTCGTCCATGCCGATAATGAATGCGGCCCCTCCTGCCGCAGCGGTGTATTCCAGCGCATCGCTTGGTGCCCCCTGTGCAACATCGGAACCGATTGCAAGACCATATGTGATCATTTTGCTTGCAGCAAGGCCCATGCAGGTCTGGATGCCTGCAGTCCCTGCCTTGCAAGCAAACTCATAGTCAGCGGCGGTCATATGAGGTGTCGCGCCGATCGCTTCGCCAACCGTACATGCGGTTGGTTTGACTGCGTAGGGATGGGATTCGCTACCCACATATACCGCACCTATCTCTTCCGGATCTATAGCCCGGCGCGCAAGCGCGTTTCGGGCCGCTTCCACGGCAATAGTCGCCGTGTCTTCATCCATATCCGGGACCGACTTTTCAAAAACCCCGAGCCCGCCCGAGATGTCCGAGGCATTTGCGCCCCAGACTCTCGCGATCTCTTCTACCTTGATCCGGTATCTCGGTATATACACACCGTAGGTTATGATGCCTACCATTCTTTATCCCTCAATGTACTCACAATTTTGTCGATTTCCATGCCCGTGCACATGACGGTGATACGGTCACGTTCTGCCATCTTCTCCACGATCGGGTGGACATCAGGGGCATCGATACCCTGGAGGATCACGCACCGGGGCTTGAACGGCGTGACGCGGATTGCCACCATCGGAGACTTACCAGTCGAAACATTGGTAAAGACAAGCGCCCGCTCAGTGCTCCACCCGTAAATGCGGTTGAACTCGTTACTTGAGAACTGGAGGATCGCGTTTAAGCTGTTGATAACGGTGTATCCATGAATCATCTGGTCAGCTGATCCACAGAGCAGGGTGCATCCTATCGCTTCGGCAAACTGCCTGAGCTGTACCGGTAAAGCATACTCATGCATGTCATAGATGACGTCGTCATCAACGCCGGCATACAGCATAGAGGAAAACTGTTCGATATGTCTCCCACCGGATTCTTCATCGGTATCAAGGATTGCATCGACGATCTTGCCGACAATAGCCGTGCCGGGGCTTTTCCTCCTGCCGCTCTCATAATCGCTGATGACAGAGGGGGAGACTCCAAGGCGTTCCGACAGGATGCCCGGAGCGATCTCAAAACTTACGCGCCATTTTTTCAGCGCCTGCCCCGGTGAGTCCGACAGCGTGATCTCCCCTGCCATCTTTTCGGCGAGCTGGCTTCGCATACCGGATTTCATGCTGTATAACAACGATGCATCTGATTAAATAATTAACGAAATCATCTTCGACAGTGAACGAATCACGACGAGAGGCTGTCCGAAGAGCAACTCATAAATAATAAGCATCCCAATTTTGATAGGCATGCTGGAAGCAGGGGATCTCTCTTATTTAAAGGCCATCGCGTTGATGGGCGGTTGCAGGATGCAGGTCTTTGTATCATCCCAGACAATTGCGGATACACTGCATACCAGCCCCCAGACAGCTTCGCGCAGGCTCAAAGCTCTCGAAACACAAGGACTGATCAGCCGTACGATGAGCCCGGAGGGGCAACACATCATTCTCACGAGGCAGGGCGAGGAGGAACTGCGCAGGGAGTATCTGGATTACTGCAGGATATTTTCCGAGGGGAATGGAGCGTATACTCTTATAGGGAGTGTCATCAGCGGACTTGGTGAGGGAAAATATTACATGAGCCTTGCAGGTTACAGGCAGCAGTTTGGATCCCTGTTAGGTTTCGAGCCATACCCCGGGACCCTGAATATCCGCCTTTCCCCGTCGAGCTTACCTGTCCGTAAAAAGGTCGAGGCGCTCAGCTGGATCCGGATCAAGGGATTCTCGTCGGACAGCAGGACCTTCGGGGACGCCCGCTGCCTCCCGTGCAGGATCGGCAGTGTTCCGTGCGCCATCGTACTCCCGGGCAGGACCCATTACCCTGAAGATATCATCGAGGTCATTGCTCCGGTTGCATTGCGGAGGCAGCTTGGAGTGGAGGACAGCGATACCGTTACTGTAGAGGTGGGATCGTGATCGGCGATGCGCTGGCCGCATTGAAGGCAGGAAAATTCATCCTGCTCTATGATTTCGACGACCGTGAGAAAGAGACAGACTTCACGATCCGTGCTGATGCAGTCACCCCTCAGCATATCGTCCAGATGCGCCGTGACGGCGGCGGTCTGATATGCACCGCTGTACACCCCCTCGCTGCTCAACGCCTTGGCCTGCCGTTTGCAAGCGATATCCTGCGTGCGATGGTTGCTGCCGAACGTGAGGGAGATATCCCGTACGACCGGAAGAACCATTCGTCCTTCTCTATCTGGGTGAACCACCGGGGCACTTTTACAGGCATCACCGATCGTGACCGCGCCCTGACAATCACGGCGATAGCCGATCAGGTAAAAAAATCGTTAAATGGCGGGGGATCAAATTTCCACGAGGTCTTCCGGACACCCGGTCATTGTGCACTCCTCCGTGCCGCGGATCACCTTCTTGACCAGCGCAAAGGGCAAACCGAGCTCTCGATCGCACTTGCAGAGATGGCCGGTATTACCCCTGCCGTTACCGTCTGTGAAATGCTGGATGATAAAACCGGTCTCGCTCTCTCAAAAGAGGATGCGGAGCGGTACGCAAAGAAACACGGGCTTGTATTTATTGAAGGACACGAGGTGCTGGAGCGTTGGGATGCCCGGCGCTCCTTATAGGTATCTTTCTTACTTCCTGGCAAGCCGTTTCAGATTCTCTTCCGGCAACATCTTTGCAATGCTTGTCTTGGTAGGGCAGCGTCCCGGCTTCAGCCCCAGTCTCTTTGCTTCATCCTTGAGCACTTTCAAATCAAGATCTTTTAACATTTCACGCAGCTCCTTCTGATCCATATTGTATCGGAGAATGATATGCACTGGTAAAAATAAGGTTTGCTATGATAGCAGGAATAAATAAAAAGGGGAAATTATATTTTAATCTGCGCCAGTGCCTCGTACGCCATCTTCCGGAATGAAACGGGATCAATTGAAGGATAGTGTTCTTTGATCCGGGCCGCATCTGGGGAGGTACCTGCGATAAGCGCTTCAATCCGATCGAGCGTGGATCGTGCTGCATCCAGCACCCAGAGGTCGCGGGTCTCGCGATCGACAACGGTAATTGATTCAACCCGCACCGAGACCGTGTATGCCCCGTCCGGTTTCTGGTAGAGATTAGGTTTTCCAACCACTGCAACAAACGCAGGAGTTTCGATCTTTGCAAGCTGCTGCATTGCCTCGGGCTGGTAGCTGCCCGCCATCACATAAAATGTTCCGGTCGGGTCCACTATGCGCCCGCGGTAGAAAATGTTCTGGTCGCCCTGCCGTTGTTTCTCGGTAAGCGTGCCGATTAAAAAGATTCGGTTACAGCGTTCCCCTGTAGGGAGGAGGACAAAGGTGGGGCTTTTCTCATCATCCCCCTCCCGGAACTGGTACTTGCACTCGCGGAGTTCACTTGAAAAAACCCGTCGCGCAGGTTCACGCTCAAATCCGCCCTCTTTTCTGACTGATGCCGGGGTCCCTCCGTTGCTCATGCAACACCTCCTGCCCGGTTGAGAAGTGCGGTGTGGTCGCCAGGCTCCACCTTCAACCGTTCACAAGCCCTGACAAGCAGGCGGTTGTCGATCTCCCGTCCCTTACAGGCCACATACCTGCCCAGGACTGCGTCCCGCATGCGGAGGAAGACCTCGTCCATGCCCAGAGGATTATTTTCGGCAAGTTCTTTTGCTGCGTCAAGGGTTATGCCCGTGAGAGACTCCACAACATCACGCTGCAGGAGAAGGTTGTAGGTCTTTTTTCCGTCATCCAGCCACCCTTTGATCCTCAGATCATAGACGAATTTCGGCTGGATTTCATGGACCGGGCAGTAGTTCTGCCGCGAAAGCGCACGGTTGCACCCGTCTACCGGGCAGCGCTTGATGAGACCGGAACCAGGAGCCATATGGATGATGGTCCCCCGTATCTCGGCATCTCCACCGCTTACTGCGATATCTCCCTCGTCCTTCATATACGATGCAGTAGTCAGGTTGAGCGAGAGCCTCCCGTTAAACTCATCGACCTGCGCATAATAGATAGTGTAAACGGAACCTACAGCGAGCTTATCTTTGCCTGCTTCTTTCCAGATAATGAACTTGATGGTACCGGACTCATCGCCAAGGACTCCGGACTGGAGCATCCTCTCGTGTGTTGTTTCCCACTCCTGAACGACCTTTGCCCGGACACTGCCGATGCCGGGTTTCAGATCACCGATCTTAAGGATTGACGGAATCAGTGCCTGGTCTTCAATAATCGGTTTGATCGCCGTGCCGGAATGAATCTTCAGGTTTGCGACACCCTTGTATTCATCCACGACTGCGGACTCGATCCGGTACCATGACCCCTCGGCCATCTTCGGGGCATTGGCTTTTGCCCATGCCACGAACCGGATTGCACCGGTACTATCGGCAATGATCCCGCTCTGCGCGATAGCCGGTGAAGGGGGCGAGAGAATTCCCACCACTTTTCCCTCAATGGTCACCCATTCGCCCGGGGCAATTTCAGAGATTGAACATCCTTCTTTTACCCCTGCACTTCCACTGATGCCGGCACTTGTGCCAAAACCCGGAAGGTTCAGTTCCTTTGCCAGCTCATTGGTCACGCTTCGTTCCGCTTCAGCGGGCTGGACACCGAACTCGTCAATGAGCCGGCGCAGTTTTGCTTCGATCTTCTTTTTATCGACGTCCTGTCCTTTCTGGCTGAATCTTACGGAGATTCTTTCTGCTGTTTGGGAAATATCCATATGTTATACATCTCCGGTTATCCATCGTTTCTTATCATGTCTTAATCTTGCGGAGCGTGTGGTGTGAAAGTGAAATTGCAGCATCTTTTTGAGATTATGGTGAGGTTTATGCCTCACGGTGCCGAACTGTAGGATATGGAATTAACAGCAGACAGTACAATCTATGATCTCCTGAAAGCAAAACCCGACGCAGCGGAAGCATTATTCAAGTTTGGGATGGGGTGTGTCGGTTGCGCGATCGCCCGTGGTGAGACCATCCGTGAAGCGGCGGAAGCACACGGAATCCCCCTCCCGGAGCTCCTCAGTGCGATTGGCATAAAAGAATAAATTTACCTTATTCTTTTTGCAGTGCTCCTGTTGTCGCACTGAATCAGAGAGAGAAAAATATCCGGTCTCTCAACGCGTTCGCCGCCTTGCACATAAAAAAAGAGTATTAGTTCAGTGAATCCGTTTTTTAAGGTTAAAACGGTGCACAAGTTCATTTTTCGAAGCTTCAGGGTGGTGCTTCAGGTACTCTGCAACTTCAGGCTCATGGAGGAGCGTGCACCGGCTGCAGTTCCAGACATTTCCACTGTTGGAACTCTCCACCCATTGCCCAAGCGACTCATCTCCGCATGGATACAAGGGGCAGTAACAGAAATCACACCGCTGCCCGGCAAAGTGGCAGGGGTAGTAGGGGCAGTCCTCCGAAGTCCACCCTAACCAGTGCTCCCCTTTTAACCGGCTGAAGATAAAAAAGGACGGGCTGCCAGGAGGCATCCCGTTTTTAATCCTGTTAAGCGCCTGTGGGATGCCGTACAGGACAGCGGAACGGACCCGCTTTCTGGTTTCTGTGAGCCTGCCGGTATCCAAATCCCCCTCGTCCCCCTCGCAAGCTGCGATAATTGTACCGGTGCTGGCAGCGGATGCACCAGGTCCAAATCCCTTCAATGCCTCTGATTTTGCCTCAGTGGCGACACGGATAATTTCCACAAGCCCCTCATCGCTTAATCCATGGCTGCTGAATGCAATGATGGTCACAGGGCTTAAATTTTCACTGGCGCCAGGCAGGATTCCTGTTAAGATAAAAACGGTTATATAGTCATACTGCAGGACGCAGAGGTTTTTAAGGGGGGCTGTTATACTCAGCCCGAGACAGTTCCTGCCAAGGCCGTGACGGGCTGCGATCATCTCGCAATCATTTTCCGGGATTTTGACGTTATGGTTGGGAGAGATGCTGTGAATGAGGATGGTTGAAACAGGGCGAATACGGCCGGAGATCAGCGTGCCTGCGGCGCGAAACGATCCGCGGATAAAAAGTGTAGTATTTTCAATATAGTATCTCATGAAATGCTGTCGGTTCACGCTGCCGGTCAGGCAACCGAATAGCGCACACGGTCTTTGAGTTCCTGTTGTTTTCCGGCGTTCCACCCGGAGACATCCTGCAGGTAACCGGTAACCCTGCTGATCTGGACGACATCATGGGAACCGCATTCCGGGCAGACTGCCTGGTTGCAGAGGGGACAGAACTCGATCCCGGAAATCATCTCGTGGGAGCAGTGGCAGTGGTCAAGCGGGCACATTATGGCAAGATGGGTTTCGCCGCAGTTCGGGCATGGGGCAGAGTCAACAATAAGGTGGCACGTATGGCACTTGTATATACGCTCTTTTTTCGGAATATCTTCAAGTTTTTTGTATTTTTTTGCCAGATCCTTTTGCTCTGCGCTCCAATCCATACTACTACATCGCAGGAGTCATTAATAAACTTTTAGACCGTGCAGTGAATCTAATATCGAATTCGCGGTACAGAAAGGAGCGTGTGTGCAGATCTGGTCGCAAATTGAGGGTTATTTATATATGCAGGAGTTCACGCAGTGTCGTAACAGGTATTTTTTTAGGCATCACCAATCACGAGATTAAAAATATCTCCCCGGTTATGGGCCCTTTTTGCAATTGCGGGAATACTCCTCTGCCACCAGAGCGGGATTGGCGGACTCATAGATTGCCCTGCCTACAATGATGCCATCTGCTATACCGGTGATTGCATGCAGGTCTCCACCCTGTGCACCAGCACCCGGCGCGAAAATCTTCTTTTTTCCGACAACCGCACGCAGCTTTTTAATACGCTCCGGGCGCGTGGCAGGCGCGATGATGCCATCAGCCCCGCATACCAGCGCCACCTGTGCGAGTCGTTCTGCAACACCGCCATGGAAAAATTCGGTGGCTCCGGGATGGCTCATCTCCGCAACAACATAACACTCCCCGCTGTTGTTATGGGCGCTGTCAACACACGCCTGCACCGCGTCCCTTCCCGTGAACGCGTGGCATATAATGGCATAGAATCCTCCGGCAAAGACCTGATCTGCGATGAGACGGTTGGTGTTCGGGATATCTGCGACCTTGAAATCGGCAATCAGCGGCAGTCCGAACTGTTCAAGATCGCGGGCGATCCCCAAACCCACTCTGAGGACAAGCGGGTATCCGATCTTGACCGCATCGATATGGGGCACGCAGGCACGGGTGATGTTGACCGCATGTCCTTTGTCGGTAACGTCCAGTGCGAGGATCAATTCAGCCATGGTGCATTCGCTCCATCACCGCAGCAACAAGCAGCGGCAGCGTGATTGTGGCATCGCCATAGACGGTCATGGTCTTTGCTTCTTCCGTTATCTTGCCCCACGAACGCGCCTCGTCAAGTGTTGCACCCGAAAGCCCCCCGAGATCCGGGCGGTCTCCGGTGAGTTGTACTGCGTAGCTGAACCCGTTGGGCGTCATGAGCATGCTCTGGAGGATGAAATTCTTGGGAACGCCTCCCCCCACTATCATTGCACCTGCTTTTTTTGCGGAAAAACACCGGTCCATCAGCGCCTGCATATCCGCGAACGCATCGACCGTCACATTGTTTGTCTGGGAGAAGAGCCAGTACTGGAGCCCTACCATCGAATCCTGTACAGCGGGGCAATAGACCGGGATTCTTTTTTTTGCCGCGATATTGAGTATCCCGCTCTTTGTACGTGTTCCGATATGACTGAGGAGGCTGGAAATAGAGATGCGGCTCTCCGGCTCCAGCTCTGAGAATGTTTTCTGCATGAACTCCTCGAACTGTCCGAACGCCTCATTGGGGAGGTAGACATCGTAGATCCGGTTGATCTCATCATGCCTGAGTGCAACATCATCACAAAATGCGGTTCCGTGAAAATGCCGGCACCCGATCGCTTCTATGATATCATGGGTGAGGTTTGCGCCTGTTGATACCAGGATATCAATATGCCCCTGGGCGATAAGATCGCTGACGATCCTGCCCATGCCGGCAGGCACCATCGCACCGGCAAGCCCAAAGAACTTCGTTGTGCTTTTTTCCCTGAGCATTGCCTCGTAAATCCCAGCCGCCCGGTAGAGAGCACCCCCGTTATACGCGCCTGCTCTCCCCATCGCATTGACCAGCTCGCCAACGGTCATCCCCGGTATGAGATGCATCTGGGTGACAGGTTCACTGCATTCCTTTCCCATGGGTATCCCTCACTCCTGCATGAAATTTGGCGGTGCAAGCTGATAACATTGTGTCAGTCCGGAACCCCCCGGCATAACGGCTTTGCCAGATGCCTGCGGGCAGTGGGGGGAACTTCATACCATCCTGGTTCCAGCGTCCGTGCTAGGTCCTGTAATTCCCGCTCATTTTTCTTCGCTCCGCACTTTTTACATTTGTACCCCTTTCCTTTGCCATCGCTTGTCATCCGCTTGTTGCATGCGGTGCAGAGCGGCGGGTGTGATATGGCGGCGCGTGCAAGGGACACCATCCTTACCTTCTCCAGATTGATGCTCCCTTTCTTGAAACTCCCGCATGCAATCACCGTATCGCCCGGCACAAGTGCACGTACGATCTGCCTGAAATTTTTTGTGGGCTCGTATGCCATGCACCGTATTACGTTATCTCCGGATTTTATCGTAAATGCAACATGCCCGCCGGCACCTGTATTTGGTGTACCCACAACGACCCCCCTCACGCTGTATGAAATCCCCTCACGCAGTTCTCCGGCATTGCCGTTTATAATATGGGAATCCGTTCCCTGGTTTGTCACCCAGATCTGTTCGAGACCGGGTTTTTCAGAATCAATCATCGACCGGGCTATCATCACCCAGCCCGGGCTTTCGCCCCGGATGCCAAAAAGCACCGGGTCCGGTGTATGCGGTACGCAAACAACAACACCGTTCTCTATATCAACAGTGTCCCACGTATGCGGAAATGTCGCCTCTTCTGCGGCAAAGAGGCTTTCACGATTTACATCGCGGACCGTCCCCCACTGCTCCGGGTGACGGTAAGCCAGGACCTCGTACGTTGCATCAGGTAATTCGCTCGCTACCGCGGCGGTTGCGCCAATCAGACCACGCCGGTTTTTATAACCGCGGTATAGCGCACCTGCCGATTCAAGGATTTCTACTGCCTCATGAATCTCACAAAAATCCCTCACAGCCTTCCAGTAAAATGCAGGGTCAGGAGGAGTTTTTGCAACAACAACTCCGGGATTTGTGTTCTCGCACGCAAAATCGGCCAGGTCCTCAACGGTACTGCAGGCAATATCAAATGCAGTGGCAGGGTTACCTTCAACTCGGAGCGCGATCGCTGCGTTGCCACGGGTCTTATAGGTAACATTCGGGTTGAGCCGGATGAGACGTGCCTCGCGTACTCGCATACCCCGCCTGATCAGGCGCCGGACGAGCACCGCCCCGAGGTATGTAGTGCACATTCCCTGTGGGGAATCCGTATCATCGATCCCGATCAGCATGTCTATATTAATATATGCAGAGGCTCTATCCATTCTTAACTGCTATGACTCAGGACCGGTCGCTCCAGCTGGTGACAAGCGTTATGATCACCGCTGGGTTTGAAGTGTCCGAGCGCTTCTCGCTAAGGCCGCGGAGTTTTGACCTTATTGCCCGTAAAAACGGGACAATGCTTGTCATCAAAGTTGTCTCCCACATCGACAGCGTGAGTGATGACGTGGCATTTGACCTTGAGATCATCGCCCGGCACCTTCGCGGCATCCCGATGATAGTCGGGGAGCGCGCACGTGATGCGGAGCTGGAGCGCGGTGCAGTGTATGTCCGGTATGGCATCTACGCGGTCAGCGTTGCCACGCTCTATGACTTTTTTGTCGAGAAGATCCCCCCGCTCGTTTATGCTTCGCCCGGCGGGCTGTACGTGAACATCGATGGGGAAGTGATCCGGGAAATGCGGGAGCGGCGCGGGATGTCGCTTGGGGATCTCGGGCACCTGCTCGGTGTCTCGCGCAGGACGATCAGCAAGTACGAGAGCGGGATGGGTACGACACTTGATGTGGCGATCAGGATCGAGGAAGTTTTCAATGCCGGGGTTGTTGAATCCATTGACCTTCTCAGGCATGAACCTAAAAAAGAGAAAGAACCGATCGATCCAAAAGAGCACCAGGAACGGTTAACACCCATCGGTTTTCTGGAAGAGATTGGTATGAAGCTCCACACGCTGCGGGGGGCCCCGTTCCAGGCGCTGGTCACTTTTGATGAACATACGATCTTTACCAGCTACGGGACGGCGCAGAAGGTGATCAAGCGCGCTGCACTGATCGGCAACCTCTCCAAGATCGCAAAGAAGCACGCAATGTGCGTGATCACCGATTACTACAAAGAGAAAAAAATCGGGAGAACTCTTTTAATTGGTGAGGACCGTCTTCACCATCTCCGCGACGGATCCGAGCTGATCGATCTCATCGGAGACTCAGGTTCTGATAAGTTGTAGGTTGATCAACCGATCTGTCGGTTGGTGATAACTCGCGGTTGGTAGTGGCGCATATATACTTTAAACATTGAAAAACATCTGATGGCCCAGAAAGTAGATACAAGACAGCCCTACCCGCGTGATAGTGGCAGTCTGTTATCTTCATCTACAATGTACCCAAAACCCACCCCCTTACCAATCGAATCTTTACACACGGCAATAAAATCTGCATTTGAGAGAGCATTAAAAACAAAAAAGGGAAAGCAGAAAAAAATCCCAGACACTCCAGATAAACTCGTTTCATTGTGTTTAAAACATCTGAAAGAGCGAACCGATCCGATAATCGGAACCGATTTTTATACTCACTTAAGGGCGGAAGAAATCTTCGATATGGATGCAATCTCTCACGAAATGCAGAGACAACGGATGCAGATTGGCGTTTTTTATCAGTTCTTAATAATTGCTTTAATGGAAGCATCCCGTCAAAACGGGAATATCCATATTATTCGTGCTTCTGATGGCACAAGAGAAGGGGATGTACTTGCGGATCTAAAACCACCCGGTTGTGAAGTCGGACTACGGTTGTACATGTCCGTAAAAAAATCGGCGGATACCGTTGGTGGGCAGGATGTTGAGGGAGTGGTAAAGAGGTTGGAGAGAGTTGCAAAACAAGAGAAGAATCTAACCTCTCCATATCTCTGTGTTATTGCTATTGCAACACCGCAGAATGGAAGAATACAAAGTTATGATAACAGTCGAAGCGTCAAATACAATCAAGATGGGTATCCATATTCTGAAAATTGTGAAGTTTGGACACCGGGATTCATTTATCCATTTATCTCTGGAAGGAGTGCGATCGAGATATATTCAGAATCGATGAAATTCATCGATGCAAATATGCCATTTAATTCTCTGAAGTATCGTGAAGAATGCAACCGACTTCTAAAAAATAAGTTAATAGAGATGGGAATTTCAAATTCTGAAGGAATGGTCGTTAAGGAAAAATTATTCGAATATGTCGCCCACGAAGATTAGAATCCCTCTTTAATCATCCGTGTTCCATTAAGATTTGCCTCTTTTGATATTCGGTCATACGCCGCTTTGCAATATTCTTCATTGTTATCAATAATGATTGAATTTCTATGGAGGTTGATCGCCGCTATCCCAGTTGTTCCAGATCCCCCGAAAGGATCAATTACAAGGCCGTTATCTGGAGTCAATAACCGAATAAAGAATGCAGGTAATCCGGTCGGGAATACAGCCGGATGTCCATAATTTTTTCCAACTAATGGCAGGTCTATAACATTAGAGGGGAGCACTTTTGTTTTACCAACCCAGTTTCTCAAATCTCTCCCAAAACCGCTTTTGTTCTCGGAGTCGTGCCGTTGAGCACTCTTTCCTTTCAAATTTGCGAGCCGTACTTCAGTCCATCCACCGATAGGTACTTTCACGGCTTCCTGATCCTCGTATGGCTTTTTGTCCTTAGCGAGATGGAAACAGTATTCCCAACCATCTCGTAATCTGGTTGGCCAATACCCCGGCATTGGATTTGTCTTATACCAAATGTAATCGTCAATTGCGTACCAATTTCTTTTTTGGAATCCGATCACGGTTTCCCAGACGTAGCGATGTCTTTGACCGGCTACAATTCTGTCCTTAATATTCAGGACGAAACTACCCTTTGGATTCAGTATGTTAAAGAACGGATCTGAAAAAGTAAACATCCATTCGGCGAACTCATCGGGATGCATACTATCATAATGTTTTTTTCTGGCATCCGCATACGGTGGGGAAGTAATGATGAGATCGGCGGATTCATTGATTTTTGGGAGCTCTTCTCTACTATCTCCGCAGATTATTTTACAATAGATATTCCCCGATAAAGCCTCTTGTATAGCACCGGAACTTTTTATTTTTGCTCTTCTCGTTTTCATATAAAATCCCGGTTACTGTTTATTTTGTCGCTCAATTTTCTCAATCGTGATCTTGACGTAATCCCCTTCTTGGATGCTCTCAATTTCCCGTACTTCTTGGGGTATCGTAATCCGTCCACCTTGAATTACTTTAAGCGTAGCAGAATGTAGTTGTGCCATACAAATCTAAAGTAAGAATACACTTTTAACACATTTAATACTTTCTAAATCAATCGGCATCAAAAGGTTTATAATGTAGTCTAACGTATTATAATGTATAATAACTACATTAAGATACATAAGAAGTGAGTGAAATGATTCGCCAACTCAACAACCCAAGAGAATTAAGAGGACTGGCAATCCTCAGCCAGCCCGATACCGTCATCCAGACGGATAAGAACCAATGGAATGTCCGATCACAGTCAAAGGACTCGTACTATCAGGTTACCCGGTCATTCCAAGATCGAAAAGCCCAGATGAACAACCGAGCAACATGGACTTGCTCTTGCCCGGATTATCAAACCCGTCAATTACCCTGCAAGCATATCCACGCCGTTCAATTCTCCCTGAAACTTGCCGGTGAGATAGAACAGGAAAGCGCAGTTCAACACATCGCAGAAACAGAACAGAAGATCACCTGTCCTTTCTGCAAGAGTGCGAACATCGCAAAGTGGGGGAACCGAAAAACACAATTCGGATCAGTCCAGCGGTTTGCCTGTCATGACTGCAACCATAAGTTTGTTATCGATAAGGGATTCTGCCGGATGAAGAACAGCCCCAAGACGATTACCCTCACTCTTGATCTCTATTTCAAGGGAGTGTCACAGAGAAAGATTGCCGATCACCTGAAGCAGTTTGAAAGTGTCGAAGTAACACAGCCAACGATCCTGAACTGGATTCACAAGTATCTGAAACTACTCTCGAAGTATGCAGAGAAATACAAGGCCGATGTCGGCAACATCTGGCACTCCGATGAGACAACCGTGTTCATCAAGAAAGACGGTCAGAAGAAGTGTTATGAGTGGATATGGAATATCATGGACGCTAAGACCCGGTATCTCCTCGCGTGTCAGGTTACGGAAACCCGGTTCAAAGAGGATGCGCGTAAGCCACTCCGGAAGGCAAAGGAAACCGCAAACAAAGCACCGGACGCGATTGTAACCGATGGACTGCACGCGTACCGGGATGCGATTAAAGCAGAGTTCTAAGGTCTTAATGATCGTATTCTAAATCCACACGTCCGGTTAAAAGACTTTGAAACAAAACCGAATAACAACATCCTTGAGCGGTTAAACGGGACGTTCCGCGAGAGAACGAAAGTTATGCGATCCTTTGACAGCTCCGTTAGCGCGCAGGAGTTTGTCGCAGGGATGCAGACGTACTATAATTACATCAGACCTCATCAGGGAATCGGAGGATTAACCCCGGCGCAAATGGCTAACATTCCGATCAATCTGATGGGGAACAGATGGGAAACAATGATCGGGTTGGCAAGCGAGAAATAACTAAGGAAAATAGTCAATCTTATTTTCAGGTTCGTACTTTTTTAAGTGGTATTCACTGTATTCAGTAATTGAAAAAAGACCGACTATAAATGCCACAATAAAAATAAGGATTGCAACTGGATCAATATCAACTGTGAATCCTTTGTTTAGGATAGCCATGTACCCAAATCCTAAAAGCGCCACTATCATCTGAGCTGCAATCAGTGAGAAAAGAAATGATAAAAATCGCTCTCTATGCTGCTCAATAATCATCTCTCGCTTCTCAAATGGGAAATATTGAGTTATCGGAGTTTTATCTTTTGTTGGATTACCATAAATCCTGATGATAAGGAGTGTTATCATTGTTGATGAAACGGCTAATAATGAGGTTAATATTGTGATTTGGATGTTTAAAGTTAAAAGAACCACAAGATAAGAACCGATCAAAGGAATAGAGATGCAAAAATAACTTGCCCTAACTTTTTCTTTTTTTGATGCTATATCCTCATTTGAAAGTTTATGATACAGTCCAAGTAGAGAAATGTGCTTAGACAAAAAGGGCAGAACATAGAATAAAAGGAGCCCGAAAAAAACAACGATTAAAATTAAGGTTATCCAAGGAGGGATTATGGTTTCCTTAGGAATGGATATATTATCGATTACCTGCGATGGATTATCCATTGAACTCTCTGGATAAGATTTATTCTTTTAGGAGTTGTTGCTGAGATTTAAGCTGTTCAGATTTCCGCCTGTCTAAACGGATCATAATCAATACGAACAAGTTCATTAAAAATATTCCAAGTAAGACGTACTGAAGTAGGATGAATACAATACTTGCTCCACCAACAACAAATGGCAGACCGTTTAGTAATACTTGAATTAAATTACCCCATGACACGGATAACCACTCCTTTTTTTGGTGATGTTTTCCTGCGCTGCCCGCATTGCAATAAATTTTACTATAATCTAAAAAACAAATCATACTCTCGCGCGTCATCATATAAATATTCTGTAATGTTTTAAGATCAATCGGCGCATTATCAACCACGACTTATCACACGCGTTGAAATTTATCGATCAACCTACAACTTATCAGAACCGAGACTCATAATATTTATATAGAACCACAAACCAATTTTAGTGCTAAAAGTGGTGATACTATGTCACAACAGCTTGGAGGCCAACCTATTCTTATCTTAAAAGAGGGCAGTTCACGCACGCGTGGACGCGATGCACAGGGCATGAACATTACTGCTGCTAAGGCAGTAGCGAGTGCCGTGCGCACGACCCTTGGTCCGAAAGGAATGGACAAAATGCTTGTCGATACCATCGGCGATGTCGTTATCACAAACGACGGCGTCACAATTTTAAAAGAGATGGACATCGAGCACCCGGCAGCAAAGATGATGGTCGAAGTTGCAAAGACCCAGGACGATGAAGTCGGCGACGGGACCACCACTGCAGTCGTTATAGCCGGGGAACTCTTAAAGAAGGCAGAAGACCTGCTCGAGCAGGACGTCCACCCGACTATCATCGCTGCCGGTTACCGGCAGGCAGCTGAGAAGGCGCAGGAGTTCCTCAAGGACATTGCAATCGATGTAAAGGCAACCGACAAAGCGATGCTCAAAAAGATCGCAGAGACCGCGATGACCGGCAAGGGTGCCGAGGCATCCAAGGACAATCTCTGTGAACTTGTTGTTAAGGCAGTTACTATGGTTGCTGATGAGGATGGAAGCGTCGACATTGAAAACATCAAGGTCGAAAAAAAGACCGGTGGATCCATCGATGATTCTGAGATTATCGAGGGTGTACTTATTGACAAAGAGCGTGTCCACCCCTCGATGCCAAAGAAGGTCACGAACGCGAAGATCCTGCTGCTTAATGCTGCAGTCGAGTTCAAGAAGACCGAAGTCGACGCTGAAATCAATATCACCAGCCCCGACCAGCTGCAGGCATTCCTCGATGAAGAGGAACGCATGGTCAGAAACATTGTCGACAAGGTTGTCGCAAGCGGTGCAAACGTCCTTTTCTGCCAGAAGGGTATCGATGACATTGCCCAGCACTATCTTGCAAAAGCAGGTATCTTTGCAACACGCCGTGTGAAAAAGAGCGATATGGAGAAGCTCGCCCGCGCAACCGGCGGAAGCCTCGTTTCATCCATCGATGCAATCAGCAAGGATGAACTCGGGAAGGCAGGACTCGTCGAGGAGCGCAAAGTCGGTGGCGAAGAGATGACCTTTGTCGTGCAGTGCAAGAACCCCAAGGCCGTATCCATCATTGTCAAGGGCGGCACAGAGCACGTTGTTGACGAACTCGAGCGGGCAATCCACGATGCACTCCGCGTTGTTGGTGTTGTCTTTGAAGATCACAAGGTTGTTGCCGGCGGCGGTGCACCCGAAACTGAGCTGTCTCTCCGTCTCCGCGAGTATGCCGCCAGCGTCGGTGGACGCGCCCAGCTTGCGATTGAAGCATTTGCAAGTGCGCTCGAAATCATCCCGCGCACGCTCGCAGAGAACGCGGGACTTGACCCGATTGACATGCTTGTCGAGATCAGGGCAGCCCATGAGAAGGGCAAGAAGACCTTCGGTCTGGATGTATTTGCCGGAAAAGCTGCTGATATGAAAGCAGCCGGTGTCGTCGAACCTCTCCGTGTCAAGACTCAGGCAATCTCATCTGCTGCAGAAGCTGCAGTCATGATCCTTCGGATTGACGATGTCATTGCATCGTCCAAGTCACCCGCAGGACCCGAGGGTGGTATGCCCCCCGGTGGAATGGGTGGAATGGGCGGCGGTATGCCCCCCGGCATGGGCGATTATTAAGATAATCCCTCTCAACAATTTTTCCCACGTGCAATTAGTCAAAAAGAAAAATGTTTTTAGCTGGTTTTTAATCCCGTTGCAAAACCAGTTCAGGTTTTAATAAACGGCAACGAGACTTTTTTTGCGATCATGTCCGTGACCCTGCTAAAATTTTCCTGGGGGCAGTACAGGGCGATGGGGCTGATCAGCTCCTTGCTACGGATGTATATTACCCGCTGGCGGGCATAGATCTTTACGCTGCGAACATCCTGCCAAGGAATGAAGTTCTCTTCCTGCGAGACCGCGACAAGGCTTGTACCCGCTGCATTGATTGAGCCGGACATCAGGGACAGTACAAGGGTCCCGCGGCTGATTTTTTTTGCAGGACTACCCGCTTCATACCCGACTCCGGCATTATTTACATAGAACCTGGCGGCAAGCCCTCCGCCCAAGGAACGGGAGACAGCAACCATGACGATGAATGCGATAAATAAAAAGATCACAAAGAGCCCGCCGAACAGCATCAGCACACCGAGGCGGTCACCGGCATTGGAAAAGAGGACCACGATGACGGCGATGACCAGTACAGGCAGGCCGAGAGCAAAGACAAGGTCACGCCACAGGACTGTGTTTTTTACAAGCGGGATAGTGTACTCCCAATGAATCCCCCCCTCACCCCGGCGGATCGCATCATGTTTCAGGGTGCATGCAGTGCAGTGCGGGTGGCCTTCTTTTTCGATCTCCTTCCCGCATTTCGGACATTTCGTCATGGTCTCATCATGATGATATGCTATCCGGATTCCAGTGCATGGTCATATGTCAAAACGGCGATCCTTACTATTAGAATATAAGGATTGTTAACCGTAAAAGGTTTCTTTGAATTAACCATTGTCACCAGAGTTACCGGATGACTACGCTTCGGGGCAGGGGAAAAGAAACCACACCAGAATGCAACAAATTCATAACCCTCCACGTGCACCTACCTCACATGAGTGACCAGTTCATCTTCCTGACCTACCGTACTGATTGCTACCACTGCAAACAGATCGCAGACCAGATCATCAAAGCCGTTCCGTACAAAGCTCAGGTCGCGTGCGATAACTGCGGTGCAACCCGGGTCTTCGTCCCCCGCATTCAGGACGTAAGCAAGCCAGGCACCTTTACAAAAATTGGGTGCTATGATACATGGGAACTTAAAAGCGATGCGAAGTGCCGGAACTGCCATGTGACCGGTCCCCATGATATCGTCATCGGCTGCAGGCATTTCACGGTCCGGTGCCAAAACTGCGGGTTTACCCATTTCTACAAGTTTGATCTTGAGTTTATAGCAAAAGACGAGCTGAAGGTGTGATGATCAGACCGTATGGCCGGGTTGAACAAACAGTGTTTTTAAAAAATTCTGGTAAAAATAAAAAAGGTCCGGATAATTTGTTAACGATTTAAAATTTTTCCGATGAGTTACATATCTTCCCGCAACATCGCAATTGCTTTCTTAGGGCATTCGTTGGCACAGATGCCGCAGCCCTTGCAGAATTTCAGATCCACGTTGAGTTCATCATCGATTGCTGCATCCGGGCAGTACATCCGGCACAGGCCGCATTCATTGCACTTCTCCTTGTCTACGACAGGCTTAAACACCCGCCACGAACCGGTCTCTCCCACAGCGCCTTCTTTGGGTGTGCTTATCGCGAGTCGTTTGCGTTCCGTACTCATGCAGTCATCTCCTGGTATGCAGCTTCGGCAGCCTTGATATTCCGCTCATCGGAAAACATCTCGGCAATCGCTTTCTTTGCCGATCCTGCGGTAATGATGGCAAGTTTTGCCATTGCTCCGAGCACCGGGGTGTTGAGGATTGGGCTTCCTGCGACAACAAGGTTCTCTTTGAGGGCGATACCCGTGAGATCGACATTGTAGGTCATGAACCCCGCAAAGTCGGGCTTGTGGGCGCTGTTGATCACAATCCTGCCGGATTTTTTAAGCCCGTGAAGCACATCGACCGTGTCCATCACACTGGCATCAAGCACGACAACCATATCCGGCTCCCTGATCTGGCTGTACACCTTGATTGGCTTGTCATCGATACGGACAAAGGAGACGACCGGTGCCCCGCGGCGTTCAGCCCCGTAGAACGGAAAGGCAGTTGCATATTTCCCGTCACGGGTTGCAGCGAGGGCGATAAGCCGGGCAGCAGTAACGCCGCCCTGCCCGCCCCGCGAGTGGATGCGGATCTCAAACATTGCCGGTCACCCCGAACCAGAACTCTGTGCCCATCCTGCGGTTTTTCACGAACCCGGCGATGTCATCGTAGGTGACCTCCTGCCCGCCGAGCCCGGCAATGACACTGAAGACATCGATCCTATTCTTGGCCTGTATGGACTTTGCAAGCACTCCGCCAAACCCGAACGAGTAGTCGCGATCGATAACGACAACCTCTCTCCCCCTGAGATCAAGGTCCGGGAAAGGTCGGAACCAGCGCAGCCGCATTGACCCGGCTTTCACCCCCTCATTCCGCAGGTGGTCCACGGCTACCTCTGCCTCCCTGCCCAGTGTGCCCATCGAAACAACGATTACGTCTGCGTCTTCGCACAGGTAGTCCTCGGTAAACCCGTATGTCCTGCCAAATCTCCTCGAAAACTCATCTTCTGTGGCCGCGATCACCTTCATGGAATCCCGCATCGAGCGCTCAATGTCCCACCGGAATTTAAAGTAGTCTTCCGGACCGGTGAGCGTTCCGTACCCGGCAGGGTTTTTCGTGTCGATCGCGTGGGGGAGATGAAGCGGCGGGATGAAATCATTAGGTTCCACAGCATCGAGCGGCTGCATGATATGGGAGAGAAGGAAGCCATCGAGATTGATCATCACCGGCAGCAGGATATCATTATCCTCCGCGATCCTGAATGCCATCAGTGTCGCATCATATGCTTCCTGTACACTCGCGACATAGACCTGCAGCCAGCCTGTATCGCGTTCCTGCATCGCATCGGTATGCTCCGCCCAGATATTCCAGCCCGGCCCGAGCGCACGGTTCACGTTTGCCATGACGATGGGCAGGCGGGCGCCTGCCGCCCAGTTCGTCATCTCGTGCATGTACAGGAGCCCGTGTGAACTCGTGGCGGTAAACGTTCGTACGCCCGTTACACTTGCCCCGATGCACGCCGCCATTGCCGAATGCTCGCTTTCGACCGCGATGTAGCGTGCCGGCAGTTCTCCGGAAGAAACGTACTCTGCGATTTGTTCCACGATCTCTGTCTGGGGCGTGATCGGGTATGCGGCGATAACAACCGGTTTTGCCTGTTTTACCGCAAGTGCCACTGCCTTGTTCCCCGTTGCTACTGTCAGCATACTCCCGCCTCCTCCTGAGCGAGCCGCTGCAGGTTCTTTGCGACCCGTTGTTTGAGGATGCCAAGCGTTTTTGGATCAATGCCTTTGAACCTGCCCTGCGGGGCGAGGTAATCCTCAAGCGGGACTGGTTTTTTTATCGCTGCTTTTGATGGTGCGGTTATCGTGAGATTGCCATACTCACGCTCGTACAATACCCATATCCCGGACTTCACCGCGAGCTTTCCTATCTCGACTGACTTTTCCGTTGAATAGCGCCAGCCGGGGGGGCAGGGAGCAAGCACATGGATGAAAGTCGGCCCGCGGATCGAGAGTGCCTTCTGCACTTTCTTGAAAAGGTCCTGCGGGTATGCGGCGCATGCGGTTGCCTGGTACGGGGGTTCGTGGGCAGCGATAATCGCATCGATATCTTTCTTGACATCAGTCTTGCCTGCGGGGGTTGTTGTTGTCTTTGCGCCCAGCGGAGTCCCGCCCGATCTCTGCATGCCGGTGTTGCCGTACGCCTCGTTATCATAGCAGATGTAGAGAAAATCCGTTCCGCGCTCAAACGCCCCGGAGAGCGCCTGGATCCCGATATCGAGCGTCCCGCCGTCTCCTGCGTAGACGATCACATTGGTCTTTTTGCCCAGGGCGCGGAATGCGCTGCTCATTCCTGAAGCCGATGCAGCCGCGGTGGCAAAAGCCACATTATATACCGGCACATTCATCGCAGTATTCGGGTAGATGCCCTGGATTACACTAGTGCAGCACGCAGGTACCACTAGAACGGTGTCGGGTCCGGCGGCTTTCAGCACATACCGGAGCGAGAGAGAAGCAGAACAGCCGGCGCAGGCGGACGTGCACTTCAGGATGAATTCTTCTTTGGGTATTTCGGGGATAGTATCAGGCTCCTGCAGTTATTGGCGATCTCGGAAAACAGGGTCGCATATCGAGTATTATTTGCAGGTAATGTGCCAAAAAAGTATCATATTGGATCAGCGTGCAGGATAAAATCCAGCCTGCCACTTACCGGCAGAATAAATTGGAAGGTATTCGATGCACCGTGTCCGGTATGAGGAAACCGGGGTCTTAGTGTACCTGAAATCTGATTGGAACAGACACTTTCACAGTGCACGGCAGGGGATTTAAATTCCGGTTTTTATCAATGATGGTATGTGGAGGGAAACCCCCTGATGCTCCGGATGGAGTTGTCATACCAGTCCCTCCCAACCTCTCAACCCTGGATGTGTCTGCTCCCCGGTTTCCGGGACGCTGGCACGCCTCTTTTCTTTTATTTCCTGATCGGTGGCTGCAGCGCCCTTCATAACCCTCAAATATCATCCACACCGATTCACTAATGTTTAGTTATGGCGCTCAGATCGGTGAACCTCCCCGGTGTCGGGACGAAGTATGAATTTGAGACCGAGAAAGGTGACATTGTCGCCATCTTCTTCACCAAGACCGGCACCATCCAGATGTATACCCTCCAGCAGGGATGCCACACTCCAAGTGCCGCTGAAATGACCCCGATGGAGGCGCGACGCCTTGGGAATATCCTGACCGGAGCGATCATCGAAGCGGAATCGGAAAGTGTCGAGATTGCATTCTCAGCCCTTGCAGACCTGCGGATCACTATTCACACGTACATTATCCCGAAACCTGTCGCAGGAAAAACGATCGAAGACCTCCAGATCCGCACCAAGACCGGGGTCACGGTGATCGCTGTCAGCCGCAGGGACAAGAACATCATCAACCCAACCCCGTCATTTGTTTTCGAGACCGGTGATGCAGTCGTCGTGATAGGGGAGACCGACCAGCTCAAGAGGTTCGAGCGGGAAGTCATGGTGGATTAATGGAAGGCATCGTCCTGGCATTATTTGTATGCCTGGTACTTGCTATTATTACGAAATATCTCTCCATCCCTCCAATCCCGTTCTACATTCTCGGGGGCGTGTTGCTCGGAAAAAGCGGGCTTTCGCTGGTGGCCTCCAGCGAGATCAGCCACTTCTTCTCCCAGATGGGTCTGATCTTCCTGCTCTTTTTCATGGGGCTTGAGCTGAAGCTCGACAGAATCGCTCAAAATCCCTCTACTGTCATAACCAGCGGGGTCATCGAACTTACAATCGATATGGGTGTCGGTTTTGTCGCCGCCTACCTGCTCGGTTTCTCGCTTCAGGAATCACTGGTAATCGCATCGGCGTTCTACGTTACCAGCACGGCGCTTGCTATCACATCGCTCATTGAGAACCGGAAGCTGATGATGCGCGAGGCGGATACTATTATCTGGCTGATGGTTTTTGATGATCTGGTACTCATCATTATCCTTGCGATCCTTTCGGTAGGCGACCAGAACATCCTGTTCTTCTTCTTAAAGATAGCAGGGGCTCTTGCACTGATGTATGCAGTTGCTCATTATGGCAAGGAATTTGTTATCAATATCCTCGACCGTTCCGATGAACTCCCGATACTCTTTACCTTCGGGGCCGTCCTTACCACAGCATCATTCTCGATGTATCTGGGCATCCCTGAAACAATGATGGTGATTGCGCTGGGGGCAGCGCTTGCAACAACCGATCCAGATGCCTTCGAGCAGCACGCCCGCCCATTCAAGGATGTTTTCCTCGTGGTTTTTTTTGTCTTTTTCGGAATTACCATCAACCTCTCCGGGGATATGAACTATTTTATCATCGGTATAATCTGCCTGCTTGCCATTGTCAGCAAGTTATTATCGGGTCTCCTGATCGGTATCTTCGTCCATGGTTCGGTGCTCTCGGGTATTGAGATCGGGGGAAATATCATCGGCAGGGGCGAGTTCTCGATCGCGATTGCCGCGCTCTATGGATCTCCCGCAGTCGCCGCCGTGATCGCAGCGATGGTTATTGTCACATCTATTGTTGGGGCATTCACCGCAAAATATACCGGCCGGTTGCGCAAGTGGTTGGCATCTCCGGGCCGGCGGACACCGCACCACCGCGGGCATTAGCAGCCATAAAAACGAAAAAGGAATATTCAGATATTTTTGATATATCGGACGGTTATTCGATCAGCACCAATCCTACTGATACGATATCGCTGTGTATGACCTTGCCGTACTCCATATTGCTGCAGGGGATCGTCTGCAGGTCCCAGCCGGCATTCCTTGCCGTGGCAAACACGTCCATTCCCGCCGCCTCCATGCTCGGGCGAACCATGTCCATGTGACGGCATTTCCTGCGGATACTCTCGTCAACCGTTCCGGCACACTCCTCCGCCACGCACTCCTCGCAGTAGATGCACGGGTACCCCCCGAATGCGAATGCCTTGTAAAACCCATCGTAAAATGCAGTCTTTTCAAGCATATGGACCGTGGTGTTCACCCAAAGGATAAGATCCTTGTAGAAGTGGTGGAAGTCTTCGGGCAGGTCATCACCGGAAAATTTCGCATGTCCCGGGACACCATCAAACCGGACGAGAAGTCCGGTATGGTACTCCTTTACCATCCGCCGCGTGTCGTCCGGCAATGGGGCATACGGGGGGCACCCGAGATGTTTTGCATAGCCCCTGCACCCGTACCGGCACTTGAACCGCACCCATTGCGAGACCACGATATCTGTTGCAGCAACCTGTTGTGCGACTGCTCCCTTTTCTTTTGCAAGGCTTGTGAGTTTTCCTATCTCGGTTTTAATGTCTGGCACCATGAGACACCTGTATGGAGAGGATACGGGCAGAAATTTATAAAGGTTTCTTCAGACCAAAAAAAATATCTAACCTTGTGTTTAAGGAACCGGGCTGACGGTATCCCGGATTTTTCCCGGTCAAAAAATTGCCAAAAAAGCTTTGGGTAATAACCGGTTTGCTTTTATTTGTAAGCCTACCGCCTTTCCCGTCCTAGCTGCCCCGTTTTTCGACGATCCGCTGGACGACAAGGCGGGAGCTGCAGAGCTCGTCATCACCATATTTCCCGATACGGACGATTCTGGCAGAAAGCCCCCGTGCCGCAAGAAGTTCCTGGAGTTTTGATTCATCGAAGTGCTGGTTGAACCCGATCGTGATGATCTCCGGGTGGATCTCCTCAATCGGGCGAAACATGTCAGACTTATCACCGAGAATGGCATGGTCGACGCACCGGAGCGCTGCTACCATCCTGCGTCGTTGCTCTTCGGGGATTATTGGCTGGGGCTTATGCTTGACGTTTGCGTCCCGTGCGATGATGACATAAAGCTCATCACCGAGTTTTTTTGACTGTTCGAGGTAGTAGATGTGCCCGGGGTGGAGGATATCAAACGTGCCCGTGGCGACGACCCGTTTCATGTCACAACCTCCATCCTGCACGGCTGGCCGTTTGCGGCAAAACAGTTCCAGTCCCTTTCAGTGTAGGGGTAGCCGATTATAATGTGGAACCGCCCTGTGCGGGGAAAAAAGCGGACGTCTGCATCCGATGGCCGGAGCACGCCGTTCGGGTGGGAATGACAGCTGCCGGCGATATGGGTGGAAAGCGGCATCATGTCAAATAAAAGGGATGCCGAATTTTCACCAGTCATAGTCCCCGGGAGCAGGGTCACCTCGTCAATAATGCCATCACATTCGGTGAGCAGGGCTACAAACTCATTGGGATGGGCGTCGCGCCCCATCTGGAGGAGGAGGTTGAGAAGGTCCTGCCGGATTCCGCGGATGGTCATGGTGTTACTTAGGATCGTGTGCTGTTCCATAAAAAAACTGTTTAAAAAAAGCGATGGGATTACTGTTCGACCTTTGCAAGTGCGGAACTGAGATCTTTTGTAAGGTCAACACCGGTAAAGGCACCTCTTGTCGGGAGCGACATTGTAAATTCCGGGGTCATGTCATACTCGACCGTAGTGTTTACCGGCACGGTAAAGTCGAGGATATGGCCACCGGTGTGCCGGTCATCGCTGATGAAATGAAGGTGATACCCAACGACATTGAGCCCCTTGAAGAAGACCGGAGTGTAGAACCCAACTACGGTTCCGGTTGCATCCGGGTATGTGTAGACCGACTGGTTCTTTGCCGCATCGGTAAGCGTGGGGTAGGGCTTGTGCTGCGCGGGTATTGCCCGAACTTTCATGGACGGGAATGTGCCATGCATTCTTACTGCATACAGCATGTTCTGCGAGGGCAGCCGGTCACCCATCGTGGAGGAGAACATGGAGAAGTTCATGGGGCGATCTGTGGTCGCCACCATGTCGCGATCAAACCAGGTTACGGTAGCCAGAGGCGTTGTTGCACTGTCTGCGACCGTATATACACCGCCGTCTGCCTTTGCCTGGAACACCTTGCCGTCCAGCACTATCATTTCGCCATCTAGCCTGTCGAACGTTCCGATGCCGAAGTCGCCATGTTTTTTGAGTTCTCCGACCGGCTGGACACCATCGAAAACACCCAGCATCAGCGCGTCAATGGTCGAGACCTGGTAGAGCGTTTCGCGATCCGTTACCGGTATCGTGTTCTTTGGCAGGCTGGTCGCTACGGCTGCGGCAAAGAAGATGATGGCAGCGGCGACCGCGATGCCGAGAAAGAATTTTTTGTCCATACCCGGTTCCCTTTGCTCACTTCTTCCCGGTCACCTTGATGACGTGGAACCCGAACTGGGACTTGACCGGCCCGATGATCTTGCCGGCGTCAGCGGCAAACGCCGCCTGTTCGAACTCGGGCACCATCTGCCCTTTGCCGAACCAGCCCAGGTCCCCCCCATTCTTGCGCGACGGGCAGGAGGAGAACCGTTTTGCAACTGCAAGGAAGTCTTCGCCATCGTTGATGCGTTTCAAGATCCTGTTTGCCTCGTCCTCGGTCTTGACAAGGATGTGGGAAGCACGAACCTGTGTGGTCATATATAGAGATGAGGGATTGATGGAATAAAAGGGTTGATGAAAGGTTTTTGCCGGGAAAATCCCCGATGGTTTTGGATATTTTCCACGAGACTGACAGCAATTCATGGGTATTTTTATCCATGAATCCCTGAGATATAATCAGGGTTTTATTGACTATGGAACCTGACAAAACAGACACTCGCGACGGCAAAGGAGGACAGGAAGGAAAGAGATGCGGGCAACCTGTCTTTGGGAAGATGACTATAGCACTGATCATCGGAATCGTTGCTTTATTGATCATTTTTCTGGCTGTATTTTCATCTGCATCGCCATCAGTGCAAAATCAAGTCGTCTCCCCCGGCACCTGCGGGGACAAGGTACTCCAGTATGTGAACCAGAACCTGGTCCCTCAGGGGAGCCCTGCCACCCTTGTCGAGACTTCAGAAGACCGGGGTCTGTACTGGATAAAGATCCAGTACCAGTCACAGGTGATCACCCTGTTCGCATCAAAGGACTGCAGCCTCTTATTCACCAGTAATTATGATATGAACCAACAGGGCACGCAGGCCGCACAGCAGAAAGCCCCGGTGAAATCCGCCCGTCCCGCTGTGGATCTCTACGTCATGGCATTCTGCCCCTACGGGATCCAGGCAGAGACTGTGATGAAACCCGTTGTCGGCCTGCTGGGATCAAAGGCAGATATCCGGCTGCGTTATATCACGATGGTGACCGGGACAACAGCCGATTCAGTAAATTCCCTGCATGGGCCTACGGAAGCACAGGAAGACCTCCGCCAGATCTGTATCCAGAAATATTATCCTGAAAAACTCTGGACGTACGTTGCACGGTTCAATGAAGCATGTTATCCGGAGTCCGCCAATACAGAAACCCAGAAAGCCTGCTGGATGAATGCGAGTGCAATGGCAGGGATCGACATGGCAAAGATCACTGCCTGTGCATCTGGGCCGGAAGGGATCTCGCTTATGAAAGCGGATGAGGCAGATTCAAATAAGAATGGCGCATCGGGATCACCCACGCTCATCATCAACGGCGTGACATATTCCGGGGCACGCACACCGGAAAGATACAAGCAGGCGATCTGCAACAGTTACGACACCGCACCGGCCGAATGTGACACGACGTTATCAACTACGCAGGCAACAAATGCAGCTGGTGGGTGCGGGTAATTTTTTCCTTATGTTTATTGACAATTTCGAACCGGAAAATATTTTTGGGTAAATGGTAATTTTACACCTAATTTTTCACATAAAATCTTCTACATTCCGATGAATAGTTTTCGTGCTCCGGGGAACTTCGTCGATGGTTCAGCCCCGTCACCCGGTCCCGAATTCCTAAATCACAGTCGAGGGACAACATCGCCAGGTCGCGGGCGATGGTCAGTAAGTACTATCACCTTTAGGTCATTGTATTTCAGGATGACCGAGAATAGGTCAGCGCCCGGGAGGTACGGAGTCCTCTCACTTAAGTTATCTCAGTTCTATTGTTTTTGCTTGATAAATTACCCCCTCAAGATGGTTCTTATCTTTCGGCTGGGACAATGCGTAAAGTGTATATGTACCCGGGGGTAGGTTTGAGGAATTTGTTCGCCAATTATACCACCAAGTATTAGGACCGAATTCTGTATTTCTTACTGATATGACCGTGTCAAAGCTTGAGATATTATCGTTGATGACTTCAGATTCAGGATTATTGAGATTCGCACCTGTTCTTTCACCAATTCCCGGTCCGGTGATCATTAAATAGACTTTGTCAGATACAGTGTTTAAACCATGAATAGAAATAATGTCACCTCTCATAAAAAAATTGTCAACTAATCGGGATTCACCATCATACAGAAAAAAAAAGCGCTCCTTTGGAGTAAATGGATTTAATGGTTGATCATTCACCAACAAAAAAGCAGCGACCAATTTTACAACAAAAAACAATAAAATTATAATAAGTATTATCCCAATTACTGTAAACACTGTTTTCAATGAATATTTTTTTTCTTTTTTATCCGATGGTGTTTCATCCATACTTTCCATTCCATTTTATCACATAAAAATTTTTCATTTAAATGAAATCGAAGGCAAAAAATAACGCATATTTATTTTCAGATAATACGATCAACGGAAAGAACAACCTCAGCATATTTAAATGTTCTCCTCTTCGATATTGTTATGACAACATTTCCTCATGAAGTCACTCACTTCGGTGTAAGTGTTTTGAATTGCGTAAAAGGTAAAGGTGGTTAAATGCGAATCATGGATAACCGGTGTCTTTTCATTTTCCTGCTGGCAGCTATTGTTATAGTTCCAGTTTCTGCACAGATTGATGATACTTTAACAGAACAAAATGCATCATCTGTTATTTTTCCGCAAATGAAAATCACTCCGTCTGATACTCTGAAACATTCCGGAATTGAGCAGCAAGGGCAGCAGAAACAACTCAGTGCACTCACAGAACCACTCGATGTAAAAATCCAATCATCAGATTCAGTTGATATCGAATGGCAGAAACTTATCGGGGGTAACAGCGGAGAAATTTTTTTGATATTCAACAGACTTCCGATGGGGGGTTCATAGCAATTGGAGGAACGGGTTCGAGTAATAATGGGGATGTTATTGGATGGAATCATGGATCTGCAGATGCCTGGATTGTAAAATTCGATGAAGCGGGCAATATCCAATGGCAGAAACTCATCGGGGGTAATGGTTATGATCAGGGCATGACTATCCGGCAGACACCCGATGGATATATATTCACTGGTTTTACGAGTTCTACCAATGATGAATACGCCACTTTGAATCATGGTTCATACGATCTCTGGGTTGTGAAATTGGATACAACCGGGGAGATGCAATGGCAGGATGTTCTAGGAGGGAGTGGCGATGAATGGGGAATGAGCGTCCGCCAGACATTGGACAACGGATACATTGTAACCGGATACACGAATTCCAATGATATCGAAAATATCAATTCGAACAACGGTGGGACGGATGCATGGGTGCTGAAACTGGGAAGTTCCGGAAATATTGAATGGCAGAAATTGTTCGGTGGGGAAAATTATGATGCAGGGCATAGTATCATCCAGACGTCGGATTGGGGATATGTCTTTGCTGGGTATACCGATTCCAGCAACAGCGGGGATGTTGGTAAAAATCATGGATATTTCGACATATGGGTTGTTAAATTGGACGGTTCTGGTGAAATTCTTTGGAAAAAATTATTAGGAGGCAATGGTTCGGAAATAACATATTTCGGAAATGGAATCCAGCAGACAACAGATGGCGGTTTCATCCTACTTGGGTATACAACTTCAAACAACAATGGAGACGTTGGTCATAACCATGGAGGAACCGATCTCTGGGTTGCGAAATTGAGCAATGCCGGAGAATTGCAATGGGAGAAGACACTCGGGGGCGCATCAAACGAATTATCCGGAAGTATCGAACAGATCTCTGATGGGGGGTATATCTTAACTGGAAACACACTCTCCAGCAATACCGGTGATGTTGGCCAGAATAATGGCGATACTGATTATTGGGTCGTGAAATTAGATTCGATCGGAGTTATCCAATGGCAGGATACCTTAGGTGGCAATAATTTAGAACAGGGCAACTGTGTTAAACAGACTTCGGATGGCGGTTACATAATAACAGGATTCTCCAGATCGGCCAATAGTGGGGATATCGGTGAAAATCATGGCTTCGAGGATGCCTGGACAATAAAACTGAGACCTCGCACCATGACTGCACCCGAGGACGTTAAAAGATATGCACCGAACCTGTGGTTCGAAGATTCTGAGAATTACTATCCGATCAATCCATTCTTTTACGTAAACGATTTCGACAAGATTAACGGAGAAAATGGCAAGAACTCATATTTGGCGATGACCAAAGATCAAAAAATAAACAATATTACAGTTCTGTACCATGTGGATGAAAGAATTCCTGATACCAAAGTGTACGAATATTGGTTCTATTATCCATTTAATGACTTTTTAGACCAGCATTACCATGATTGGGAAACGGTCTTTGTCTTCGTTGATAAAACATCAGGATCTGTAAAAAAAGTAGTTGCGTCTTCGCATTCAGATTGGGATCCTAATAACGTTCTTGATAATCCTGGAAAGGATCACTCAGATATTCTGGTTGAATGTGGATCTCATGCGAGTGTAATTGATGGAAATAATAATGGACGTGCAGGATATTTCGAACCGTTTGAAATAAGTAATCCTTATAAATATGTTATCAGGTCGCCCAATCCTGTACCGGAAATAATGCCCTGGGCTTATCAGATCTGGGGTTTCGGAAATCTTAATTTACCTCGCTGGTTGGTCTTGGAATATCCAATCTTGCCTGATACACCTCCGGATCCAACAACTTGGTGGAAACCCGGTATAAAAATTGCAAACAATGATCCCCGTTATAAGTTGAAGGAGATATCCCCGACGTTCATTCATAATTTCGACGGACAGGAAAAATTACCGAATTCTCCATTTCTAGGATCGTTTAATTTAAAAGTCCCTCAGCTGGGAATAGATAGTTATGTCCCAATTGGTGGAAATCAGCCACTTTTTGCTTGGAATACTGTATCTTGGGATAACCCCGAAAAAATTGATACCCCTCTTGAATATGTAATGCAAGGGGCAGTAACATACTTGCATTATTCTCCACATTGGTATGAATATCCGGGTTCGGTGATAGTCATATTCAGTGATCAACAATATGTTACCGCGACAAATGCCAGCGGATTTTTCCTTATCAATAATGTTACACCCGGATACCATGAAGTTGTAGTCAATCGACCCGGATTTTCCCCATACAAACAAAGATTCTTAAATGAAGGGAATTCAAGTCTGGGGGCCGATGAAAAATTATACCTTGTTCCCGAATCAGATTCATTCAGGATTCAGGGATATGTCAGAAATCAGGACGGATCCATCTTATCAAATTATCCTGTAGACGTTTATGATGGAAATAATACTCACTTGTTTACTACACTTACCGAAGAAGACGGTTCTTATTTGGAAACCGTCTCAAAATGGTACAATTATACTGTCGTAGTTGCAGATCAGTCATCGAATGGGACAGTAAAAGTAAATAGTATCGCCGGAAGTGTCGTTTGGGCTAATATCACAATCGGAACGCATTGTTCATGGCCTATACCGAACTTCACCGCCTCTTCGACAAACATCTCCACGTTCGAGACTGTCCAGTTCACCGATACTTCAGAAGCATCCCCAACGAAATGGTACTGGGAATTCGGCGACGGCACGAACTCAACGGAGCAGAACCCGTCGCACATGTACCTGGTGATTGGGAACTACACTGTCAATCTCACGGCATGGAACGATCTGGGGAGTGATACCGAGACAAAGACAGATTACATCACGGTCGGTTACCAGAAACCCATCAATGCAGATTTCAACGCCACCCCCACGACCGGCTCGTACCCGCTGACCGTCCGGTTCACCGACCTGACCAGTTCATCTCCCAACAAATGGTACTGGGAGTTCGGTGACGGGACGAATTCGACAGTCCGGAACCCGGTGCACATATACCAGACCGGCGGGAATTTCACGGTCAACCTTACGGCTTCGAACATCTACGGGAACGACACGGTCACGAAGGAGGATTATATCCGTATCTATCCCACGCCCGTTCCTGTTGCCGGTTTCACGTCCAATTATTCTTATGATGAAAACAAGGCACCCGTAACGGTTCGGTTTGTCGATCAATCGGTTGTCTCCGGGAATGAAACCCGGTGGTTCTGGGATTTCGGCGACGGCACGAATTCGACTGAACAGAACCCGGTCCACAGCTTTGATGTATGGCTGGGATATTACTACGGCGGGTACCAAATATCGCTGACGGTGACCGACAATTATGGGCGGACATCGACATTCTCGGAATATTTCGTCGAGGTCCGGAAAGACTATGAGCTCGATTTTATTGGAGAACCCAGATCCGGTAAATCACCATTGAATGTCACATTCTCAGATACCAGTCCCGACGACCTTGATCCGCGATATTATTTATGGGATTTTGGCGATGGGACTTCGTTCGAATGGATCCTCTGGGATAACCCGGAGGAACCTCCGAAAAACATAACCCATGTTTACAGCGCTCCGGGCAATTATACGGTGACGCTGACAAAAGGGATCGTGGTTCTGGAAACGGAAGTGACTAAGACCCGGGTGGATTATATTATCGTAACTTCGCCGGTTCCTCCGGTTGCAAACTTCTCCGCCAATATCACATCCGGGAAAGTCCCTCTTGCGGTTGCATTTTCTGATTTATCCTCAGGTTCACCGACAGGCTGGAGCTGGACATTCGGCGACGGCGCAGGGTCCTTGGACCGGAACCCGGTCCACGTTTACTCATCGGCGGGCATCTATACTGTCTCGCTGCATGTAACCAACGCTGACGGAAGTGATACCGCTACCAAAGTGAACTATGTCTCTGTCTCATCTCCGGTTCCTCCGGTTGCGGACTTTTCAGCCAATACCACATCCGGTACCGCACCTCTTGCAGTCGCGTTCACGGACACTTCATCCGGGTCACCAACAAGCTGGTCATGGAACTTCGGTGACGGGATAACCACGACCGATCGGAACCCGGTGCATGTATATTCCGCAACCGGGAAATATACCGTCTCGCTGAGCGTAACGAATGCAGACGGTAGCGATACTATTACGAAGCCAGATTACATAACCGTCACTTCTCCGACCCCGACTCCGACACCAACCCCGACACCAGGCACAATTCCGGCGACAATCAGAATCGAACCCGAAACCCTCAACCTGAAAAGCAAA
>LQYC01004332.1_pt1 | contig 42941 bp, 41 predicted proteins | sample 661771 | NCBI WGS metagenome assembly LQYC01 (sample SAMN03483023, study PRJNA281117) | bioreactor metagenome | isolation source: benzene-degrading methanogenic enrichment culture from a contaminated... | place: USA: oil refinery in Oklahoma | collected 2011-05
GGGGATTTTGGAATGGTCATAAGGTTCTCCGAAAACGTTAACTAATAAGGCCTTTCGTACCATTTTATGAATAGTTTTCACTCAATTAAGGTAGCATTTTATATTGCCCTCTATTCAACACAACTTAAGAACATTTAAGAAAATTTTTTTAATTGATTGATTAAAAAATATTGACATAGATTTTTTAGGCATCTATAATTGCTTTCCAAGCAGGAGGCAAGAGCAGGTACTAAACATTTCTGAATTGCCCTTGCGGATTTTTTTTGCATGAAAGCACAGGAAGTAGTCTTTTTCGGCCAGCCAACCTTATAAAAGGTTTCCCTTGTAGCGCTGCTCAACTCCCCATTAATTTTTAACCTATTAAAATAGGGAGGAGCTATGGAAACTCAAAGAATATTTAGTGATAAGGAATTGGCCGCTTTAGCGATGTCCCGATTAACCTTGGCCAAAGAAGCTATTCGGAGAGGGGATAAGGAAGAGGCTGAAAAACTGGTGCAGACTTTACTACATTGAGGTTGATATCCCCTGGTATGAAATGTGGGGAAAATATAATCTTCCGCCGCTGAGAATTTTCACCCCCATGGGGGTGCGTCGGTGTCTGGGGATAACCAGCGGTCATCTTGAGATGGGATCATAAAAAGAGAGGATAAAGGAAAAAAATTTTCCAATGTGGAAATTTTTTTTTCCCTTTATCCTGTATTTTCAGGCTGTAGTCGAAAAAAATTTGAAGTATTAGTATATTATACTTTATGTTTATCTGGCATGGCTTTTGTAAGTATTCTATGCCAGGAAAAAAAATATTAGCGTCTTATAAAGAAAGGAGCCTTTAGCTATGTACTCAAAAACGTTTATCCCCTATCGCGGTTATTACTGTTCCCCCTTTTCTCGCTGGCAGGGAAGCCTTCAATCTGAACATCCGGTTGAGCTGGTTGCGGCAACCGCAAAAAAATGGCTTGCGACAAAAAAGTTGGACCCCAAAATGTTTGATTATCTCATTCTCGGAAAAACCGTAACTATGCTCCACACCTTTTACTCATACGCGTGGGTTGCCGCCCTTGTTGGAAACCCGGACATCTCGGGGATAACGATTTCTCAGGCCTGTACGACATCAGCAACAGTTGTAAATCAAGCGGCTTTGGGTGTTGAGTGTGGGTTGTATTCTAACGTGTTATGTCTTATGACCGACAGGGTCTCCAATGGTCCCCACTTGATCTGGCCAAATCCCCAAGGACAAGGTGGGCAGGTCGTAGTAGAAAACTGGGTTCTTGACAACTTTAATTTTGACCCCTGGGGAAAGCAACCAATGATACAGACAGCAGAAAACGTGGCCAAACTTACGAAGGGGGGGGTTACCAAGGAAGAATGTGATGCAGTAACGGTGAAACGATATGAGCAGTATGCGGATGGTTTAGCCAATGATCGAGCATTTCAAAAGCGTTACATGTTTCCCGTAGAGTTTAAGAAGGGGAAAAAAGAAATCGGCATCCTGGAGGAAGATGAAGGGATAACCCCAACCACCAAAGAAGGGCTGGCCGGGCTTAAGCCGATAATCCCTGGCGGAGTGCTCACCTTCGGTTCCCAGACGCATCCAGCTGATGGAAACTGCGCGATAATAGTAACCACGAAACAAAAAGCCCAAGAGCTCAGCGCTGATCCGAAGGTTGAAGTGCAAATACTTTCGTATGGATATAGCCGCGCTCCTAAGGCGCTTATGGGAATGGCCCCGGTTCCGGCGGCAAAAATGGCTTTAGAAAAAGCTGGGCTTTCCATAAAAGACATAAAGGTACATAAATCCCATAATCCGTTTGCAACCAATGATATCTATTTTGCGCGAGAATTTGGACTTGATGTTATGGCAATGAACAACTACGGGAGTTCGATGGTTTATGGACATCCTCAGGGCCCCACTGTCGGCCGGGTGTTAATTGAGTTGATTGAAGAATTGGTCTTATTAGGTGGTGGATATGGGATGTATGCCGGGTGCGCCGCTGGAGACACTGCCGCAGCGTTGGTCCTGAAGGTTACGTGTTGAGCGCTTTGCCTGAAATGTTTTTTGCTGAAAATTAATTGTTATTTAGCTTATTTTTCTGTCTCTCCTCCTTAATTATGTTGCCGCCTATTCAATGGCGGCAACATACAAAACAAAATTTCACAACCATTAGGTATTGATAAAATCAAGAACTGATAACCAACGGGAATTTTTAAAGTTAGGATGTTCTTAGGTAGTTTGTGAAAGTCGAGAACGGGAGATTTCAGAACCATAAGTTGCCATTAATAAATCAGGCAAGAGTATTCGCACTGAAGATCTGGCATACGACATCAATGAAGAGGGTAACTATGCGGTTGAAGAAGCGGTCCGCATTAAAGAAAGCCAGGGCGGAACGATTACCGTGATTACCCTCGGGCCTCAGGAATCCCAGGCCCCCCTGAGACAATCCGCAAAATGTATTCTGACAAAGTTAATGTCTGGATTGGATTTCGGGGGGAGCAAAGAACTTTCTGGTAACGGTTCGTCCCGGTTCCTTTTCCGGCTGAGATCGATGCCGCTTACGAAGGCGAGGTCATTTCCGTTCCTTCTCTTTTAACCACGGAGATACAGGCGCGGAAGTTTGTTGAGTTTCTTGAAGCCCCTGCCGGTGACGTTGATATCACCCGGGCCGACATTCTGGTTTTCGTGGGACGAGGTATCGGTGATGCGGAGAACATTCCTTTAGCCGACGCTTTAGCCCAGGCGTAAGGAGCATATCCTGTTCTCGCCCGGTGGTTGACAAAAAGTGGTTCCCGAAAGAACGACAGGTCGGCGCCTCCGGAAAAACCGTAAAGCCCAAGGTTTACATTGCCTTAGGAATAAGCGGCGCGTTTCAGCATGTGGCGGGAATGAAAAACTCCGGCGCCTCATTGCGGTCAATAAAGACCCTAAAGCCCCCATCTTCAGTGTTGCTCAGTACGGAATCGTTGATGACCTCTTTAAAATATTGCCCGCGTTAATTGAAAAAGCAAAGGCTCTCAGACTGTAGAATATCGGTGAGTCTTTTTTATCAACCCGATCTATCCGGAGCTGTTCGAAAGCTTCTTTAACAGGTTGGATCAAGAATAAAAACTGTTGCAATCTGAAAAGTTTTTTTCTGCAATTACGGAGGATGAGAACCAAGAAATTTTTTCTCTGTTATTATCAAAGATAACAAAAGGAGGCTACTATGGACTATCGATCAAGGCTTTACCCAAATTTCAGCAACCCCTTACTTTTCAAGCCCGACCGCCCTCTTCCTAAAAAAGTAGCGCTCGTTGGGGCGGGCACTATCGGCCCGGATATTGGCTACTTTTTAAAAAACGCTCTTTTGGATATGGAGCTTGTTCTGGTTGATGTGGTCGCGGAACCTCTGAAAAACGCCGAAAAACGTTATCAGGATTACGTGGATAAAGCGATTAAGAAAAAGGCTCTGACGGAAGATAAAGGGAAAAAAATTCTGGAAAATATTTCTTATTCCCAGGACTATGCTGTTTTAAAAAATTGTGATCTGGTTATTGAAGCCGCCACTGAGAGTATTTCTTTGAAGAAAAAAATATTTAAAATGGTGGAAGAAGTGGTGTCCCCGGAAACAATCATAACCTCTAACACCAGCTCAATCCCAGCGGATCGAATTTTCTCGGAAATGGAAAATCCCGAAAGAACAACGGTCACCCATTTTTTTGGCCCTGCGCATGTTAATCCGGCAGTTGAAGTTATAACCTGGAAAAAAGTTGATCAAAAAATCGTTGATTATCTCTGCTGGATGTTTTGTATAACGGGAAAGGTGCCTATCGTCTCGGATGGCGTAATCGCTTTTATTTTAGACAGAATCTTTGACAACTGGTGTAATGATGCCGGCTATCTTTTGAACGATGCTACGGCCAGCCAAATTGATAAAGTAGCAGGAGAGTTTGTTGCCGCCGGACCGTTTTTCGTCCTTAATTTTACCAATGGCAACCCGATCATCGCTGAAGCCAATACCCTCCAAATGGAGGAAGGTGAACACTACCTCCCGGCAAAGATTTTCAACTCGGTTGATCGCTGGAAAACCCTCAGGATGGGGGAGCCTTTGGAGGTTCCTCCGGCTACCAGTAAAAAAATAAGAGACCGGCTTTTAGGCATTCTTTTTTCACAGTCATTCGACATTCTGGACCGCGGTATCGGCACTCCCGGGGACCTCAATTTAGGGTGTCAAGTGGCGCTGGCATTTAAAAAAGGTCCTTTGGATATCATGAGATATCTGGGTGAATCCGAAACCAAACGCATTATCGAAACCTTTCAAAAAGACCGACCTGGGTTTCCTGGTCCCCTAAAACCGCTTGCTACGTACCATGATTTCCCGCGTCACCTTCTGATCGATGTCATAGAGGGAGTAAAAATCATCACCATCAGAAGGCCTCAGTTTATGAATGCCATTAACGATGAGGTAAATAACGAAATCTTATCGGCCATTCAAGAAGATGTCTCAAATAACGCCATTAAAGGTTTCGTTATCACCGGATATGGTGACCGAGCGTTCTGCGCAGGCGCCGAAATCGGCAAATTCCCCCAGATGCTCGGCAACGCTGAGGCTTCCGCAAAATTTGCCCGTGAGTGCTCTAATCTTTTATTATATATCGACTCTATGCAAAAACCGGTTGTCGCAGCGGTAAACGGACTGGCTTTAGGCGGAGGCTTGGAGGTGGCTATTCGATGCCATAGCATCGTGGCAAGCAAAAATGCTTCTTTCCAGTTCCCCGAGATTACATTGGGAATCCTTCCGGGCATCGGAGGCTGTATTGTCCCATACCGAAAATGGCCTCAGGCAGCCACGGTTTTTCATGAAATGTTACAATCAGGAAAATCAATAAAAGTTCAGGAAGCCCAACGTATCGGGATGGTAAAGAAAGTTGCGGATGACTATTCCAGCACGATTAAAGCTGCGATTGAGGAAGTTAACAACCTCCAAGGGAAAACCCAGAGGATTCCCGATGGCAAAGTTGATCTCGAGGCAATGCAACCGGTAGAAAACCCAATGGCCGGCAACCTTGCCCTAAGCCGTGAAGCAGTTTCTATTGTCGGGAAAACCATTAAAGATGCGGCTGCCGCTAACACCTTTCAAGAAGCACTGGAAATCGGCTATCGAGGCTTTGGCGCCATAGCCTGTACTGAAGCAGCAAAAGAAGGAATATCCGCGTTTCAGCAACGAAGGGAACCGAATTTTAATAAGTAACCGCTCATATTACTCCGGCAAATAAATATATAAAAGCATAATCGTCATTCTCAGTAACAACGGGCATTGCACAGAATTTATTTACATATTTAATTGCCGGAGTAATAAAAGGCCCCGAAATGCCCTTTGAATTTCAATCGCTCAGTCATGGCCCGATTGCGTTTGGCTTTCTCAACATAGAAAGAGACATGCTTCTCCTGGATCATTACTTTTTCTTCGCGAGTTAATTCTGCAAGTACATTTTGGACCTATCTGAGAAAAAGAAAGATGATTCCAAGGAACCCATCTGGAAAGTGTATTGTATTGAACGTCCCTCCGATACAGGAAATCTGATGTCTCAAACAGATATCCTTCGGTAACATTTATTTATGATGCAACTGGATGGGAAGAAGGATTTTTGAGATCATTTTGAAAAATTTCTTTTATTTTTTTCTGGAGCTGGTCTCGGTCCTTCAGCGTTAGCTCGAATGTTTCCACCGGGGAGTGAACCGAAAGCGTGGCCGAACCCGGAAAAACTCGATAAGACCCTTTGGGCATGATTTTACGGGACCCCTTGATTGTTATCGGTAAAATCGGAGCGCCCGCAATGATGGCCAGAGAAAACCCGCCTTTGCTGAAAGGGAGCAATTCTCCGGCTGTGCTTCGGGTTCCTTCGGGAAAGATAAGCACGGTTGATCCCTTGCGGATTTTATTTACCGCCTGTTTTATGCTGAGGTAGGCCTTTGATTTATTTTCCCGGTCAACCTCAATCGCCCCGATCCAGCGCAATATGCTCCCAAAAACGGGTATCTTAAAAAGTTCTTTTTTTGCCATCCACCGGATAAGGACCGGTGAGAAAAGAAGTAAAAAAATATCAAAATAGCTTTGGTGGTTGGCCATGATAATATAAGAACGCGAAGGATCAATCTTTTCCATTCCCTGAATTTCCGTTTTAACCCCACCGGCAAACAATAAAAGACGTCCCCACCGCTGTTCGATCCAATGGATCGCTTTTGGGCGCGATTGGAGGGTAAAAAGAAAAGGGACAAGAAAAAGAAGGGATGAAAAAACCGTGCTCCAAAAGAAAATGGTTCGAAATAAAACAAGCATTTTTCTTTCCAGGAAAATAATAAAAATCTTCTCTTACGCTCTTTTTTGAATACTTTATGTTCTCAAAGAAGTCAATATCAAACGGGGAAAAAGTAGCAAGGGGCGAGGAGTGAGGGTTAAGTGTTAAGTGATTAAGGAGGAAGGGAAAAGGGGCATGATGCTGGGGATAAACGCCGGGAGCACGTGATACGTGAAGCGCGAAAAGCGAAAGATAAAAAGTAAAAAATGAAATTTAACACCTTACGTTTTACGATTTACGATTTACGTGGAAGGAAAAAAGGAACCAGGAATGGAGAGCAAGGGCCGGCTCAATGCGCTGGTGGTTTAGCTTTCTCATACGCGACAAATTTATGCAGGATTTGAAAAGAATTGAAGGCAACCCAGGTAACTTTGCCGTCACATGATCCCACAATGTAAACATACTCACTCGGATGTACCCAAAAACTTTGGACCGGATTGTAAAAACTTACGGAGTATGATCCTTTCGAGATTTGTGAGCTTGGTTCAGGAAGTTGTGAAAGGAAGCCTCTGAAGGAGGCATCCGAGTTCGCCAACGACTCGTTCAGTATCTGGCCTAACGCGCGTTGTTTTGTCGTTAGTGTATCGCCCATTGCACCGACTACAACGAAGGGAAGGAGAATTGGCGACCCGGCCACAAAAACAACGGAGGCAGCCGCAGACTCTGCGAGTGAGGAAGAATAGCCTTCCAGGACACATTGATTGTGATTCAGATCCCCTTTTCCTTTAACCCACGAGTGGATAGAGTCCAGAGATTTTTCCAGGGGTAATTCTTCTTGCTTCATGCCCTCCGCGAAAAGTAGGTCAAGGTGCGCCTTTTCAGTTTTAGAAATCACGGCATACAACCCGCCATCCTCAAACACCACCAATGATGGGGAGTTTGCGAATGATATAAGATCGTATTTTTTCCCTTCCATAAGATAGGAGAAGGAGCAAGACATATCCCCGCCTATTTTAACAACATCGGATAAGGGAGAAGCGAAGTGAAGCAATGGGGATTGCTGAATCTGTCGCGATGCGCAGGCATTCAAAATCAAAACCCCGGTCATTAAAAACATCAGCATACTTTTCATGGTGTGGAATCCTCAAATGCTTACGTACTTTAAAAAAGTGTAGCAGAGGACGTGAGAGAAAGCAAACAGTCTATCGGAAGAAAAGCCGGGTTGGGTTTTCAGAAAATGGATGAGAACGCCCGGTAATAGGCCTTCAAGGCTATCTGGGCACCCTGAGCTTGTCGAAGGGTATTCGGGATATCCCCTCTTGAGAGGGGTCAGGGGCGTGTTTTTCTATCCATTGCTCAATAACAACACTCAACACACCTATCATATTTCTTTTGACATCTAAATCGTTAACACGCAGAAATTGTATTCCTAATCTCCAGGTCAACAAGTCCTCAGGTGTTCGGTATGATCAGATCGTTGTTCCCACCGGCTTCTACTCGAGCAAGGCATATCCTGAAAAGCTGCGTCGCATTGGTTTCTTTGACTCTCAGACAGAAAAACGATTAACCTTCCTTACCAGTCAGCTCACTCTGCCCGCTATTGCCATCGCTGATCTTTACCGATCCCGTTGGCACGTGGAGTTGTTCTTCAAATGGATCAAACAGCGCTTGAGAATAAAGGCATTTTATGGAATATCTGAAAACGCAGTTAAGACCCGGATCCGGGTTGGCCTCTCAGTATATCTTCTTGTCGCAATCATGAAAAAGCGATTATATATCGATCTCAGCTTCTACAGTAGGTTACAGATTTTGAGCTTGACGCTTTTTGAAAAAAAGTCGTTTATCCGATTACTTAGTTCACCGATCTACACAAATGAGATTGCCGGTAACTACATCCAATCGAAATTATTGTCTCCTTCGGAGAATGAGAGAAAAACTCTCGCCTTCAGGCGAAGACTTTAGTATGCTTTCGGTATGGAGAATTACAGGAAATCCAGTCGTACCGCATACGATATCAAGTATCATATCGTATGGATCACAAAATACCGAAAGCAAATCCTTAGAACTGACATTGCGGAAAGGTTGAGTGATTTGATACGGGAAATTTGCAGGACAAATGATGTTGAGATCATCAAGGGACATATTTCCAAAGACCATGTCCATCTATTTTGCCGTTAAAATCATTTGACATACAAAATTCTCCTCTCTTATTATACCTTGACTGTCAAAAAAAATTTTATTAATTGACCGCGTGCAGTTGGGACGGGAGATTTGGGGGTGGTGACAAGCGGAAAACCTGATTTAAAAAGCTGGGAGAAGATTTCCCACGACTGTTTTAACGGCTGCAGGCGGTCAAGGGCCCTGGTCAAAACAAACGGAAAACAGAGGTGCGTGTCTACTCGGGAGTTATAAATGTCCGGCAGGATTAAAAGATATCTGATGAGCATTGGATTTTTCTTTTTGTTTATTTCAATGGCCCGGGCCGATCTGAATAAACAAAGACAATACTTTCTTGATGCGGAAGACGCTTTTAAAAAGGGAGATCAGGCAAAATTCAGCAAATTGCTGACCAGGTTAAAGGACTATCCTCTTTATCCCTATCTTGTTTTTATGGATATTCAAAAAAACATACGTATCGATAGGGAAAAAGAGATTTTATTTTTCATCAGCGAGTATGAATCATCCCCGCTGTCCGGTCGATTGAGACAGGCCTGGCTCGAATACTTGGTGGGCCAAAATCAATGGCAACGATTGGCGCGGGATTACCGGGAACCTGCCCCCCCGTTTTTGCAGTATGCTTACGTCCGCGCGCTTCTGGAAACGGGTGAGATCGATAACGCCTGGGCTCAGGCGGAAAAACTCTGGCACTACAAGGGATACCTGCCCGGAGAATGCTATCCTGTTTTTGACTTTTTCTATGTCCATAACAAGCTGACCACGGACCTCGTCTGGCAAAGAATCGAGCTGACCATGGCGCAGAAACAGACGGCTCTGGCTGTTTATCTCAAGCGATATCTGCCAACCAATCAAAAGCCATGGGTTGATCTGTGGGTGGATATGTTTAATCAGCCGACCAAGATACTTACCGTGGACTGGTCAAACGTTGACCGTCGTGTGGCCGGTAAAATTCTGGGCCAGGCAATGGGCAGGCTGATCCGGCAGGACACACCCTGGGCCGTGTGGGCGTTTGATTCCTTAAAGGCCAAACAAGACCTCTCCGAACTTGATCTATCAAAAATCGAACAGGAAATAGCCCAATATCTGGCATTGAGGCGATATCCTCAGGCGTTGGAGCGTATGGTCAGCCTCCCGGATCATGTGATGACGCCGAAGCTCAGGGAATGGCGCATCAGAGCCGCGCTCTTACGACAGGACTGGAAAGCGGTCTTGTCAGGGTGGGACCATCTTGACGTTCAGGAAAAAGCCGAGCCCCGCTGGTTATACTGGAAAGCCAGGGCGCTGGCGGCGTTGAGCTGTTTTCAGGAGGCTTCGGCAATCTATCAGCAGATCGCCGGGCAGCAGAACTATTTTTCTCTGCTGGCGGCGGACCGCTTGAACCAAACCTTCCGTTTCAACCATCGGCCGTTGTCAGTCACGGACGAAGATATGTTGAAGTTCCGGCAGGAACCGGGCATCCGGAGAGTTGTCGAGCTTGTTTACCTGGGGCGTATTGGTGACGCCCGAAGGGAATGGATCTTTTTGCTTAAGGAAAAAGGGCCCACTCAACAAAGCGCCGCGGCCATCATGGCCCATGACATGGGCTGGAATGACCGGGCTATCCGCGCTGCAGCCGCTGCCGGAGGATGCGACGACCTGGTTGTCAGTTTCCCTCTCTGTTATGCGGAGTCCATCAATCGATACGCCGGGAAGAATAGTCTTGATCCGGGCTGGATTTTTGCCTTGATCCGGCAGGAAAGCATGTTTGTTGCTGATGCCAAATCGCCGGCAGGGGCCTTGGGTGTCATGCAGATCATGCCTGACACCGGAAAAAGGATCGCTTCCCACCTGGGTGAACCTTTTCCGAATCCTTCTTTGCTTCTTTCTCCTGAAAAAAGCATCAAATACGGAACGTGTTATCTCAAGATGCGGCTTGATGACCTGCAGAGGAATCCTGTGCTTGCCTCCGCCGCTTATAATGCCGGCCCGCGAATGGTGAAAAAATGGCTTCCCCAGGAAGGCTCAATTCCGGCGGATATTTGGGTCGAAATTATCCCGTTTACTGAAACCAGAAATTATATTGAAAAAATCTTCACCTACAAGGCCGTCTATCGTCAGAGACTGGGGCGTGAGCCCGAAAGGCTTTCGGACCAGATGCCGGTTGTTTTCAGCGAAAAGGCTGGCGATAAAAAATGACCGGGCCGGGATCGGTCCACATGTGCTCGCCCTGCTTACCGGCGAATACCAAAAGACAATGATGCAATCTCAGTAAAAAAGAGAAAGCCGGTGGAGGAAATTTTTTATCGGGAAAAGTGGAAAGGGAGATAAAAATGCTTCAAAAGATAATAAGATTGGGCAGGTTCTCAATTAGAAGCTTTCCCTCAGCCCTTCCCCCGTTGATCTCAGTTCGCTCTTTGTTAAAACGGACGAATATTCCAAAGACTTTAATGAGGGTAAAGGATATGAGCATGCAAAACGCGCTTTGGAGATCGCGGCGGCTGGCGGGCATAATGTACTACGTTATAAATAGTTTTGAAGCTAACTTATTTTAAATACACATGTTTTCTTCATTCATTTTAACTACAAGGAAAAATGTCAAGAAAAATTTTGCTGGGAAAAAATTTTGTTAAAAGAATTTGGTAAATATCCCCATTTGACAAATTTATTAAAATTATTGACTTTTTTCCTTTTAAAGGTTAAAAACAAAAAAAATTTGGGATGATTTTAGGGAAAAGGCTTTTAAATTAATGAGCATAGAAACGGAGTGGATTGCCAATATAACTCAATGAATGTAAAAAGAGTGTTGTTGGGTTGGTCAGTTGCAGTGAGCTTCGGGGTATTGTTTACGACCTGTACTATGAGGGATGACCAGGGCTCTACCGCAGCAAAGCAATTATCGCCGACAGGGATGGAGGTCGGTCTTGCCCACATCCGTTCTATTGACGAGCTCGTCGCGGAGCGAATCCGGACTCGCATTGAGGCCGCCTGCGTCCTAACGAAGTTTCGGGTAAGCTGCGAGCCGGTTTACGCAAGTGTGGCGCTCCCCGGCTTTTACGCGGGGCGGCTCTACCGCCCGGCGTGGAGCGACAAGGGTGGCCCCACCCGACTGGTCGACGACCTGTTGAGCGTCCTTCGCCGAGCAGATCTCGAAGGGTTACGACCGAAAGACTACCACCTCGCCGCCATCGAGAACCTGCTCGTAGCGGTACGCGCCGACGTCCGAAGTGGCGGAGTGATAGTTCCCGACCGATGCGCTGAGCTCGATCTCTTGCTTACGGACGCGTTTCTGGCGTACGGGTCTCATCTTCTGGCCGGGCGGGTGAATCCAGAAACTCTCCAGCCAGAGTGGGTGGCGAACCGGCGAAGCGCCGATTTTGCTGCCCTGTTGGAAACCGCTTTAACGTCGAGGGACGTTACTGGCACACTTGCGACACTGACACCACCTCATCTGGGCTTCCGCCGGCTGCGCGAGGCGCTGGTGCACCACCGAGAGGTGGCTTCGCGGGGAGGATGGCCCACAATCCCGGACGAGGTGACGCTGAAGCGGGGCGACCATGGCTCTCGAGTGGCGGCACTTCGCGCGCGGCTAAGCCTCGGCGGTGACCTCGGGGCGGCTACGTGGAAGGACGCCGAGTTGTTCGACGAGGCACTCGATCAGGCCTTGAAGCGGTTTCAGCGGCGCCACGGCCTGGCAACAGATGGCGCAATGGGCGCTGCCACCAATGCCGAACTCAACGTGAGCGCGGAACGCCGCGTGGAACAGTTTGAGCTGAACCTCGAGCGCTGGCGTTGGCTACCCCAGGACTTGGGACGACGCCATATCCTCGTGAACATCGCGGCATTTGAACTGGAGGTAGTGGAGGACGAGGCGGTAGCGCTGGCTATGCGGGTCGTGGTCGGGCGCCCCTATCAAAGCACGCCAGTTTTCAGCGACACGATGGAGTACATCGTGCTCAATCCCTACTGGGAGGTGCCTATCAAGATCGCCGTGAAAGAAATGCTCCCGCGCATCAAGCGAGACCCAACTTATCTCGCACAAGAGAAGCTGCGTGTGTTCAAGGGCTGGGGACCGGAGGCTCGTGAAGTCGATCTCGGAACGGTCGATTGGTCGGCAATCACCCCTGCTGACTTCCCCTTCCGTCTGCGCCAGGATCCAGGGCGGCTCAACGCCCTCGGTCGCGTCAAGTTCATGTTTCCCAACAAGTTCAACGTCTATCTTCACGACACTCCAGCTCGCCTGTTGTTCGAGAAAACGCAGCGGGACTTCAGCCATGGATGTATCCGTATCCAGAAGCCGATCGAGCTTGCCGTGTATCTGCTCCGGCAAGATCCACGCTGGAATCGCGATGCGCTTCTGAGCGCGCTGGACGAGGTGGCGAACCGCAGCGTGCCGTTACCGGAACCGATACCGATTCACTTGCTTTACTGGACTGCCTGGGCCGATAAGGACGGTACGATCCAATTCCGCCGGGATATTTACGGTCACGACGCATCCCTCTCGGAGGCCCTGCGAGCACCCCCATCCACCAAAGAGTAGTCGGCACCCGGAACTTATGTGTCCAGGAGGTTAAAGGATGCGCCACAAGGGGACAAAGATATCCCTATAATTAGTTTGAGCATTCAGCGTCAATATTGACTAACTACGAATGACAACCATATGAGGAACAACGATGAGACTAACTTGTAAGCCCGGACCTTTCATGAAGCGACTCGCTTACGTGGTGGTAGCGCTCAGCGTCCTTTTCGTGATCATTACGGCGCTACCCATAGTGGCACCTGCGGCGATTCGGTTCGGAATCCGTTACCAGAACGAGATTTTGACTAACCGGGTGAGTGCGTTGACGGTGTTCCCCGGTGAGGCCGTGACTTTTGAGGTGATAGACCCCGATCCGAGATCGAACTACGTGGCACAGCCAACAGGCGGCCAGCTCGTGCCGCTTGGCACGGGGCGCTGGGTTTGGACTTCACCACACGCGCCGGGCCTCTATCCCATCCAAGTGTTTGCTCCAGATAGTGGTGAGGAAATCAAGCTAAATGCCTTCGTTCTTGTCCCGTTTCATCGGCTTCAGGGTGAATTCCTGAACGGTTATCGGATCGGCCGCTATCCCAAGAAAACACTTCCCGGGTTACCCACACTGCAGGGGTTCGTTGAGGTCACCAAAGAAAACGAAGACGTGCTCGTTTCTCCTAACTTCCGACTCAAACAATTTCTCTGCAAACAGCAGCCGTCCTGCTCACGAAAGTACCTCGTGCTGAATGAGCGGCTTCCGCTCGCCCTCGAGCTTGTGCTCGAAGCGGTGAAAAGGGCCGGCTATAAGGTGACGACGTTTCACGTCATGAGCGGGTACCGCACCCCGTGTTATAACTGTTCGCTCGGCAATGTTCGCTACAGCGCTCATCAGTGGGGCGCGGCAGCCGACATTTTCATCGACGAGGACGGCGACGGCGTAATGGACGACCTCAATGGCGACGGCCTCAGCGATATTCGCGACGCGGAGGTGCTCTACCAATTGATCGATGACGCCGCAGCCCGACCAGAGGCGCAGAAGCTTATCGGGGGGATAGGCAAGTATCCTGCTACGGCCGCGCACGGTCCCTTTGTCCATGTCGACGTTCGGGACCGCAAGGCACGGTGGTGAGGTTTTTCCGCTGCGTTTCCGTAACAAGTCGGTCTTGATCGCACTCACGCGATTACGACTGGAGAACACCGCCCGGCCGCGGGACAACCAGGCGACCAGTTGCGGAGTTTCTTATAAACAGTATCCTTGCTTTACAGAAAAATTTATGAAAGAATAGATACCTTTCAAAACAAAAAAGGCCGCTTTAGCGGAATCTTTTCATCAATCCTGCAGAAAGGGAAGACGATGAATCCATTATACGAACTCACACCAGCAAACAATAAACTATTGCAAGACGCTAGTGATCATTTCCGAGAAAACCCCACTCTTGCCATCAAAAAACTTGACGAAATTTTAGCAACACAAAAGAATCTTTTCGTTTATTCCTTTAAAGCAAGGGTGTTAGGCCTTTTTGTTGATATACCAAAAAAGATTTTAGACGTTATCGATGAAGGACTGTCTCTTGATGCAACATGCTATTTTTTATTGGCCCAAAAAGCTCAGGTTTTTTCAGTTAGCTTTTTAAAAGCCGATCCTGAAATAGCCAAAGCCGCCTTACAAACGGCAATGCAATGTTCAAAGCAAGCGCTATTTCATTTTACTGACGGAGCAAAGCACAACAAAACGAGAGAGAACCTTCACGAAGTAACACATCTCAACCTTTCCTTAGAGTATTTAAATGAATTCAACTCAGAATTTAGCCTACAAAATGTTGCATATCGAATTGGCCTGCTCGCAGAAACAATTGATGCTTCAGCAAAGGCAGAAAAGGCTTCAGCAAAGGCAGAAAAAGCCTCGTCAGATGCTGCAGAAGCTTTAGTAAAGGTAGAAAAAGAAAGAACCCGAACCATAGAACTTCTAGGTCTTTTTACCGCAGTTATTGCTTTTATTTTTTCTTCGATTCATTTTGCTTCCAATTTAAAAACCATTCCAGAGGCCATAATTGCGATCATTGGTTTAGGCGCAGTATTACTCCTTTTTCTACTGACTTTGCACATTGTCCTTGATGATATTATGAGAGGAAAGTTTCATAGAGGATTTTTCATGATTTTGAGTATAGTTATAGTCCTTATCCTTCTCCTCGTGTGCGCCAACAAATACGTAGGTCCGAAGGAAACATCAATCAGTAAGGCGTCAAAACCGCCTGCCACAGAATCAGAACCAGTTGACAAAGCACCCGCCACAACTACTAACGCATCAAAACCAGAAACTGCAAGAGCAAGGTAACCTTGTTGAAATCGCCCGCCTTTTTTTATATAATGCCGCTATACCTTTTCTTATGCACTCATGAACTCCCCCTCGCTTCTTTTTTGGAGAGACTGTGTCGTAATTAGAAAAAATGTCATTCTTCGCTCTGTCATTCTGAAGAAGCGTAGCGACTGAAGAATCTGGCTCAGGAGAGGCTCCGTGAGGAATCTTAAAGTGCTAAATTTATTGAAACCAAGATTTCTCGCTCCGCGAGGGATAATGAACTGAAGCGCACTCGCTTCGCTTCGAAATGACATAAAAATGACTTACGACACAGTCTCGGAAAAGAGGGGGGACGGTTAACGAGATATAATAGTTTTAACTGATTATTCATGATGTTTGAAAAACACTACGACATTGTCATTATTGGCGCGGGACCGGCGGGTTTGATCGCGGGTATTGAGAGCTTTAAACCTTCCCGGAAAATAGTGATTCTGGAAAAAATGCCGCGGCCCGCTTTGAAGCTTCGAATTTCCGGCAAGGGGCGGTGCAATATTACCAATGATGCTTCGTCGGAAGAGTTTCTTTCCCATTTCGGCAAAAACGGACGGTTTTTAAAGTTCGCGTTCGCGGAATTTTTTAATACTGACCTTCTCCGGTACTTTGAAAAATTAGGTGTTACCTTCAAGCTTGAGCAAGGAGGGCGTTACTTCCCCCAAAATGATAAGGCGCTGGAAATTGTCGAGGCATTGCTTAACCAGGTAAAGGCTTTAAAAATCCCTCTCGCGGTCAATTCCGAGGTAACCGGCATTACAAAATTGCCGGACGGAAAATTTTCTCTTGCCATTAATAAAAAGAATCCGGTTGAGGGTAACGTCGGTCAATCTATTTCAATACACGCGGATAATGTTCTCCTGGCAACCGGAGGGAAATCGTATCCGAGGACCGGTTCGACGGGAACAGGATATAAACTTGCTTCTCAGTTTGGTCACACCGTGACGCCAGTTTTGCCGGCGCTCGTGCCGATTGAAACCAAGGGGGATACGGCAAAAAATCTTCAGGGGTTGAGTTTGAAAAATGTTAAAGTAAAAGTAGTGGTTAATAACAAAAAGGTTGATGAGCGGTTTGGGGAAATGCTGTTTACGGATTCGGGAGTTTCCGGGCCGATCATCCTTTCTTTGAGCGGAAACGTGGTAAAACTCCTTCAGGAAAGACAAAAGGTCGTGCTTTCGATAGATTTAAAGCCCGCGCTTGATCATGAAACCCTGGATAAAAGGCTCCTCAGGGAAATAAACGAAAACAGTAGACAAAGCTTTAAAAGTTTATTAAAAAAACTGTTGCCGAGAAAATTGATGCCGGTGTTTATCGAAAAACTGAAAATTTCAGAAAAAAAAGAATTAAACCAGATTACAATCGAAGAACGGAAACGATTGCGAATGCTTCTGAAGGAGTTTTTGTTTGAGGTGACCGGGTACCGGTCATTTGATGAGGCGATTGTCACATCCGGCGGGGTGAGCATTCAGGAGATCAATCCCCAGACCATGGAATCGAAACGGGTTAAAGGTTTATATTTTGCCGGCGAACTTATTGACATTGATGCTGATACCGGCGGCTTTAATTTGCAGGCTGCTTTTTCAACCGGATGGATAGCCGGCTGCGCTCTTCGCAGTAAGGACGGAGAACGCGCATAAACTTTTTGTGTAACAAGAGTCGTTGAACCTTCTTTGAAGGCAGTTATTGAAACGTTGACCGTTAAGAGCATTTAAACCAAGGAGGAATCAGATGACCAAAAAACAATGGGATAGTCCGCCCGCGATGCAGATCGACGAGCAGAAAATGTATCGCATCACAATCGAAACCAGCCGAGGAACCATGGAGTTAGAGCTTTACCCGCTTCACGCGCCCAAGACCGTCAACAATTTTGTTTTTCTGGCGCGGGAGGGCTTTTATGATGGCGTAATCTTCCACCGGGTGATTAGTAACTTTGTCATCCAGGGGGGCGATCCGACCGGCACCGGACGGGGCGGGCCAGGATACCGGTTTGAGGATGAATGCGCGGGAAACCCGCTTATCCACGAGCGGGGCGCGATCTCAATGGCCAACGCCGGCCCGAATACGAACGGGAGCCAGTTTTTTATTGCTCACTCGCCACAGTCGCACCTCAACGGGAAACACACGGTGTTCGGCAAGGTGGTAAAAGGGCTGGATGTGGTGGATGCCATTCACCAGGGTGACAAGATGGAGCGCGTGACTGTGAGTGAGATGTAATAATAATGGTGAAAAGAGGCATAATGCCTCTGAAGCTCTTGTTTTTTCAGGAGGATTAGCGCTATGGGGAGGGTATACGGAGGCAGGCACAAAACACGATGGCCGGAGAAGAAGGGTGAAGACAAACCGGTTGAAGAGATCGTCAGGGAGCTGCGGAAGCATCTTCCTGTTTCCAGCAGCGACTACCGGGAGCGCTCGCTTAAGATTCACGGTCTTATCTGCGCCAAATGCGGCAGAGAGTTCGAGCAGAAAGACAGGCACCTTCTGACCGTGCATCACAAAGACGGGAACCATATGAACAATCCTGCTGACGGCTCCAACTGGGAAAACTTGTGCGTGTACTGCCACGATGATGAACACAGCCGCGGGCTTCTGGGCGATTATCTGAGTGCTCCGAAGAAGAAGGGTTAATCGAGATCGGGAAGGTGAGGGGCTCTCCTTAGATAAATTATTTGAGGATGAATATGAAAAAATTTTGTTTAGTCCTCGCGCTGCTCGCGTTTTTTATCTCTTCTGCCGGGACGCACGGTTCTGAGAATAGCAGTGAAGAAGAATCTTTGTACGCATTTCTGGAAGGCACGTACCATCTTATCGGTAGATTGCCAGATTCAAAGGCGACATATGCCGGGAAAGTAGTTCTTAAAAAGACTGATGACGCGCTTCAGGTTACCCGCGTTATCAACAATAAAGAAATAAAAGGACTTGGGAAGATCGAAACCGCGACTGCGGATAAGATAAAGGTTTTACGAATTAGATTTATTGACGAGAACAAAAATTACGAGGCAACCTATCTCATTAATTCTGACCTGGATAATTATGCCCGGTTACCAGGCTATCTGTATATGGCACTAGACGGCACAAAAGCGCCTGGTTTAGAGGCTTTGTTTATCGATCATCAAGCGCTCAAGTAAAAGATAGAGTCGAACGAGTTAGATTAACGTGGACGAACCTTTCATATACTATTGCGTATTCAATGAAACTGAATCAAGAGGAATTCGACAGAATCGTTAAGCGATCGATCACCCGTATCCCCCGTGAATTTCGGCAGTACCTTGAGAACATTTTAATTGCTGTCCAGAAACGCCCTTCTCGCGCGCTGCTTCAGGAAATTGGCTTAGCTCCCCATGAGACCTTGCTGGGAATCTACCGGGGTGTCTCCCTGGAAAAGCGTTCGGTCACAACACCGCCTTTGTATCCGGACACGATCTTTTTGTTTCAGGAGCCCTTGGAGGAACTGTGTGATACAATCGAGGAAATGGAACGGCAGATCGAAAAGACAGTGGTGCATGAAATCGCGCATTATTTTGGCATCAGCGAGGAGCGGCTTGCTGACCTCGGGTACGGATAAGGTGCATAGAAAAATTTAAACCAGTTAGTTCGCGGTGTCTCAAAAAAATAAAAGAAAATGACACGGAGCACTTAATAACTGCGGTAACAAAAAAGAACCAAAATAACCCTCTTCCTCCCGCGTTTCAAAAGTAAGCTTCCGTCTCAGGAAATTTTTCTAAATCATAACGACCGTTCTGCGCGAAGATTGTTAAAATCGAAATCCATTCCCAACCACGCGGCATACCCAAAATATGGTTACAAGGTTAACCCCCGATATCACCGGGGGAAATATTTTGCCACACATTCTCCCATTTTGTTTTCAGCCCGGAAAACTTGCCCTCTAATTCAACTTTTTCCGGATTCCATTCAACCGGGCACTGCTTTCCTAACCTATTGATTCTATCATTCAACTCTTCGATGATCATATGCAGTTCCCGCACCTGAGGAACAACTTTTTCCTTGTCCCCGGATGACATTTTGTCTAATTTGCTAACAATATCGTACACCTTCGCTTTCCATCCGGTGAGCTCAATCGCTAAACTATCGCAATATGATTTTACGTCCATAAAAACACCTCCTTTTGTTAACTACCATGCTATTTATGGTTCTTTATATGCCTCAAGAATAATGTCGAAAAATACTTTATCTTCACGATATTCGAAAGGCATTGCATAATGAACCTTCCCATTGTTTAAAAAACTTATAAATACTATCATAATCGAAATGAAATGCCGGGCCAATAAGGTAAAGGCAGTATTCGGTTGTCCATAGGACAGTATTTTCATAATTTGGAAGGTATTTTAAGGAACATATTGCAAATAGAACATGTTTGCCCCACATGATTGTCTAAGAATAATGCCGCATAATGTTTCAATGATCTTGCCGGATAGGATGGAAAACGATGGGCAAACCTTTTATTTTAGTTTTTTCCACCTACGGCTTTATTTTTATGGTTATGCGTGGTTACTTTTTCTCCAGGCATAACCAACTTTATACAATACATGGTTAAGCAGAAGAATATGGGGTGAAGACCTTATTTATCCCTGTCCCTGTCTCGTATTATTTTTAATAAAAGGGAAAGAATTGGTGGCATTCTTTTTGCGATATTGTTCGAAGGAAAAGGCAAACAATGAGAAAGAGTTAAAATAATAAAGATAATAAAGAACGCTGGGAAGGAGGAAAATATGGCAGCGTCAAGCAAGTATGGGAAAATTAATCAGGTAGTTTTAAGAGCTACTTCAAAAAAGAAGGGATTTCCTTCACCTTTTATAACATCGAAAGTTTTAAAGTGGGAAGGGTGAGTTAGCCTTTATTAGGGAGAGTATTATGAACGAACAAGAACGCATTAATGCACTCGAAGTAGCCCTTGCCAATGAAATGAGGGAGCGGGAGTTCTACCTTAAGAACGCTCAGAAAACCAGAAACGCCCTGGGAAAAATTGTGTTTCAGCTCATCGGGGATGAAGAGTTAGAGCATTATGAAAGATTGAAGGAACTGCACCAAAAATGGGTGCAGCAAGAAAACTGGCCGGAAACGGTTCCATTAAAAGTAAAGGACACTATGGTAAGAGATGTTCTCAAAGATTTTCTTCAGAAAATGGAAACATACCCGGAAAAAGATGAGAATGATTTAGAGGCCGTCCAAACGGCAATCGAATTTGAGGCAACGGGGGAAATGTATTATAAAAATTTACAGAGCCAGGTTACAGATATTAAGGAGAAGCAATTTTTTGCGCTCTTGGCGAGCATGGAGCGAGAACATTATCTTTCACTCAAAGACACTGAGGAATATCTTACTGACTCAGTTTCGTGGTTTCGAAAGAAAGAACACCATTCTTTAGACGGCGCGTAACCTTACAAACGGATTTTGCATCAGTAAAGACTTTTCTCCAAATAAAAAAGCTTTTCCCAAGAAGATTGAAACCTTTATTGCCAATACGAACGACGAGATTAAAGATTAGGTAGCCATTCACATCATAACACTGAGATGGGAGGAATTTTTTCATAGGTTCTTTTTGGGGTCTATGTTTCAGGGAGGGATGATATGACCTGACCATCTCATATGTTCCACAGTGCTGAAGCCATATGCTACCGGAAGCTGGATAGGATGTTGGAAAATTTTAACAGGGGAATTAACCAAAAGAAAAAAGGCATTAAATTAACGATTGACAATTTGGAGGGAAAAATTTATAAAATAAAAAATTGATTTAGCCGGAGTGGTGAAATTGGCAGACGCAGGGGACTCAAAATCCCCCGGGGCTCGGCTCCGTGCCGGTTCAAGTCCGGCCTCCGGCACTAATAATTTTAAGGGGTTAGCTGATTTTCGCTAATCCCTTTTTTATTACAATTTTGGGTGATGGGCGTTCAAACACTGACCGGTTGATAGCCCGAAACCTTCTCTTTCGACTCCTTCGGGGTGCCTGCCAGAACCATATTTTCACTCCGTCTGAAGTCAGGGGAAAGAATGCGGCCCCCCCGCTACCTCGCAGGCGGCGTCATAATTTGACAAAACTCATTTTATTGTCTTGCCTGTTGAATCTGGTATAATTTGGCCATTTCCATATTTCATGAAAAGAATAGGATTTTTTAAAATCTTCTATTTAGCGCATAGAACAATTAAACAATCAACAACTAATTTCACAATAAAGGAGGGTACCATGAAAACATTAGGGAAAAAATTACTTATTCTTTGTCTCATCGGTTTTTTAGCCAGTGGTTTTGTTAGTTGTAAAAAAGAGGGGACTGCTGAAAAAGCCGGCAAACAAATTGACCAGGCAATCGATTCTGCTAAGAAGCAGGTTGAAGAAGCTACAAAATAATCAAAAAAAATTATTTTGATGCTTTCCGTGAAAACGCCTCTTCTAAATCCTCAAGGGGTGATGGGCATAATTCCGGAGAAAGGGGAGTAATGGCTGAGTTGTGCCACTACTCAGCGGTGATCCTGGGCGCGGGACTCTGTGGTCTTTCGGCAGCCTACCACCTGGAAGAGAAGGGGAAAACTGATTATCTGGTTTTAGAACGTGACCACAACGTCGGTGGTTTGGCCCGGACAGTGACGTATGATGGTTTCTCCTTCGATCATGCGAGCCATATTTTATTTTCCGGTGATCCGTATGCGACTGACCTGATTTGCAATAAACTTTTAAATGGGAATACGCGCAAGCAGATACGAAAGAGCTATTGCTATACCGCTGACGTTTATACCGAGTATCCTTATCAGGTGAACAACTATGGGTTGCCACCCGCGGTCATCGCTGAAAACATCATGGGGTTGATCGAGGCGCGCTATGAATCAGAGCGGGATGGTCCTCCGCCTCATTTCGAGGCCTGGATCTACCGGACTTTTGGGCGGGGGATTGCCAAAAACTTCATGATTCCCTACAACCGGCGCGTGTGGGCCTGGGATCTGCAGGATATGAATTACGATTGGATCGCTGACCGGGTGCCGGTGACAAATATCCACGACGTGCTCCTGGGGGCGCTCCAACCTGGGCAAAAAAGATATGGTCCTAATCATGAATTCTGGTACCCAGAGGAAGGCGGTATCGAGGCTCTCCCCCGGGCATTTCTCCGTTACATACCAGCAGAGCGCCTCTGGCTGAACGCAAGCGTTGCTGCTATTGACAGTGTTCGCCGCGAGGTTCTTTTGGCTGACGGACGCCGGGTCCGATACAATTACTTAATATCTACTCTTCCCTTGCCGGGATTGATTAACCTTTGCGGTAAAGATGTCCCTCCTTCTATCCTTAACGCCGCTAAAGGGCTTAAGTGTAATGTTGTGCTTGCGGTGAACATCGGCTTGACGGGAACGGATTTCAGCACCACAGAGATGATGCACTGGATATATTTCCCGGAAGAGGCCACGGTTTTTCACCGGGTCGGTTTTCCCGGAAATTTCTCTCCCCGCATGGTTCCTTCCGGCTGCAGTTCAATCCAGGTTGAGATCAGCGAATCAATTCACCGTCCCCGCAACCGGGAGACACTGATACAGCAGAGTCTGGAAGACCTGGCGCGCGTTGGTATTCTGAAGAAACAGGAAGCGCGTCTAACGTCTGACGGGGGGAGAGTGCTCGTGGCCGAGGTCATGACGCTTGATCCCGCCTACATTATCTACGATCATCGGCACCGCGAAAATACGCGGACCATCAGAGATTACCTGGGCGGTCTCAACATTATCGCTCGCGGCCGCTTCGGGGAGTGGGAATATTTAAACATGGATCACGTCATCCTCAGCGGAAAAAACGCGGCAGAGAGTGCCCTATGACCGTGGGTATCAGCATCATTGTTCCCTGCTACAACGCGGCCAAAAGGCTGGCGCAGACCCTCGCGCATATCGCCGCGCAACAAGTTTCCCGTGACCTTCAGTGGGAGGTAATTGTCATTGACAATGCTTCCACTGATAATACCGGAGACGTCGCGCTCTCCTGCTGGCCGGCCACTGCGCCTGCGTCACTGAAAGTTATACGCGAACCCCAGTTGGGAGTACGGTATGCCCGCATGCGCGGTTTCGCGGAAGCCCGATACGACCTGATCAGCTTTGTTGAAGATGATAACTGGATTTATCCCAATTGGTTAGCAATGGTCAGGGAGATCATGGCGCAACATCCTGACGTGGGCGCCTGTGGCGGATTGGGTGAGGCGGTCTGCGAGATCAGCCCGCCGGCATGGTTTGCGCGTTATCAGAGCTACTATGCCATCGGGCCGCAGGGACCAGAATCTGGCGGGGACATCACCTGGAGCCGGGGTTGGCTTTTCGGGGCGGACATGACGATACGACGGGCAGCGTGGCAGTCACTGATGGACCGAGGATTTCATTTTTTGGTGGAAGACCGTCAGGGCGAACGACTCAACAGCGGAGGTGATGTTGAACTTTGTTTTGCCTTGCGGCTGATCGGCTGGAGGATATGGTACGACCCAAGGCTTCGCTTCCGCCATTTTTTGCAAGCCCATCGTCTGAACTGGGACTATTTTTGCTGCCTGAATCGCGGAAACGGAGCAGCCGATGTGGCGTTCGATCCCTATCGGTTTGTTGTAGAGTTGGATCAGAACACGTTGAAAAGCAAACTGCGATCACGGTGGTATTATCAGATGGCGGGCGGAATCTGCCGTCTGTTAAGAAACCCCAGTACCTTGATTGCATTGGTTTTTGATTCCCTGGAAGGAGACGAAAACGTTCTTTATATTGAACGGGAACTGGGGCGTTTGTCAGCATTACTGCGCTTGCGTTATAGGTACGATCAGAATATTTCGGACATCAGAAAAAAATTTGGAAAAGATTTTGATAGAAACAAAGGTTGATACATAAGCCCATGCCTTTACAGAAAGTCATATCCGTTACTCCTGCTGGCAGGAGGCAGTACCTTGAAATTTTGGTACCGTATCTGCTTCGGAATCGCGATTATCTTGCGGAGCATCATTTCTGGCTTAACACCAACAACCGCCGGGACATTGAGTATATTACTGCCCTGGCGCGGCAGTACCCGGAATTCTTTAAAATCAAGCGTCGAGAGGTGTTTAAATCCTATACCGAATCAATTTGGCAATATTTCCAGGATTGTGGTGATGAGGATACAATTTATGTGAGGCTGGATGATGATATCTGTTTTATAGCTCCGGATGCCATACCCAACTTCATTGACTATCGGATTCATCATCCTGAGCCTTTTTTGATCTACGGAAACATTGTCAATAACGCCATCTGCACTCACATTCACCAGGCGCAGGGCCTTATTCCGAATCAAAAAAGAAAAGTAGGGTATTCCTGTATGGATCCGGTTGGCTGGGGAAGCGGCCATTTTGCCGCGATTGTGCACCGGTGTTTTCTTGCGGATGCCTGGAACGGGCGCGTTGACCAATGGAAGTTTGATTCCCGAATCATCGATGACTGCAGAAGGTTTTCGATCAACGTCATCTGCTGGTTTGGAAAGGATATAAAGCAGGTCGAGGAGTTGTCAATCAAGAATCTGAATGAGGCCAATATCCGCCATCCCATAACGGGAAAGAAGGTGTTCGATGAGGAATCACTTCTGACCGAGTATCTGCCAACGAAATTCAACCGGCCCAATACGATCTGCGGGGATGCGCTGTTCAGCCATTTTGCTTTTTACACCCAGCGACCATTTCTGGAAGGAGCAACAGTTCTTCTGGATCAGTATGGGGACGTGCTTACCGGCCGCGATTCTTCTTCCCGCCGTGCGATGCTGGCGATCAAAGGTTTTTTTAAACCAATGACCTTGATTATCTCCGTCTTTGCCTGGAGATACCTCTGGTATACTATCACGGGTTTTCCTGAAAAGACTGACTGACGGACAAAGAGGATAACTGCCTTTATTTTATGCCCATTCCTTCTCAAGCGCATCCAGGGGAGTAAAAAGGAAACTTTGCCTTCAAAAAATAAGAAAACGATAAAACTGGCAAAAAATATTATCATTTTTATAATGGCTTTGAACACGTTATATTTATTGCCTTTTCTTCTTTTTTAACAGATGAAACGCGTTATCTTTGGGCGGGAATAATGCCGAAAAAAAAATAAGAACCAAAAAGTCCTAACGTGGTCTAATAGAGTAGATAATTTTTCCTCTCTCTCCTCCTCTGCAAAAGGCCACTTTTATTACGTGGCCTTTTCTATTTTCTATAAAAAATGACATAAATCGCTGACCAGACTTTTTTTAGGGATAAATTTTTTGTATTTCTTCTCCCATTACTTTTCCATCACGAGCATACTTGACGCTTACTAATTTAGAATTGTTTTCTGTTCCTCGGGGTGTTGCAACTATTTCTTCCTTAGTTCCCTTCTCAGTCGTCCTTGAATATTTGACGGTTTTGTTTTTACTGGCAGCTTCACGGGTAGAGTGATCAATAATATTGCCGATCACCCCCCCAGCCACGGCGCCAATAGCTACCCCAAGGATTCCGCCCCGCCAAGGATTGTGGCTGTCAATAATAAGGCCGGCTATACCACCTACCACTGCTCCTACTCCAGCGCCGGTTTTGGTCTTGGGAGATTGTTTTTCAAACCAGGCACAGTTGTTAAGCACAAGCAGGCAACCTAAAATGATGGCTAAATTTTTTAGAATTTTCATAGTGTCCTCCTGTGTAACCGCTTTACTTGTGAGTAGTGAAAAAAAATATCACGCCATTATCGACTTCAGGAATATCAATTCGTTGGGCCCCAAACATATTTTCCCTGCTTATCAATATATCCCCACTTATCGCCCAAAGATACCCGCGCAAGACCGTCAGTAAACCCTTCTGCGTCATCAAACTGGGGATTTATAACCAGCCTTCCTTTTTTATCAATATAACCATATTTTCCTCCCACCTCAACCTTTGCGAGTCCTTCATAAAATCTCTCTGCTTGGTCGAATGAAGGGTTGATTACTGTCTTTCCGGTTTTATCAATAAATCCGTCTTGTTTTTCGATTGTGACCCGTGCCAATCCCTCGTAAAAACTTTCTGCTTCAGAAAACTGGGGGTTAATGACCAATTTCCCTTTTTGATTCACATAGCCCCATTTATCACCAAGCTTTACCATGCCAAGCCCATCGGAAAACCTCCATGCCCCTTCAAATTGCGGAGCTATAACGATGGTTCCTTTTTGATCAATATATCCATATTTATTGTTTTGCATCACAATAAAAAGCCCGCTTGATTCTTGAGGTGGTCCGCCCTGACATGAGAAAAGACCGGGGAGGCAAAGGAAAATAATAATAATAAACAGGATGTATTTCTTAATCATTTTAACCCCCTTTAATTTTAGAAAAAATCATGATTTTTTCTTTCGCACCCTTTTGAGAACCGTACTTGTGCAATCGATACATTTTAAAAAAAGTACCATATCTTTTTTCTTTTTGCAAAACACTATTACCATGTACCGCCAATTTTTTTTGCGCAGTCCTGCTCTCCGCCATTTATAATTTTAAGAGTTTAGCTCAAACAAATAAGATGATAAGACTGATTAGAAATAACGTTTCAACAACGTGCCCTTACTTTTGCATTAAGCGGGCTTTTGCTTAACTGTTTCAATCCCGGCATCGTTGTATGGAAGAGTGTCTTTCCGTAGTGGCTGATCATGGCGGTATTATTGTACCAGCAGCAACAACTTCCCTCTGAGGCAAGCCGGATACGTTCGCGGTTAAATACGCTGGAATTCCAGATGGTCCGGAAGTGTCCTGTTCGCGCACTGAGCCGATACGGCCAAACGTTGTTAAACCGCATACACTCAAGTCCTATCGCGGAAAGAGAATGTTCACAAAGTAATTATGCACCTTGTTTAAATTCTTGATACGCAAGGGCGAATTTCCCGATTTTTAAATGTGCGGCGGATAGTAATATGTTGGGGTTAAAAATAATATATCCTTTTTTTGTTCCATTATTGGTGGAAACAGAATCTAATTCCAAAAGTTCCTGGGATACTAAATGGGGCAGATGCCATACGGGAGCGGTGAGGGGGCAAACCGTCCCTGGTACTAATGACAATGCCTGCAGTTTGTCTTTGCCGGCTCAACACGCCTCCTTGACCTTTAAGAAAATTTTTACTGCTCGTAAATAAACCTTTTTATTGCCAGGCACATGCAGGGCGTGTAATCTTTTAGAAGTGTTAAAGATGAGAGTCTTCAGTTTATTTTTCAGGGGGATGCCTTTTGCTTTCGCGGCTTCTTCACACGTGGTTACTTCCTGAGTCAAGGCATACGTTTCTATAATTTTTCCCGAAGCTGTTATCATTGATGGCCTAATAATTAATATAAAAATGTTCGCATCATTATAGGCGCTTACTTAGTGAGATTTTACTTATCATAAACAAATTCAACGCCAGCAGGCAAGATTTTTACAAAACTTCGTAATTTTGCCACGGCTTCTTTGTAAGCCTGATCGTTCAGGGCATAAAAGGCTACGGTATCCTCAGCAGGAGTGATTTTTGGTTTTCCCAAACGGAGATCGCCTATTTTGATCCACGTATCAGGAAGATCTTTGAACCACTTTGAATATATCATCGCCAGTTCCACGCCATGTGACTCTGCCAGGCCATTCATCCATTCGGAACCCAACCCCTTTCTACCATAACGAAAAGCATCGAGCGAACCCAAGCCCCTGATGTCCAATACATAGTTGTTATTTTTATAAGCTACATATCCTAAATCATTTACTGCTACCGGCTTACCATAATAGTTAACCGCAAAACGATGCATCTGATATTGCTGCTCATAGATGTTGTTAGAAGCAACGGGCAGCGATTTTAACCCCCGAACATACTCAAAGCACGTGAGCACCATTCCAAGGCAAACTAACGTTATGATCTTTAATAAATTTGTTATTCTTTTTCCTTCCGCAACTAAACCCGAAAGGGTATTCCCGATTAAATAAAAGGATATCAAAACAAAAAAAGCCCACATATAGATTTCATATCGGTGATACCATCCATATTTCCCGGCGATTAAATGCAATACGATCGCGCATGAACTAACCGCGGCCAGGAGTCCTTTTCTATGGTTTTGTTTTGAAAATAATGCAAAGCCCGCTAAGGCTAACAATCCAAAAACGAGGACAAGCCCTCTCGGATTGTTTAAACTCTCTCGCAGATTTTTTATCATGACTTTAATGCTTCCCATACTTTCCACAACTGTTGATTTCGCCACAACGGAGGTAGGAAATGGCCCCAAGCCCAAGTGAATGAGAAAAAAGGAAAACCCTCCCAGCATTAAGATTATTAAAAGGAATGAGATGGCTGAGGTTTTAAAATGTCCGCGAACCGCAAGGTAAAGCAGAGCCGGTAAAGAAACAGCCAAATTTTCATAACGAACTAACGGCCCGATAACAATTGCGATGACCAGCCACAACGCGGCTTTGCCGCCTTCTGCCTCCATAACCAAGCCCCACGCTATTATGGCCACGATGAGCACCTGGAGCGAGTGCTCCATTCCGGTAAAGATCAATCCAATTAAGTTGGTTCCTAAGGTAAACAGAATTAAGAATGTCGACCCAATGATTATTTTTGTGCTTGGGTTCTTGATAGTGATCGAATAATTTAGGATTTTCCAGGCAAAGAATAGTGTTGCCAGCGCCGCTATAATATTTATAAACAAGGGAGCGTATTCACCGCAGGGAGAAGACGCAAAGGGCGCGAGAAGGAAAGGCCAGAGAATACTTGATGATGGCGCTGAAAATTCGCCCGCGTTTACTCCGTAATGCCCCTGGATAATGTTTTCCGCCAAAGCTAAGTGGATGTAAGGATCATCAAGTGTATAAACCAGATGACCATTATTAAACCGCAGGAGTGCGATAACTTCCGCAAGGATGATTACCAATAAAAAGCCGATCCCGATCAGTAAGGCTTTAATATCGGAATGCTGCTGGTATTTTTCTGAACCCATGTTGTTCTCTCATTACCCGGCAGTTAACTCTATAAACTCTGAGGAGCGTGGCGAACTACTGAGGTGTTAATTTTCAACAATGTCCCTACTCACTCCTCATGCTCCGTCCCTACTCATACCTTTGATTAGACAAAGTGGTTGAGTAAGAATTGCTCAACGAAACCGATACCACTACCTGCATCCTGCGAGGTAAGCTTTGACCAATCCGCGTGCAGGGCTTGGTTCTGATCTTTGGCATTGCGGCAAGCAGTGTTTTTTGAGATCCTGTGACAAGCCCCTGCGCCTTTAATGCGTTTACTACATCTTCCATGCTTTTGTTCTCAACCGATAACCCTTTGGATGTCGCAAATCGCTTGAGAGCGTCTTCCAGCGCGGCGCACGCCAATACTGTGGCAACCGTGTGGTGACCTTCGCCGAGAGCGGTTTTAGCAGCTGATACAAAATCTCCGAATATTTCACCCGAAAATGACGTCTGGAGGTCAAAAAGATATCCACCGTCGACATCACTCTTGGCACCTTGGAAAATACCTCGACAGGCCCCTAATTGGTCTTCCGAGACATAGTTGCCGTGTATTCCGGCTGTTTCTGTTTCAAGGCGTACATAGTAAGGAGAATCTTTCCCAAATACGCCCTGGATGACACTTAGAGCACTGGATGCCTGCTTGCGGGGCAGCATAGCGACCAATTTCTTGGTTGCCCTGCAGAGGAATTTGCTGCGCTTGTTTTGATAAATCTTCGAATCGTCTCTTGACTTGTTCTTGAATCATCACCATTTTCTATCTCCTAAAGTGGCCTACAATAATGATACAGTCTATATAAAACAACTTAAACGTGTCCCTGGGGCTAAACACCAAAACAAAAAAAAGCCCACCACTTTTTATTATCTGACGTGAGCATGGCTTTTGACTTCCCGCTCCAGTCGTCCTCCCAGCGCCTCGGCAGTAACATCCAGGTCGTATTGCGCCTGCAATCCCAGCCAGAATTCGGCAGAGGCGCCGAAGAACTTCGCAAGTCTCAAGGCGGTGTCTGCCGTGACGCTTCGTTTCCCAAGGACAATTTCGTTTATTCTTCGTGCCGGCACCCCGATGTTTAAAGCGAGTCTGTTCTGGCTCATAGCCAGAGGCTTTAGAAATTCCTCCAAGAGGACTTCTCCGGGATGCACTGAATGTAACTTTTTCATGACGCTCCTCTCTAATGGTAGTCAGTTATTTCAATTTCGTAAACATCTCCGCCCTGCCAGACAAAACAAACGCGCCACTGGTCGTTGATTCTGATACTGTACTGTCCTTCGCGGTCGCCTTTGAGCTTCTCCAATCTATTGGCGGGCGGGATTCTGAGATCATTGAGGTTCCTGGCATTATTTATCATGCGTAGTTTTCGTAACGCCACCTGCTGAATGTTCCGAGGCAGTTTATTGGAACCTTCCCGATCATATACTTTCTCGGTTTCCTTATCTTTGAATGACTTTATCATGGGTCTCCATTATTTTATAACGGGTCGCGTTAAACGTCAAGCGTTATGGTACGATAAGACAAAACTGTCCCTGGGGCTAAGCCCCAAAACAAAAAAAGGCCTCTCACCTTTATATCAGGCGATCCGGCCTTCTTATGCTCACTAATTTTTGCAGGCTTTCTTCCTCGCAACCATTTCTTTTTTTCACGATAAGAAAGTATCCCCTTTTTTTGGTTAAACATTTCTTTTTGTCTTTACCCCGTTAGAAATGCCCCGTGTGAAATCTTTCTAACGGGGTTTACCGCTTAAAAGAAGAAAAGTCAAGAAAAAGCAAGTGGTTTCTTTCCTGACAGCAATTACGGGAAGTAACCAGGCAGGTACTTATTGTGCTATTTCTCCTTTTACTTCTTCCCCTTCCGCCGAAGTAATGCGAACGGTTATTTCTTGATTCATCAGGTCATCCCTGCCCTCTATCAGAACCGGGATGTAATTGCGGGACAATCCTTTGAGGAGGCCGGTCTTGCGATGGCGTCTGGCTTCAATCAGGATTGGTAATTTTTTGTTGAGATACGATCGGTAAAAACCTTCCCGCTTTTTTTTGCTCAAACGTCTTAAAATCTCACTCCTTTTTTTAACAATAGTGCCGTTTACTCTACCGGGAAGACTAAAAGCCGGGGTTCCTTTTCTGGGGGAAAAAGGGAAAACATGGAGGTAGGTGATGGGTAATTCCTCGAGGAGATGTAGAGTTTGATAAAATTCTTCCTCACCTTCTCCGGGAAACCCGACAATAACATCCACGCCGATTGCCAGGTCTTTAATGGAATTTGTTAACTTCATAACCAAAGAGTGAAAATTTTCAGCTGAATAAGGCCGATTCATTTTTTTTAAGATAGTATTGTCTCCGCTTTGAAGCGGGAGGTGGAGGTGGGGGCAAACGATCGAGGAGTCAGCCAGCACGTCTATCACGCCTTGGCTTATCTCAATAGGTTCGATGGAGCTTAAGCGAACACGGGGCAAGGGTATTTGTTTTTCGATCTCGTGAAGAAGGTTTAATAACGAGGTTTGAGGCGATAGCTCAAGCCCATAGGCTCCGAGGTGGATTCCGGTAAGCACCGCCTCCTTATATCCGGATGAACCAATACTGCTGAGCAGTTCTAAAACTGTTTTGGGTCGCATGCTTCGGCTTTTGCCCCGCACTTGGGGAACGATGCAATACGAACACCGCGCATTGCAACCATCCTGAATTTTTAAAAAAAATCTTGTTTTGGCGGAAAACCTTTTAATTTTTTTCTCAGGGAATAGTACTTCTTTTCCTACTGGGGTTACCATAATACCGGAAGAAGGGATTTTTTCCGCTTCTGAGAGCAGAGTCGCGATTTCCCATTTGTCGGGGTTGCCGATTACAAAAGATACCCCGGGAATTTTTTTCAGCTCCTCGGGAGCGGCCTGAGCATAACAGCCCGTTACCACTATTTTTGCTTGAGGATTAACGCGATGTGCTCTTCTGATAAGCTGACGAGCTTGAAAGTCGGTTTTCCCGGTGACCGTGCAGGTGTTAATCACATAAATATCCGCATGTTCAGGGAAAAGAACAATGTCGAAATTTTTTTCTTCAAAATTTTCTCTTATTATTTCAGAATCGTATTGATTGGCTTTACAGCCGAGGGTGGCGATGGCGATCCGCATGATGATAAAACCCTTGAACTAAATCTTGATTTATGGTAATAAGGGACGGTATTTTTGGCGGCTTCGTGAAAAGCCCATCCTGCGGCGTTGCGCTGCATCCCTGCCCCGTTAAATGTTCGCTTCGGGAGGCAGAGAGGCCAACGTAATGGTTTCGGGTTCTGCGTTGCCGATCTCCGAAAATTCTTTATTTAACGGGGTGAATCATTGCGGCGTACAGGTAAGTACGCCTCATTCCGTCGGATTTGCGCGCCTTGCATCTGAAACTTTTTACTGTGCCGCTGAATTTCGACTTTTTACCTATTATTTTTTAATCATTTTTATTTTAAAGGAATTTTTTGTTAATGGCTATTATAAAACCTTTTCGCGGCTATCTTTACAACAAAGAAAAAATTGGAAATCTTGAACTGGTAGTGGCTCCGCCGTATGACGTTATTAACGCTGAACAGCAAGCCTACTATTACCAGAAACATCCGCTCAATATCATCCGTTTAATCTTAGGAAAACAAGAGCCCGGGGACAATGAAACGAGTAATAAGTATACCCGATCCGCCCATTTTTTAGCAACCTGGCAAAAGGATGCTACTTTGGTGAGGGTTCCTAAGCCGGCGATATTTTTTTATGTCCAGGATTTTAAGCTTCCTTCGGGTGAATCCCGAAGAAGGAAAGGATTTGTTTGCCTTTTTAAGCTGGAGGAGTTTAGTTCCGGCGTGATCCTTCCCCACGAAAGAACGCTGAGCAAACCCAAGGTTGACCGCCTTAACCTCACCAGGGCTTGCCGGGCTAATTTTAATCCGATTTTTTCTCTTTACTCAGACCCTGCTTTTACGATTGAGCGTCATAGTGACGCGGCTGGGGAAAAATCTCTTTATCTTGATGTCACGGATGAAAATGGTGTTCGTCATAAACTGTGGGTTGTGGATGACCCTGAAGTAATCAAGGAAATAAAACAGGTACTGCACGATAGAAAAGTATTGATTGCCGACGGACATCACCGGTATGAGACCGCGCTTAATTACCAAAAAATTATGCGCGAGCAGTATCCCGGCTCAACGGGCGCCGAACCGTTTAACTACACCCTGATGTATTTTACCAACATGAATGATGCGGGGTTGGTAATCTTGCCTACCCACCGGTTACTTAAAAATCTTAATTTTAACGCAACCGAATTTTTAAACAAGGCACAAGAATTTTTTGATATCCAAGCCCTTCCCTTTGGTGCTGACACCGAGGAACGGGAGCGGGAGAAGGCTTTAGCTGCCATGAAAAAAGAAGCGAAAGAGCGGTATATGATTGGAATGGTGACCAAAGAGCAGGGCAGCTATGTTCTCTTACGGCTCAAGGATTTTTCATTGCTTGATAAGGTTATCAACAGAGAGCTATCCATGGCGCTGCGCCACCTTGACGCAAATATCATGGAGTTTTTAGTTTTTAATAATCTCCTGGGGATAAGCTGCAGTGATCCGAAATGGGAAGAGCACATCATGTTTGTGCATACTGAGCGCGAGGCGGTTGAGTTGGTAAAATTAGGCGCGTGCGAAGTGGCCTTCTTAGTTAATCCTACCCGGATTGAACAGGTAAGCGATGTTGTTGCCCAGGGGGAAGTTATGCCACAAAAATCAACCTACTTTTTCCCCAAGCTTTTAAGCGGTCTGGTGGTCAATCCCATCAACCCCGAAGAAAAGATCGCATAAGCGATTTTTCCTGAAAAACATACCCCGAAAGAACAATTGCGATCGTGTCATTTTCCAGAACGTGGAGAAATCCAGGAAACATACTGGATTCCCCCGAATCAAGTTCGGGGGCATAAGATTTATGTTATTGTATAAAATCAAAGCTTGAAATTTTTCTTTAATTATTCTAAACTTAAAAATAACACCCCAGCTATTTCGGTTGATCGGTTTGATAAAATCACTGCCACGCTTTAGTTCTCCGGTGGCCGGCAGTGGGCTGACAATGAAACCTATGTTTAAACTGCACGATGAAATCAGGTAATCCCTTGCGGAAAACTGCCCGGGTGGATGCGCGTAAGCTCCTCCAATTTCTTGAGCAGAAGAGAGAAGCTTTATCTCCTCTTTTGATCCTTACCCATGATTATCCTGATCCGGATGCTTTGGCAAGCAGCTTTGCCTTTGCTTATTTGGTCAAGAAGGGTTTTAATATTTATACCCGGATAGTGTATGGTGGTATTATTGGGAGGACGGAGAACCAGGAGATGGTTAAAATTCTTAAAATGCCGGTCCATAAGTTTAACGCCAATGACCTTAAGAAATTTTCTCGAGTAGCCTTGATTGACACCCAGCCTGAATTTGAAAATAATTCTTTTCCCGCAGACCGTCAGGCCACCCTTGTTATTGACCAGCATCCTTCAGTCAGCAAGCCTTCGGCTGACTGTAGTATTGTGGACCTCGAGTGCGGAGCAACATCAGTAATTCTTGCCCAGGCACTGCTTTTAAGTAACATTGACATTCCTCGGAGGATAGGAACAGCGCTCGCCTATGGTATTTTAACTGATACGCTCAACCTTTATAGAGCCAAAAGGGCTGATATTATTAAAACTTATAGTGCTCTTTTGCCTTTTTGCGATATGCGTATTTTAGCGCACATCCAAAATCCTTCGCGATCAAGAAAATTTTTTACTACTCTGGGAAAAGCTATTAAAGACGCCATGGTTTGTCAAAAGCTGATTGTTTCTCACCTCGGATGGGTAGAAAACCCCGATTTAGTCTCACAGATAACTGAGTTTCTATTGACTTATAAAGGGATGCGCTATGCGTTTTGTACGGGAAGATATAATGAAAGGATTCACTTTTCGCTTCGAGCGACCAACCCGAATGCTTTGGCGGCAAATATTTTACGAGACATTGTCAAGGATCCGAAAGAAGCCGGGGGGCATGATACCATTGCCGGAGGTAGTTTTGAGGTGGGGAAAGAGGGTGTCGAATCCACCTGGAAAGAGGTAGAGGAGTCCCTTACCCAAAAACTGATCGAACGGTTAAACATATCAGGAAGGAGTACGTTTTACTTTCCCTTCAAGATAAATCCCCGCATAAAATAAGGTGGATGCACGATGGAGTTTTTTAACGTTCTTAAAGAGATTGGGATAGCCGGTTTTATCGATATTCTTTTTATGTCGCTTTTTCTTTACAGTGTGCTGATTTGGTTTAAAAAGACCAAGGCGGCCTTTGTTTTGACCGGCATCATCATCATGGCGGGGGTTTATCTTTTTGCTCGACAATTTGATTTATTGTTAATGGCTTCTGTCTTGCAAGGTTTTTTTGCCGTGATATTAATTGTGGTGGTGGTAATTTTTCAAGAGGAACTGCGACATTTTTTTGAAAAGATAGCGGTTTGGAGCTTAAACCGAAAAAGCCAGAAACCGATGCAGTTATCTCGACCCGAAGTAGAAACCTTGGTTCGTACGCTTAATGATTTTGCCCATGACAAGATCGGCGCCCTTATTGTTATTCAGGGAAAAGATATGGTTATGCGCCATTTGGATGGGGGAGTGGAGTTACACGGGAAACTCAGCGAGGCGCTTTTAAAAAGCATTTTTGACCCCCACTCTTTCGGGCATGATGGAGCAGTGGTAATTGAACGGGATCAGGTAAGCCGGTTCTCCTGTCAGCTTCCGCTTTCTAAGGATTTTAAAACCCTTGGTCAAACCGGTACCCGCCATGCTGCTGCCTTGGGGTTATCAGAATTAACCGATGCGCTTTGTCTCGTGGTTTCGGAGGAACGGGGAACTATTGTTATCGCTCGCAATGGCGCGCTTCAGACCTTTAATGATAGTGAAACCTTGAGCGCGGTCATAAAAAAATTTTATCAGGAGATCAGCCCCCCGCCGGCAAGTAAGCTCTGGCAGGAGTTTTTCAAAAAAAATTCCCGGGAAAAAATCATAGCGCTGGTTATGACGTCGGCGCTTTGGTTTGTTTTGGTATACGGATCAAAATTAGTCTATAAAACCTATACGGTTCCGATTGAGTATTCGGCTTTGCCCTCCGGGCTTGATGTTGAAGAAATTGACCCTCAAGAAATTGAGGTTTCCTTTTCCGGACCGCGCCGGGCGTTTTATTTTTTTAGTACAAAAGAGGTCAAGGTTTTTCTCAAGCTCTGGAACGCTAAAGAGGGAAGACGTAGAATCAAAATCTCAAAATCCGACCTCTCCTTTCCCCAGGGTATCGTCCTTGAAAACCTTGAGCCATCGGTGGTAAGAGTTAATATTGCTGATTTAGCCAGCACAGAAAAAAAGGAGACATCACCTTAAGATGAAAAACTTGGAGTTCACGATCAGACCAGCAACCCTTGAAGATGCTGAAAAAATTTACGACCTTTTGAATGACGTGGGAGCAGAAAATACGTACTTTCTGCTCGAACCAGACGAGAGGGCAGTGGAACAGATCACAGTGCTGGTTCACCAGCAAACCCTTAACCGGAGCCTTCTTTTGGTGGCAGAAAATAATGGTATCATTGTAGGGGTGTTAGGTTTTATCGGAGGAGGATTCAGGAAAATTGCTCATGTTATTGAAATAGGTTTGGCAATTGGAAAAGATTTTCGAAAATCAGGAATTGCATCGACTCTTTTCCGGGAAGCGATAGCCTGGGCGCGCAAAAAAGGATTTCATCGGTTGGAGCTTGGGGTTTTATCCACCAACCAGCAAGCGATCTCGCTCTATAAAAAATTCGGGTTCCAGGAGGAAGGAGTGCGTAAAAATCGGTACCGGATTGAAGAGACGTGGGTAGACGAAATTTTAATGTCCAAGCTTCTGTAAGTTTATCGTGTATTATCCGCCTGCGCTTAAAAGGTAGTCGCGCCTTTTGCGTCATTACGTAATATTATTACGGGGAGATAATTTCTTAGGAGAAAAAGACTTTATGATCAGTAATTCCGTTTTTTTGAAAGCCTGCCGGAGAGAACCAACTGATTATACCCCCGTCTGGCTCATGCGCCAGGCAGGCCGCTATCTGAGAGAATACCGAGCAATCAGAGAAAAAGCCTCCTTCCTTGCGATGTGTAAAAATCCTGATTTAGCTGCCGAAGTTACTCTTCAACCGATAAAGCTCATAGGGATGGATGCAGCGATTATCTTTGCCGATATTCTTCTCCCGCTTGAACCAATGGGAATTAAACTTGAATTTTCTCAAGGCGAAGGGCCGATAATTCATAACCCCATTCAGAAAGAAGTTGATATAGAAGGCTTGCGGATCATTGAACCGGACGAGGATGTCCCTTTTGTGCTTGAAGCGATCAAGAAAGTTGTTAAAGAACTCAACAGCACGATACCGCTCATTGGTTTTGCCGGTGGCCCGTTTACCTTGGCGAGCTATTGCATAGAGGGGGGTCATTCCCAAAACTTCATTAAAACAAAGCAGTTTATGTACCATAACCCAAAATATTGGCATCTTTTTATGGAAAAACTCTCGACGGTCGTTACTCGCTATCTTAATGCTCAGATTGCGGCCGGCGCGCAGGCTATCCAGGTCTTTGACAGCTGGGTGGGTTGCTTAAGCCCTCATGATTATGCTCGGTTTGTTTTGCCTCATGCGCAAAAGGTTTTTCAGGGGCTTACCAACGATGTGCCGGCTATTCATTTTGCGACGGGTGCAGCTGACCTCCTTGAGCTTATGAAGGCAGCAGGGGGTGATATTATTGGTGTTGATTGGCGGATTGAGCTCGGCAACGCCTGGAAACGTCTGGGGTATAACGTCGGGATACAGGGTAATTTAGACCCGGTCACGTTGCTTGCTCCGACTGCAATGATCAAGGAGCGAGTGAAAAAAATTCTTCAGTCAGCTGAAAACCGTCCCGGCCATATCTTTAACTTAGGCCACGGTATCCTCCCCCAAACTCCCGTTAAAAATGTTGTCGCGCTGATTAACATGGTCCATGATCTTAGCAAGCGATAAATGGAAAGACCTTATCAACATACTGGCATCCTGCTTTTAGCTTTTGGAGGACCCAGCTCGTTAGAGGACGTAGAGCCTTTCTTGAAAAATGTTTTTTCTGGCCGATCGCTTAACCCTTTTGTTGTTAATCAGGTAAAAAAACGTTATCAGCTTATCGGGGGAAAATCTCCGCTGCCTGAAATTACCGAACAGCAGGCGCGGCGGCTTCAGAATAATCTTAAAAAGAGGAGAATGCTCCGTGACGTTTCTATTGGCATGCGCTATTGGCAACCTTTCATCTCAGAGGCTATTAACACTCTACACGCAAAGGGAATAAAAAAAATCCTCTGCATTATTTTATCGCCTTTTTCAACCGTGGCCGCGACGGGAGGCTATAACGAAGCAGTTTATCAGACAATTAAAGAGTCTCATTTGACCATGGAAGCGCATTTTGTTTCACCTTGGAATACGCATCCCCTTTATCTGGATGCGGCAGCAGACAGGGTAAAAGCAGGGCTGAATTTGTTTTCTGCAAACATAAGGACCGCTGTCCCCATCGTTTTTTCTGCGCACAGCCTTCCCTTAGGACATGTTAGCAATGATCCTTATGTCAGTGAAATTAAAAAAACCATTGCCGGGGTGCTAACGCGTTTAGAAAAACATGAATGGTATCTTGTCTTCCAAAGCCATGGAAAAGAAGGAGCGTGGCTCGCGCCTTCCGGGGAAGACGTCCTCAAAGATATTGCTGCGAGCGGTAAAAAAGATGTGCTGGTAGTACCCTTAGGATTTGTTTCTGATCACCTGGAAACACTTTACGACCTTGATATTGTTCTCAGAAAAAAAGCTTTTGGCCTGGGACTTAATTTTCAACGGGCACCTTCACTCAATGACAGCCCTCAATTTATCGAAGCCTTAACTGAGATCATCGTAAACTCTCTGAGTAGCTGAAAATAATGACGCGCACTGAAAAAACCATCGCCATTATCGGGGGGGGTATTGCCGGCCTTTCTGCCGCGCAGGTGCTTCAGAAAGAAATGGAAGAGCGGAAAAAAGCGATAACCTTCTTGCTGGTGGAAAAAGAAAACCGGTTAGGCGGAAACATCCTGACTGAGCGACACGATGACTTTATCATCGAGGGAGGCCCGGACTGCTTTTTATCCGAAAAGCCTGAGACAATTGCGCTCTGCCACAAACTCGGCATTCAGGACCACTTAATGAAGACCAATGAGCATGTCCGCGGCATTTTTATTCTCTCCAAAGGAACCTTACAAGAACTCCCGGAAGGGTTTATGCTTCTTGCGCCCACGAATTTTTCTTCGTTTATCAAAAACCCTTTAATTTCATTGCTGGGAAAACTCCGGATGGCGATGGATCTTATCATTCCAGCAATAAAATCCGCTGAGGAGGAAAGTTTAGCACAGTTTGTCACCCGGCGTTTGGGAAAAGAAGTTTTGGAGAAAATCGCCGAACCCCTGGTAGCTGGTATTCATGCCAGTGACCCGGAAACCATGAGCCTTAAGAGCACTTTTCCGAGGCTGATTGAGTTAGAGAAGAGCTATCGAAGTTTGATTATCGGAATGATAAAAAGAAAAAAAATGTTCAAAGGGAAAAAGGGCACTAATAACTACACTATGTTTATGAGTTTAAGAGAAGGTTTGGCGACGCTTCCTAACACAATAGCTGCTTCACTAAATCCCAAGGAACTTTTGACCGGAAACCCGGTCATGAGTATTGAAAAACTTTCTGATGCTTCCGGATACCTTCTCACGTTGGCAAAGGGAGATTTGTTAAAGGTTATGTCAGTGGTGTTTGCTACACCGGCGTTTGTCACTGCCGATCTTCTTAAAAAAACAGACCCCGTGCTTTCATCGGAGCTTTTTTCCCTTCCGTATGTTTCCACTGCTACGATCTCCCTTGCTTATGAACGGAAAGATATCTCTTATCCAATGAATGGTTTTGGATTTGTAATCCCTCGGGTCGAAAACAGGAAAATCATGGCTTGTACGTGGACCTCAATAAAATTCGCGCATCGAGCGCCGCACGATAAGCTCCTAATCCGTTGTTTTGTGGGCGGGATAAAAAATGAGCATTTAACCCGTTTGAACGAGTCTGCGCTTATCGCGATCGCTCGCGAGGAACTCCGGGATATTATGGACATACATGCTGAACCATTATTTACCAAGGTTTTTCGGTGGGAGAAGTCAATGCCGCAATATATGGTTGGTCACGAAGCGAAGATAAAAAGAATTGAGGAACGGTTGTCGCTTTACCCGGGGCTTTTTTTGGCGGGAAGCGCCTATTATGGTATTGGAATCAGCGATTGCATTAAAAGCGGTGAAAAGGCTGCTCTGGCAGCACTCAAATTTTTACCCCGTTAGAAACCCGGTTAGATCTCAAATATCTAACCGGGTAAAGAAGCACGGTATAAATGCTCAGCATGAAATCCTTCTAACGGGGTTTGCTTTAAAAAATTCGATTGTCTTTTTCAACCCTTCATCGAATTCGACCTTAGGCTCCCACCCTAATGTCTGTTTAGCTTTTTCTGCGGAGAGGATACTGCGGAATTGCTCTCCTTTTTTGGGTTCTCCGTGGACTTCCAGCGCCCCTGCATGAGCGAGAGACTGAATCTTTGTGAAAAGATAATTAACCGTTGTTTCCTTTCCTGTGCCGACATTGAATGGCCCTTTTATGTCATCTTTTAAGGCCAGCACATTTATCCGGGCCACGTCTTCCACATACACATAGTCTCGAGTTTGTTCCCCGGTTCCATTGATGATCGGTTGCTTTCCGGTCAGCATGCTTTGGGAAAAAATAGCAATCACCCCAGCCTCACCCAGAGGGTCCTGGCGAGGGCCGTAAACATTAGCATAGCGAAGCGCTACATAGGGGAGGTCAAAGTTGTGTTGGTAATAGTAAAGATAACTTTCCCCGGCCAGTTTAGCTACCCCGTAAGGGCTCAGGGGTCTCAGCGGATGCTTTTCGTCAGCAGGGAAACAATCCTGTTCACCGTAAATAGCTCCTCCTGAGGAAGCGAAGATTATTTTTTTTACCCCGTATTCCCGGCTTAATTCCAGGAGGTGAACAGTTCCCCGGATGTTGATTTCTAAGTCATAAATCGGGTCGGTTACTGAATCTCGAACGCTCACCTGGGCAGCGTGGTGGTTTAGAACGTCAGGCTTTTCCTGAGCAAAAACCTCCTCTAAGCTTTCGTCTCGAATATCAAGGTGATAAAAGGATGCCGCAGGGTTAATATTAGCTTTTTTCCCGTTCGAAAGGTTATCAATGATGATAACCTGATGACCGTCCTTGATAAGGAGATCGGCGATATGGGAACCAATAAAACCAGCTCCACCAGTAAGCATTATTTTCATCGAAATATTCTTTTTATACTATGAACAAGATAAGAAACCTCAAGCGCGATAATATCCCTGATACCAACCCACAAATTTTTTTACCCCTTCTTCAATCGGCGTGGTGGGGTTAAAATCAACATCTTTTATTAAGTTCTCAACATCAGCAAACGTTGCAGGAACATCACCCGGCTGGATGGGTAAAAAATTTTTCTTGGCCTTTTTCCCCAGGCATGCTTCCAAAACTTGGATGAGGCTCAAGAGCTTCACCGGATTATTATTCCCAATGTTATACAGTTTAAAAGGAGCTGCGCTCGTTGCCGGATCAGGATTTTCGCTGCTCCATTGTGGGTTAGAATCCGGAATTCTTTTCATCACCCTGATAACACCTTCGATGATATCATCGATATAGGTGAAATCCCGTTCCATGTTGCCGAAGTTATAAATATCAATGGGTCGATTTTCCAACATCGCCTTGGTAAAAAGAAAGAGAGCCATATCTGGCCTCCCCCAGGGACCATAAACCGTAAAAAACCTAAGGCCAGTAGTGGGAATGCCAAATAAGTAACTGTAACTATGAGCCATCAATTCATTTGCTTTCTTCGTTGCCCCATAAAGGGAAATCGGATGGTCAACGTTTTGATGGACAGAAAATGGCATCCTGGTATTTAATCCATAGACTGAGCTGGATGAGGCAAAGACAAGGTGTTTTGCCTTAGCGTGCCGGCAGCCTTCCAGGATATTTAAAAAACCATAGATGTTACTATCAAGATAAGCATAAGGGTTAATAAGCGAGTATCTCACTCCTGCCTGAGCTGCAAGGTTAACCACAACGTCAAATTCTTCGGACTTAAATAAGGAAAGAATATCTTCTTTTTTTTCCAAGGAAAGTTTGATAAATTTAAATTTTTTTTTGCTCTCCAGTTGTGCTAAACGGGCCTTTTTTAATGCGACATCATAATAATCATTTAAGTTATCAATTCCGACAACCTCATCCCCCTCTTCTATCAATCGCTTACAGAGGTGAAACCCGATAAACCCGGCTGCACCGGTTACCATTTTTTTACTTTTTGACACTTTATTTGTCTCCCTGATTCAGGAACCATTTTTTACCTCACCTTATATACTAAAATTCTCTTCTTAAGGCGAGAATTTTTTCCCTTTCTGACGATAAGCGAATATTTTTCAAGTAGTGCATTAGGCTCAGGATGACTAAACCCATAAAAAGAAAAAATCTCATATTTTTTATAAATTTAACATGATGATTTAATAAATATTTTTAACTTGATAATTCCCTGTAGCTTGCTGCAGGGTCTCATTGTGTCATTCTCTGGCTTGACTCCCGTATCAAGTACGGGACAGGCTCCGAAT
>LQYC01004537.1_pt1 | contig 42751 bp, 33 predicted proteins | sample 661771 | NCBI WGS metagenome assembly LQYC01 (sample SAMN03483023, study PRJNA281117) | bioreactor metagenome | isolation source: benzene-degrading methanogenic enrichment culture from a contaminated... | place: USA: oil refinery in Oklahoma | collected 2011-05
TTTGTTTCTGGATTCCCCGATCAAGTCGGGGAATGAGGATGTGCTTTGTATAATTTTTGGGATACCCCGCAGCTTGCTGCGGGGAGGTTCATTAACGTTAAAAAGCATTTTTATAAAACATTCACTTTACAAAGGCAATGATTTTTTGCTTTTCTCAATAAATTTTTATTATTGGTTCTAAAAACAATTCTTATAAGAAATAGTCTAATCATTTATAAAGAAAGGCTCAATATGCCTTGACATAAAAACAAATCTGCTTATTCTATAGATAAAACTAATTTTAGGAGGTAAACAATGTTTTTTGATCCTTTGTATCTTATTTTTATGGCTCCGGCTTTTCTTATTTCAATAATAGCCCAAATTTGGGTTAAAGGGGCTTTCTCAAAATACTCCAAAATGAGCAGCCAATCCGGTTATTCAGGGGCAAAAACAGCATTCAATATTTTAAAAACCAACGGAATTGACGATGTTTCCATAGAGGAAACCACCGGATTTTTAGGAGATCATTATGATCCGAGGACAAAATCATTACGTCTTTCTCCTGATGTTTATCGAAGCAATTCTTTAGCTGCCATTGGGGTGGCTGCACATGAAGCCGGTCATGCTCTTCAGCACGCTCAAGGCTATGCTCCTCTCCATTTACGTTCTCTTTTGGTGCCGGTGGCAAGCATTGGTTCAAATCTGGCCTGGCCGCTTCTTTTTATCGGATTTTTTTTACAATCGATGATGATGGTAAAATCGGGTGTTCTTTTATTTTCCGGAGTCGTGCTGTTTCAACTGGTCACTCTGCCGGTAGAATTTAACGCCAGCAGACGAGCTTTGGCAGCCTTGAGGACAACCGGGTTAGTAAGTGAATATGAGATTGATGGTTCACGAAAAGTTTTAACTGCTGCCGCTATGACTTATGTGGCAGCAGCAGCAGCGGCCATACTTCAATTACTTTATTTTTTGCTCCGCGCCGGCTTGTTAGGAAGTAGGGATGATTAGTCTTTGGGGATAGTAAAAACAAAGTTTGACCCATCAGGCTTGGGCTCGTACCAGATTTTCCCGCCGTGCCCATCGATAATTTCTTTAACAAAATAAAGGCCAACGCCCGCGCCTTTAACATTTTTTGTTTCTTCGCCCTCAATCCGGGAAAACTTTTGAAAAAGCTTTTCTTGTTCGCTTGGCTCGAGAGGACGACCGGTGTTAAACACATTTAAGCGATAATGGTCTCCCCAGTCCTCAAAACCAAACGCCATGGTGCACCCCAATCCCCCATATTTTATGACATTGCTGAAAAGGTTTTGATAAACAGCCAGAAGCCATATCCGATCAGCCTTGATGCTAATCCTTCCCTCGGGAATACCTCCCATGGATTCATCAATCAGTATGTTATGTTGCTCAAACGCTTCTGAGAATTCTTCTAAAAGAGGATTAATGATATCAATACGGTAGTCTATCTTTTCTTTTTTTATTTCTATGTGGCCGGAAAATAAACTTGTTTTTCCCAGGTAGGTATCCAGGGTAAGGGAAAGGCTGTTGGCTTTTCGGTAGAGGCTCTTTACCACTTCTTTTACCTTAGGATCAAGTTTTCCGTAAAGTTCTTTTCCCAATACTTTTAGTCCGACCGCAATACCATTTAAGGGCCCCCGAAAATCATGGGAAGCAACGGTAAGCATATCAATGATGTGCTGGGTTAGCATTTTATTATATTCTACGAAATCAAAAAAGTGAATCCCCATCCCGAGGCGACGGCAATACTTTTCTAAAAAAAACAAATCATGGTCATGGAGAGGGTAACGACTTTTAACTTCAAGGGCGCCGATAATAACTTTTTCGTTGTAGGGGTAGTTCATTTCCTCCTGAATATTATGTTTACCCCGAATGGGGAAAACTGCTTCAGTTTTGCTTTGGGATGGAATAAAGGTATGCTCCTGGAGGATTATTTTTTTTATTTCCTCAGGCAGTCTTTTTTTATAATGAAGGTCCCAGAAATAAATGTTTGTTTTTTTGGTTTCCGAATTTTTCTCTTCCTTTAAATAATACATGCAGGAGTCATACTGATAGCATTCTAAAAGAATGGCTTTTGAAAAATAGTCGCATTCTTCTTTGGTATCACCTTCCCGAAGAAACTCTTGTAAAAAATTTAAAACTTCAGCCCTTGAGAATTGTTGAGTTTCTTTTTCTCCAAACTCGTATATTTCAAAATCAGCTATTTTTTCTTTGACCCGATTTTGAAAATAGGCAAATGATTTTTCATTCATTTTTACTAAAAAATTATTTGAATAAAGCAATTGGGAATTTAAAATAAAGTATAACTTAAATTATTAAGTATTTCAATGCATTTAATCAAAGGGGATAAATGACATCTTGTTTTTTTCACGGGTTAGTTCGAAAAGTAAAAAAATCATGTGCTTTTATGCAGTTATCTTTTTTAAAAACTTATGCAAAACAGAGTAAAATCCGTTAAAAGTCTTTCACATGGAGCATTTTCCACGTGTGAGAAAGTGTAAGAATCTTTAATTTTACCCCGCTTGCCCTGTTAGATATCAAATAGCTATCAGGGCAAGCACGGCCTTTCTAACGAAGTTTTTATTTCTGGATCTGTTGTTGAAAAAAATTATTCCAATTGATTATCTTGAGCAACTTTTTTTTAACTGAGTGTTTTTATATTGCAATTACTATGTCAGATCAATCATAATTCAGCCTTAAAAATTGATGGTAATATGAAAAAAAAACTTAATAAGAAGGTACACCTGATGAAAAAAATATCAGTTTCTTTTTTTGTTTTAATTTTTACTCTTGGCTTATTCATCGGAGGTTCTTGGGCAAAATCGTCATCTTCACCATCGGGAAATGAAGCAACAGCCACTGCTAATCAATACCCGGTAAAATTTGACAAACACAACGATGAATTAGGCAAAAAACTTCCTCTGTGGGCAATCCTGCCGTTTGTCGGCATATTATTGTCAATAGCTATTTTCCCCTTAGTTGCGCCGCATTTCTGGCACCACCATTACCCTAAGGTTGCCGTTTTTTGGGCGCTGATTTTCGCCATCCCCTTTCTTTATTCTTACCATAGTGCCGCGATGCATAAAATTCTTGACATCTTCATTGTCGACTACATTCCCTTTATTGTTATGCTCTGGGCATTGTTTACTATTGCCGGTGGAATTGTTCTTACAGGAAATTTACAAGGAAGGCCTGTCGTAAATACCATGCTTTTGTTGGTTGGTACATTAATAGCATCATGGGTTGGGACTACCGGAGCATCAATGATTATGATTCGTCCGGTTTTGCGTGCTAATGCCTCCCGAAGAAAAAAAACGCACGTAATTTGTTTCTTCATTTTTTTGGTGGCCAACATTGGCGGTTCCCTTACCCCTTTAGGTGACCCGCCTCTTTTTCTCGGTTTTCTCCATGGGGTTCCTTTTTTCTGGACCTTTAAACTCCTCCCCGAAATGTTATTTGCGAGTAGCCTACTGCTCATTCTTTTCTTTCTTGTGGACAGCTTTTATTATCGACAAGAAACACACAAAGAAACCGGAAAGACCAATGCCGAAAGGGTGCCTATTGGTTTAAAAGGCTGGCATAATTTTTTCTTTTTAGCCGGCGTGGTTGGAGCCATTTTATTAAGTGGTATTTTAAAATGGGGGGCAATAACTATCTTTGGTATTTCGATCCCCAAACAAAACCTCTTTCGTGATTTTATGATGATCTTGATGGGGGTGCTTTCATTATTGACTACCCAAAAAAACCTGCGCGAAATGAATGAATTTAGTTGGGAGGCAATAAAAGAAGTGGCCTATCTTTTCGCGGGGATTTTTATGACGATTATTCCCGCTCTCGCTATTCTTAAAGCCGGGAATGAAGGTGCGTTTGCATTTTTGATTAACGCGGTTAAAGAGCCTTACCATTATTATTGGATAAGTGGTGCGCTGTCTTCTTTTTTAGATAACGCGCCCACGTATTTAACTTTTTTTAATTCTGCTCTGGGAAAATTGCAGATACCTGAGGAAATGGTTAGGCAAATTCTTCTTGGAGCTGGGGGTGATTGTTTTGTCTATCAAGAGTTTACATCATTTTTAAAGGCAATTTCAGTTGGATCAGTCTTTATGGGCGCAAACACCTATATCGGGAATGCGCCTAATTTTATGGTAAAATCAATAGCGGAAGAAGCAGGGATAGCTATGCCGAGCTTTTTTGGGTACATGTTTAAATACTCGATCCCGATTTTAATTCCGCTTTTTATTATCGTAACTTTTGTGTTTTTTTAAAAAGAGGAAGGATATTGAAATGGAAAAAGTTTTCTATGAATTACTCATTGAAGGTCATGTACCCGTAATTAAGGGCTTTATTTTCGGGTTATTGGAAGGCAGCAAGCGAACCGGAACCGTTATTGTGAGCCGAGAGAGCAATATAAGGACCGAGACCTTAGGTGAAGTTTTTATGGAGTGGACGCACCTTCACGAAAGTCTGTGCCATGTGGTTATTGAAGAAGACTTTCTTGAAGTGATCAATCACGGTTTGGAAAATACATTTCATGTGTTGAAGTTAAAGCTAAAGGCAGTAAGGAAAATAAAAAAGGCGTCTTTCCATTTTCACTATGAGGTTTACGCCAAGAAATACGGCGAAGAGATAAAAAATATTTTTAAAAAGCTACCTCAACCGTTAAAAATTTCTGCAGATTACCAACCTCACGAAGAGATTCATCCTGATGCAAGGGGTATAGAATTTTTTGCCCCGCTTCATGACTATAATCTGAAAGCAAACGGCTCGGTTGAAGGACCAATTGATGTATTGTTACCCTTTTATAAAAAAATTCAAGAATATGAATTGATAAAAGAGGATTCCATTATCCTTCATTTTGAGCATTAGCCCTATTTACGGATCTATAAAATTTTAAATGATGAAATTTTTATGTGCTGCGTCGTTACGTGATTATGATAAATGTTTAAAATTTTCTCCGGAGCATGACTTTGTAAAAAACATTACGGCATCTTTTCCATCTCCTGCCACGTTAACTTCTGCACCTCAAACATCAATTCAAAAACCTCATCATTTTCACAACCTCCGCCTTTTTTTCCAAAAAAGAAACTAAAAAGTCTTCTCGCATTTTTACCGCTTGACAGGTAGGAACGGTTAATATAATTCTAATAATCATCATTGTATAACTCTTTAGCGGAGGGACTTGGTTCTATGACATCTAAAATTACTTCCTTTGCCATGACTTTTGACGATGTTTTACTCCTTCCCGGAAAAACAGAAGTATTACCTAAGAATATTGATGTAACTACCAGATTAACAAACAAAATTACTATCAATATTCCCCTTCTTAGCGCAGCCATGGATACGGTAACAGAGTCAGAAACTGCGATTGCTGTGGCCAGAGAGGGAGGGATAGGCATTATTCACAAAAATTTGTCAATCGAAGAACAAGCTATTGAGGTAGAGAAAGTCAAGAAGTCCGAGAGCGGAATGATCATCGACCCGATAACCATGGATCCTGACCAGAAACTCTATGAAGCTTTAGAAGTGATGGGACAATATAAAATTTCGGGTGTGCCGATTACGAAAAATGGAAAATTGGTTGGAATATTGACTCATCGCGATGTTCGGTTTGAGATTAATCTCAAGCAGAAAATCTCCCAAATAATGACGTCAAAGAATTTGGTCACCGCTCTTGAGGGGATCACCTTAGAAGAATCAAAAAAAATTCTCCACAAACATCGGATCGAAAAACTTCTGGTCGTGGATAAAGAAAATAACTTAAAAGGCCTTATTACGGTTAAGGACATCGAAAAGATAAAAAGGTACCCTTTGGCTGCCAAAGATTACTTAGGACGTTTAATGGTAGGGGCTGCTATTGGGGTTGGTGCGGACCGGGAGTTGAGGACCGAGACACTTTTGAAGGCTGGGGTAGATGTTTTAGCGATTGATACTGCTCACGGACATTCCAAAGATGTAATTGAGGCAGTAAAGAATACTAAAAAGAATTTTCCGGAATGTAACCTTATTGCTGGGAACGTTGCTACCAGCGAAGCAACCGAGTGCCTGATAAAGGCGGGAGCAGATGCAATAAAAATCGGTATGGGGCCGGGATCGATTTGTACTACCCGGGTAGTTGCTGGAGTAGGGGTTCCCCAAATAAGCGCTATTTTGGAATGCGCAACCAAAGCGAAAAAATATGATATTCCTATTATCGCGGATGGAGGAATAAAGTACTCTGGAGATATAACCAAAGCTTTAGCGGCAGGAGCGCATTCAGTGATGATTGGTTCTATTTTTGCGGGAACTGATGAAAGCCCCGGGGAAACGATTCTTTTTCAAGGGAGGAGTTATAAAGTCTACCGAGGCATGGGCTCCCTTGAAGCCATGAAAAAGGGGAGTAAAGACCGCTATTTTCAAGAAGAGGTGGAAAGTTTGAGCAAACTGGTTCCCGAAGGGATTGAGGGAAGGGTACCTTACCGCGGTCCCATCTCTTTGAGTATTTATCAATTGATTGGAGGGTTAAAAGCAGGCATGGGATATGTGGGATGCAAAAACCTTGAGGAACTCAGAACCAAGGGAAAATTTATTCAAATTACCCCGTCAGGCCTTCAGGAAAGCCACGTTCATAATGTTATTATTACCAAAGAGGCTCCCAATTATTGGTTGGATTAAATAAATTTCTTCCCCTTTTTATTTTGACCACCGCTTTAATGAGTATCCATTTTCTTTTGGGTTATTTGTCTTTCGGCAGTTATACTCAAAATGGAATCGGGATCGCTTTATTTTGACCTTTTTAAAAAAAATTTTCTAACTTTCCTTTTCACCCTATTGCCGGTCGGTTTTCCGAGGGTCCTCATGAGTTGCTTTTTATCATGATGAATGATCTTTATGATTGTTTTTGTGGGGTTTTTTTTTGGTTTTGAAGCCTATTGTAATCGAAGAAAGGAGAAGATGAAATGCGCATCGGCGTAATGAGTGATACCCATGGGGGGCTTAAGAGCTGGAGAGAAATTATCAACGGAGTGTTTTTCGATGTTGATCTTATCCTGCATGCCGGAGATATTTTTTATCATGGTATCCGCAATCCTCAACCGGAAGGTTATGATACTGTTAACTTGGCCCAGGCAATAAATGATCTTAAGAAACCTCTGGTCGTGTGCAAAGGCAATTGTGATTCTGAGGTGGATCAAGTGGTGGTGGATATTCCGATCCAATCACCTTATGCGTTGTGTCACTTTAATGGGCTGAATATTTTGCTCCACCATGGTCATGTACTGGGTGATGAGGAGGTATTGCGGTTGACTTCACATTGGAATTATGGGGTTTCAATTTCCGGACATACCCATGTCACCCGTCTGGAACAAAAAAACCAGGTAGTGTTTTTAAATCCCGGATCCCACTCTTTGCCCAAAGGCGACGGCGTCCCTACGGTAGCTCTTATTGAAACAAAGGGTGCAAAGGCAATGATAGACATCATAGATTATCAACAGGCAAAATCTCTTAAAAACCTTGTGATGGAATAAAAATCGCGCTTATGGCTAAAGTTAAAACCATCTTTTCCTGCCAGTCGTGCGGTTACCAAAGCTTCAAATGGCTTGGGAGGTGTCCTGAGTGTGGAGGGTGGAATACTTTGGTGGAGGAAGTAATCTCTTCCCCGGATACTCCTTATTCATCGCTTGATCTCCCTTATGAAAGGTCATCACCCCAGACATTAAACGAAATTGAGCTGGGTAGCGAGGAGAGACTTCTTACCACTATCGGGGAGCTTGACCGGGTATTGGGGGGAGGGATTGTTCCAGGATCGGTTATCCTTATTGGAGGAGATCCTGGAATTGGGAAATCAACCTTACTTCTCCAGGCACTTAATAAACTTTCAGCCGATGGGAAAAAGGTTCTCTATGTTTCGGGAGAAGAATCAATACGGCAAACTAAAATGCGGGCGGAACGGCTTGGGGTCTCGAGTGCGAACTTATTGGTGCATGCGGAAAATTCCTTGGAAGCCATCATTAAAGGAATTATGGACGTAAAACCTATGGCAGTGGTTATTGATTCCATTCAAACCCTCTTTATGAACGACCTCCAATCGGCACCCGGGACCGTAAGTCAGGTTCGCGAGTCATCAGGCAAATTAATTTTTTTGGCTAAGAAAACCGGTATCCCGATTTTTCTTGTTGGCCACGTTACCAAGGAAGGGGCGATTGCTGGGCCGCGGGTTTTGGAACATATGGTGGACACTGTTCTCTATTTCGAAGGAGATCGCGGACATCCCTACCGGATTTTACGTTCGGTCAAGAACCGTTTCGGATCAACCAATGAAATTGGGGTATTCGAGATGAGGGATAGCGGCTTGGAAGAAATTCTAAGCCCTTCTGAGTTTTTTTTAGCGGAACGGCCGTTAAATGTGTCCGGATCGGTGGTGATTGCGTGCATTGAGGGTTCAAGACCTCTTTTGATCGAGCTTCAAGCCTTAGTGAGTTATACCAATTTTGGCGTTCCTCGGAGGACCTCTCTTGGGGTTGACTATAACCGGGTGTCATTGCTCGTGGCAGTTTTGGAGAAAAAAGCGGATTTAAGTTTTCTCAACCAGGATATATTTGTTAATGTGGCGGGAGGGATCAGGGTTGATGAACCTGCGGTTGACCTCGGCATTATTATGGCCTTGGCATCAAGTTTTCGGAACCGGCCGCTTGATCCCCGTACGGTAATTTTTGGCGAGGTGGGGCTTACGGGAGAGGTGAGAGCCATTAGTCAGGCGGAACGGCGGGTTAGAGAAGCATCAAAAATGGGTTTTTCTCGGTGTCTGATGCCGAAAAACAATGTCAGTCAGTTATCCAGCGATTTAAACATCGAGTGTATTGGGGTTGATTCCATTGAAAAAGCGTTGGAGTTTCTTTAGGGAACATATTTATGCATAAAAAAATATTATTTTTTTGTTCCGAAGGGCTCCCGTATATTGCATGGTTACTCGCTCTGTGTCTTGCAATAAGCTTTTATGCTTTCAAGAGACCGGTTTTGGGGATTCTTGCTTTTGTTGTATTTTTTCTCTTTATTGAGGTTTGCTATTTTTTTCGTGATCCGGAAAGGAAAATATCCCCAGCCTCAAACATTATTGTTTCTCCGGCAGATGGGAAAATCATTGTTGTTAAAACAATGAATGAAGATGTTTACTTAAAAAAAGAATGTATCCGGGTAAGTATTTTTATGAACATCTTTAGTGTTCATGTAAATCGCGCTCCGATTTCCGGTACCATTGAATATTACCACTATAATCCGGGGAAGTTTATTTCTGCTTTTAAAGAAAAAGCTTCTTTAGACAATGAGCAAGTCTTAATCGGTATACGCGGGGAGATGGAAGGGAAAGGGGAGGTTAAAGTTTTAGCAAAGCTTATTGCCGGCCTTATTGCCCGGAGGATAGTGCTGTGGAAACAAAAAGGTGATTCAATGATTAAAGGAGAACGGATGAGTCTTATTAAATTTGGATCACGGGTCGATTTATACCTTCCCTTAGGGGTAGAGTTAAAAATAAAAGAGGGAGATCGGGTCAAGGCCGGTGAAACCATAATTGGATTAATAAAAGAAAATCCTTCTTAACCAAATTATATATTTTATCTGACACGGTTCGAACAGTAAAAAAACGATAACGTGACGAGCCCGCCATGGATAAGCTTACTAACATTATCAATTCAATCAAAGGCCCCCTTCTTTTTATTTCCCGAACCAAAAAAATCGAAACCGTTAAATATCTGGAAATAACAATCGGTAATCTGATTGAGAGAGCAATTGTTTTTAACTTAAACGACGTCCAACAAAATTTGATCGTGGAGTGTAAAAAATGCTTTTGTGATTTTGCTTTGCTTGATGGAGCATCTAAACTAAAGAGGATAGAAGAGGCATTACGCCTCATCAGCTCCATTGAAATCGACATAACAACTCCCTCTCGAGAAGAAGACGTATCGCCGGCAATCGAAAAAAAGGTGAATATTCTTTTAACTCCCATTCAGTATATTAAGGGAGTTGGTCCACGGCTTGCGGAGCTGCTTAAAAAAAAGGGGATTGCCACCATTGAAGATGCGCTTTACTTTATTCCGCGGGACTATGAAGACCGGCGAAACATAAAACCAATTTTTAAGGCTCAGGTAGGTGAAAAGGAGACGTTAAAGGGAAAGATAGTAGGGCTGAGCCTGGTTTCATATAACCGGCGTAAAGTCTTGGAGGTAATCGTAAGAGATGAAACCGGCGTCATTATTGCCAAATGGTTCAACTTCAACCAGCCTTATCTTAATTACCTGAAAAAAAAGTTTAAACCAGGCCAGGTGGTTATTGTTTCGGGCAAGGTCGAAGCCTTCCGATACCGAAAAGAAATGTCCCATCCGGATATCGAAGTTATTGAAAACGAAGATGATGACCAGCTTCATTTCAAACGCATTGTCCCCAAATACTCGGAAACCGAAGGACTCCATCAAAAGACCATCCGCAGCATCATGAAAAATGTGGTCGAAGGTTATGCTGGTGAAGTTTCTGATGGAATCCCCCGTTATATCAGCAAAAAAAGAAATCTGGCCGATATGTCCCGTGCTTTCCAACGCATTCATTTTCCGGAAAACGATGATAATTTTGATCTTCTGATCACCGGAAAATCTCCCTATCACCAAAGGATCGTTTTTGATGAATTTTTCTTTCTCGAATTAAGCTTGGCTTTGAGAAAGCGAGGGGTTCTTTTAGAAAAAGGGATTTCGTTTACTACACAGGATAATTTTTTGGAAATTTTTGAGCAGCGACTTCCTTTCCGCCTGACAACGGCCCAGAGGCGGGTAATCAATGAAATAAAAACTGATATGAAAAAACCAAGCCCCATGAACCGCCTCATCCAGGGAGATGTTGGAAGCGGCAAGACTATTGTTGCTTTTGCCGCTGCCCTTATTGCCATAGAAAACCATTATCAGGTTGCGATTATGGCCCCGACTGAAATATTAGCGGAACAACACTTTCTTACCCTCCACCAACTGGCTGAACAAATAGGAATCAAGATTGCCTATCTTTTTAGCAGCATGAAAAAATCATCGCGGGATGAAGTTTATAAAAATATAAAAAACGGGAAAATTAACCTGATCATTGGAACCAACGCCATTATTCAGGAAGGAGTAGAGTTTGCAAAATTGGGACTCGGCATTATTGATGAGCAACACCGGTTTGGGGTTATCCAGAGAGCGACCCTTAAAAGAAAAGGTGAGAGCCCGGACATCTTGGTTATGACCGCTACACCGATCCCGAGAACTTTAGCAATGACCGTTTACGGAGACTTGGATATCTCTATCATTGATGAAATGCCCCCAGGCCGAAAGCCGGTCAAAACAAAAGTGTTTCATGAAAAAGAACGGCAAAGGGTCTATGACCTTATTTCCAGGGAGGTTGAAGGAGGGAACCAGGCTTATATTGTCTATCCTCTCATTGAAGAGTCTGAAAAATTGGAATTACTGAACGCGACCAAGATGTATGAACATATCCAGAAGGAAGTTTTTCCCCAGTACCGCGCGGCACTTCTTCACGGAAGGATGAAAAGCGAGGAAAAAGAGGAGGTGATGCAAAGATTCAAAGCCAATGAGGTGCAAATACTGGTCGCCACAACGGTGATTGAGGTAGGAATTGACGTGCCTCAGGCAACCCTCATGGTGGTTGAACATGCGGAGCGATTCGGTCTGTCACAGCTCCATCAGCTACGAGGAAGGGTAGGGCGGGGAGAAAAACCATCATATTGTGTTTTGTTGGCCCAGTATAAAAAATCTGATGATGCTCGAAGGAGACTAAAAATAATGGAAGAGACAAATGACGGCTTTAAAATCGCCGAGGAAGACCTGAGTATCAGAGGACCGGGAGAATTTATCGGAGTTCGACAATCAGGTATACCGGATTTCAGGGTCGCAAACATTATCAGAGACGCACGGATTCTTAACGAAGCTCGGGAGGAGGCTTTTGAGTTAGTAAGAAGAGACCCCTTCCTTCAAGACACCCAAAACTTTTTTCTTAAAGAAGTATTAAAACAAAGATGGAAAGGCCGTCTCGAATTGGCCGGGGTGGGATAGGGGATAACGCTAAGCTGATAAAAACTAATGTACTTTTTTTTTATATTCTTTCCCGTATAGATCACGCAACTCTTTTTTGTGGATCTTGCCGGAGCCGGTTTTCGGAAGGGCATCAATAAAAACAATTGATTTTGGAGCCTTGAAGTGGGCGATTTTTTCTTTGCAAAATTGAATGATATCGTCTTCGGTTGCCTCTTGATTCGGTTTCAGCACGACAATCCCTTTTACGGCCTCGCCCCACAAAGGATCCGGAACACCAATGACAGCACATTCTAATATCGCATTGTGTTGATAGAGAACATTCTCCACTTCGGTGGAGTAGACATTTTCTCCACCCGTGATAATGACATCTTTTTTCCGATCAACAATAGTTACATAGCCCTCTTCATCTATTACCGCTAAATCACCGGTAAAAAGCCACCCATCTTTGATAAGATTTGCCGTTTCTTCAGGAAGTTTCCAATATCCACTGGTCACTATATCGCCTTTCACAATAATTTCTCCTACCTCTTTTTCGTTCGGGGCAACCTCCTTGCCTTGGTTGTCGACCACCTTCAACTCGACATTGATGAATTCTCTACCGGTTTTAGCTTTATACCGAAGTTGATCATTATGAGGTAATTGCTTTAAGTGATTTTTTAAGATTGATAATGTTAAATAAGGACTTGTTTCGGTCATCCCGTAGGTTTGGATATAGTCACATTTGAAGGTTTCGATCGCCTTTTGAACAACCTCCGGGGCAATAGGAGCCCCCCCGCTTAAAAGAAGTCTTAAACTGCTATAATCATATTTTTTTACGTCAGGATGGTTGATCATAACATTGAGCATCGTAGGAATGAGGTTGGTGAGGGTAACGGTTTCTTTTTCAATTGATTCAAATATAATTTTCGGGTCAAACTCCCTGACTAAAACATGAGTTCCTCCCACCATCGTTATGGCCCAGGTGGCCCAGGCATCGGCTAAATGGAAAAGAGGCGCCACGTGAATCCAGATATCTTTATCGGTTAGGTGAAGCTCGGCAATGGTTCCAAGCGCGTGAGTTAGAACATTTTTATGCGATAGCATTACCCCTTTGGCTCGACCCGTGGTTCCACTGGTGTAATAAATTTGCGCGATATTTTCTGCGGTTATCGCAGGGTCATGACACAGGTTATCATGAGTGCAGGCCAATATCTCTTCGTAATGCAAATCGTCTGGTTCAGTAATGTTATGATTCTCACCAGTCCAGATAATTCGTTCACTCCCGGGGATTTTATCCCGGATGGAGTTAATCTGTTTTTGGAACAGGGGATATGCGATCAAAACTTTGGAATCAGAATCGTGCAGGATAAAGGCGATTTCTTGGGGAGAGAGTCTATAATTAATCGGGACCGAGACTGCTCCAAGCTGAGAAATGCCGAAATATGCCTCTAAAAAGTAGTGGCAGTTAGGGTGAAGAATTGCCACCTTATCATCCTTATCAATACCCAAAGATTTTAGAGCATAAGCGAGCCTGTTTATCCGCTCATAAAATTTTTGATAAGTCCAATGATGGTTTCCACAAATTATCGCTTTTTTTTGAGGAAAGAATTTAACGGCCTTTTTTAATGTATCAATGAGAATCAAAATTTATTTTCCTTCGTCACGGAGCAATTGTATTATTGCATAAGCTTTTTTGACCAGATATCAGCAGCCAAAGGCTCCCAGGATTTTACCTTTCCGGAAAAATAGGGAAGCGCCTGAGTGTGAACCGTTCAAACTTTTCTCCAAGTAGGCTTCAATGTCCGATTATGAAAGATTAAACCATACAACGTGATATGACAAGATTATTTTACCCAGTTTTCAATTTTTAAATTCGGAACTCGTTTAAATTCCTTCACATTGTTGGTGACCAAAATGCTTCTTGTTGAAAGCGCATGAGCGGAAATAAGCATATCAAGTGAGCCAATAGGAGTGCCATGTTTTTCTAAATAAAATCGGAGTGTACCATAATCCTGTGCGGCTTCATCATTATAAGGCAATATCTCCATTGGCGCTACAAACTGGGCTAAGGCCAATTGATTCTGTTCCGGTTTGGAACTTTTCATAACGCCGTATTCAAGCTCACTCAGCGTTATCGAAGAGATACTGACTTCTGAAATTCGAACTTGTCTGAAACGGCCGATCACATCCGCTGGTTTTCTTTTGATAATATAGATGCATGTGCTTGTGTCGAGCATATATTTTATCATAGTCTTTCTCGCGAACCTTGAGTAGGTTGATCTCTGGTTTCCATAAAGTCGTCGGTAAACTGGTCAAGGCTGTTTATCAATGGTGCCCAGGGATCGTTTTTGGAAAAAAGTACAACTATCTTGCCGATTTTTTTTATAAATACATCATCTCCAGAGAATCGGAATTCTTTAGGGAGCCTTATGGCCTGGCTTCTGCCGTTTACAAAGATTTTAGCAGTTTGCATTTTAAACCTCCTATAAATTTGATAGATATCAAAGTATATACCTTGTCGGAAAAATTGTCAAATTTTATACTGACTCAAATTTGAAAACCGAACCAGGAAAAATTTGGTTCAACAAACAGAGGCAAAAAAATGACAAGGCGGCATTGCCGGATATAAAAGCGATAGATCATTTTTTATTAACAGATTAAGGGTATCTCTAATAATTTCCAATTTGTCACTCCCGCGAAGGCGGGAGTCCAGTAGTTTCGATTAGTTCCGGGGCAAAGGAAAAAATTGGAGCATTGATCACGGCCTTGCCTTCGGCAAAGATGATTGATGTTGGGCGGGCAATCCGCTTTTCCCTCGATATTTGAGACTGAAACTCTCCCCTTTAAGAAACCAAAGCCTTTTCTTGACTTTTTTCCAAATTTATTTAATAAATCAGGGAAAAAACCCAAATGGGAGTGCAGGTTTAAGTAATGGTTTTGCGGAAACAATATTTATTAAAGAGCGAACCAGTTAAAAAGGCCGGATTGCCAAAATAAGGTGATGGGCCTTTTTTACTTGAAAAAATCAGAATGGAAACATAATGCCTAAAGTCAAGAAAGCAGACAGGAAGAATAATAAAAAGGAATCCATCGAGGCAACACTCTGGCAATCAGCTGATAAACTGCGTAAAAACATGGATGCTGCGGAATATAAGCATGTTGTCCTTGGCTTGATCTTTTTGAAATACATATCCGATGCCTTTGAGGTTCTGCATTCCAAACTTGTAAACGGCAGGGGTGACTACGAAGGGGCTGACCCGGAAGATCCGAACGAATACATTGCTGAAAAAATTTTCTTTGTTCCGCCGGTCGCACGCTGGAAACCCATTTCCGATAACGCCAAAAAGACCGAAATTCTACTCGATAATGGTAAAAAAGTAGATATTGGCGGATATGTTGATGAGGCCATGGAAGCCATTGAACGCCGTAACCCTTCTCTCAAAGGCGTTCTTCCCAAGGTTTATGCCCGTCAGAATCTTGATCGGGCGAGTTTGGGCGGTCTCATCGACCTTGTCGGCACGATTGCGCTCGGCACTGAAGAAGCAAAGAGCAAGGACGTTCTCGGGCAGGTTTACGAATACTTCCTCGGTCAATTCGCACTTGCCGAGGGCAAAAAGGGCGGACAGTTCTACACACCAAGAAGCGTGGTCAAGCTGCTGGTTGAAATGCTTGAACCCTATGAAGGCCGTGTGTTTGATCCCTGCTGTGGTTCTGGTGGCATGTTTGTTCAGAGCGAAAAGTTTATTGCCGCTCACCAGGACCATTACCGAAAAAATGGTAGGGGCGTATTGCCATACGCCCCTACAGATATGATTTCCATTTACGGACAGGAGTCCAACCAGACCACCTGGCGACTTGCCAAAATGAACCTTGCCATTCGCGGGATCGATAGCTCAAATATCAAGTGGAACAATGAAGGCTCGTTTCTCAATGACGCGCACAAAGACCTGAAGGCTGACTTCATCATTGCCAATCCGCCGTTCAATGATTCCGACTGGTCAGGTGATCTCTTAAAAGATGATGCCCGCTGGAAGTACGGTGTTCCTCTGGCTGGCAATGCCAACTACGCATGGATTCAGCACTTCATCTATCACATGTCGCCTACCAAAGGCATGGCAGGCTTTGTGCTTGCTAAAGGCTCGCTTACCTCAAAAACCAACAATGAAGGAGAAACCCGGAAAGCGATTATCGAAGCGGGACTCCTTGACTGCATCGTCAATCTTCCGGCAAAACTCTTTTTGAATACGCAGATCCCCGCCTGTCTCTGGTTTATTCGGCGCAAGGGCACCGAACCCTCACCCCGGCCCTCTCCCAACGAGAGAGGGTGTGAGCAGCATTACAGGGGCGGATTGAATTTTTCCGTTCAACTGAAAATAGCAAGGGAGTTACGCCAGAAATCAACTCCCGCTGAACATATATTTTGGGAAATGGTAAGGGACCGAAGATTTTTAAATCTCAAATTCAGAAGACAACATCAGATTGGTGAATATATTGCCGATTTTTATTGCGATGAACATAAACTTGTTGTCGAACTTGATGGCAGCGTTCACGATAGTTCTCAGAGACAGAAAATAGACCATAAGAGGGACGGTTACCTGAAAAGCCTTGGCTTAAAAGTGCTCCGTATTCCCAATGAACAATTTCTGAATGATCCAGCCAATTTTCTTAACATGGTTGCTTCATGTATCCCTTCGCCCTATGGGAGAAGGGCCGGGGATGAGGGTGAAGTCCTCTTCATAGACGCCCGCAATCTCGGCTATCTCATTAACCGCCGGACAAAAGATTTCACTGATGAAGACATTGCAAAAATAGCCGAAACCTATCACTACTGGCACAACAAGAACGATAACTACGAAGACGTTCCCGGTTTCTGTAAGTCCGTTTCGCTCGATGAAATTAGAGTGAAAGATTATGTGCTCACCCCGGGCCGCTATATCGGCCTGCCCGAAGATGAGGATGATTTTGATTTTGCGGAGCGCTTCGAAAAGCTGAGGGCGGAGCTGGAAACACAGATGAAGGAAGAAGCCGCACTCAATCAAGCTATCATTGCGAACCTCAATAAACTGGTCTTGCCTGGTGAAAAGTAAAATAAAAAAATTCTTGTTTTACTTTTGTGCCTTAAAGTAAAATAAGGAAAATTATAATTTACTTTAGGAGACTTCATGGATATCGGGGAATTCAAAGCGGGATACCGGAGAAAAGGCAATAATTATGAATACTTCTTTCCGGAAAAGATAAATCATGAGTTTGCCTGGTCCGATGCGATCATTTCCGGCCTTCTGGAAAAAGCATCCCTTAAGCTGGGAGAACTTAACTCATTCGCTCGTTTTGTTCCTGACGCCGACCTTTTTATTAGAATGCATGTGTATAATGAAGCCGTATTGTCCAGCCGTATTGAAGGTACCAAAACGCAAATCGGTGAAGCCCTGCTGGAAGAAAAAGATATTAACCCGGAAAAACGGGATGATTGGAAAGAGGTTGACAATTACGTAGAGGCCATGAACTACGCACTGGATGCGTTGGAAAAACTGCCGCTTTCTACACGGCTTATTCGGGATACACATACAATTCTTCTTGAAAGTGTCCGGGGCCATCATAAAAGGCCGGTGGAGTTTCGCCGGTCGCAAAACTGGATCGGCGGCGCGACATTGAATGATGCGGTCTTTATCCCGCCCATCCATGAAGAAGTGCCGGAACTAATGTCCGATCTGGTAAAGTTTCTACACAACACCGACATAAAGGTGCCGTATCTTGCACGTGTTGCCATCGCTCATTATCAATTTGAAACCATACGTCCTTTTTTGGATGGTAACGGCCGCATGGGACGTCTCCTTATAACCCTGTATCTGGTAAGCAGCGGAGTGCTTGAACGCCCGCTCTTGTACCTTTCCGACTTTTTCCATCGTCACAGGAATCTTTACTTTGACAATTTAATGCTTGTTCGCGAGAAAAATGACCTCGTACAGTGGCTTAAATTTTTTCTTACCGCAATAGCCGACACTGCTGAAAAATCCGTATTGACGCTAAACGATATCCTCAAACTAAAGTCATCGCTTGAGCACAGCCTGTATCCGGCCCTCGGCAAGCGTCTAAAAACGGGGCAAGCTTTTTTCATGACTCTTTTCTCCACGCCTATCGTCAATGCCCGAAGCGTCCAGAAAACAGCAGACCTAAGTCCCAAGGCCGCTAATGATCTCCTCGGCAAGTTTGTGGAGCTTGGTATTCTTAAAGAAGCTACCGGCTATCAGCGCAATCGTATTTTTGTATTCAAATCCTACCTTGACTTGTTCAGCAAAGGGGCGAAGGGATGAGTGTAGTTCGACAAGCTCACCAACCGTGGAAGGAATGCAAGCTTGGGGAACATGTTTTTATCAATTCAAGGAGTATTGATAAAAATTATCCGTATAAAGAAATCGAATATCTTGATACAGGATCAATTACTGACGGGAAGATAGCTTCGTGGCAACATCTAAGTCTAGGGGATGCACCAAGCAGAGCAAAACGAATTGTGAAAAATAATGATATTGTCCTTTCAATGGTAAGACCAATTCAGCGACATTATGGCTTCCTTTCTAGTACAAAACCAAACTCTGTTGTATCAACCGGATTCGTAGTTATATCGGCTAAAGATAGTATTGAACCGTATTTTTTATATTCTTTTCTTACGCAAGAAGATATTACTGAATACCTTGATGTTGTCGCTGAAGGTTCTACATCAGCTTACCCTGCATTTACTCCTGATGTGATTGAAAAACTTCCTATACTTCTCCCCCCGATCCCCGAACAGCGCGCCATTGCTGGGGTGCTATCCAGCCTGGACGACAAGATCGACCTTCTGCACCGTCAGAACAAAACCCTGGAATGCATGGCCGAGGCCCTCTGGCGGAAGATGTTTGTGGAAGAGGCGGAGCCAAATTGGAAAAAAGGAAAACTTGGAAATGAAATGGACATAACCATGGGGCAGTCCCCACCTGGTCATACGTATAACGAAGAGAAACAGGGCATCGTATTTTTTCAGGGACGGGCTGAATTCGATTTCAGATTTCCACGGACAAGGCTGTATTGTACTGAACCAAAGAGACTGGCAAAGAAAGGAGATACGCTTGTAAGTGTAAGAGCGCCAGTTGGCGATATTAATATAGCGTATGAAGATTGCTGTATCGGTCGCGGATTAGCTGCAGTTAGGCATAAAAGGGATTATGAGTCATATACTTTCTATAAAATTCGCTCATTAAAAGATGATTTTGATTCTTTCGAACAACAAGGCACCGTCTTTGGTTCCATTGGTAAAGATGACTTCAACGGCATTGATACGTTTATTCCCGACTTAGAAAAAGTTCAGCAATTTGAAGCTATCGCCAAACCGTTTGACGACAAAATATTTATAAATTCATACCAAATCCGCACGCTCTCCCGTCTGCGCGACACGCTCCTCCCGGAGCTGATGGGTGAGGAAGTGAGAGTGAAGGGATGAACAAAGATTGCATCGGTGTGTTTAATGCAATTATTCGTCGAAACTAAAATTTTAAAGGAGCAATAATGGCACAATCAATTTTTAAAGGTCCTGAAGAGCTACTCACTATTGATGTTCCAAAGGAAAAAAGATATCTCAACACTGTTTCGTACGATTATTCGGTTGAATTTTTGAATGGTCTCATGCTTGGCGATCATCCAAAAATAGTATTAGAAGTACCATTTCAAAGAAAATATATTTGGAAAAATGACAGAGCATCACAATTAATAGAATCAATAATTATGAATGTCCCAATCCCACCTTTATACTTTGCCGAGGAAGAAGATGGTAGATGGTTAGTGGTAGATGGACTGCAAAGACTTTATTCTATAATGAATTATTTCCAAAATGAATATGGATTAAAAAGCCTTGAAATAATTAAAGAGCTTAAAGGTTGCAAATTTAAGGATTTGCCTCCAAAACCAAAAAATCTTCTAAAAGATGGACTAATGAGGATAAACGTAATTAAGAAAGATAGCCATCCGGATATCAAGTACGATATTTTTATGCGCTTAAATAAGGGGTCAGCAACACTAAATTATCAAGAACTAAGAAATTGTCTTTATCGAGGTGTGTTAAACGATGCCGCTAAAGAATTAACAAAAACAAATCAGCAATTTCTTGACATTCTCAAGCAGAACAAACCACATGATCGATTTCTTGACGTAGAATTTATAATCAGATTTTTTGCGTTCGATAAAAACTTGAGGATCAATGAAAAGGGAGAGTATTGTTTACAAGACTACGGTGGAAGTTTAGTAAGTTACATAAATACCTTTATGAATAATAATAAAAATATTTCGACAGAGGAGAAAAAAGAATTGGTTGATAAGTTTAATCTCACCATAGCTAAGGTAGTTGAAGTATTTGGTACAGAAAAAGCTTTTCGCGATTTAACTTTGGATTCAGGAAAAGTAAATAGAGCAATAGCAGATTTTATTATGCTTAGTTTCGCAAAGATACAGGAAGATGAACTAATAAAAAAACGAGAAGACATTAAACGACTACTTGTTAGATTGCTTTCCGAAGATGAAAAATTTAAAAAATCAATTTCTCAAAGAACATCCGATACAAGCGTTATCAATTATAGAATTGATTATTGGTTTAAGGAATTAAAAAATGTTGTACAATTTTGAAGCCACTAAAGACTATTGTACTTCTTTAATTGATATAGAAACACTTCTAGAGTTTGCAAAGGGAGAAGAAGAACAAGGTAATCATCCCAATAGAATGCTTTTTCTTAAATTAAGCGTGGTTTCAATGGTTACTAAATTCCAAGTATATGTAGAAAAAGTGCTCAGTGAGTTTTTGTTTCTTATCAGAGGATCCAAAAAGAAAAATAAAGAATTATCACTGCATGCAATATTGAACTCCATAAAATTAATTTCTAATGACTATGCTTTATTAAAAAAGCTGGAAAACCCAAGTGAATATAGTAATTCAAAATTTACTGAAATCAATCAACATGTCGCGATATTAAATAAACATTGTGATATTGAACACAGTATTTGTGAAAATTTTTATTTACAAACAAAATTTCCCATAGGTAAAACTGGTGTGAATGAATTATTGGGTTTGTTCAGACAATTTGAAGGTAAGGAAAACATCTTTGAAGAACATTCAATCGATATAGAAAAGCTTAATGGAATTTTAAACATTAGGCATAACATAGTGCATCAAGATGTAAACCCTTCTCCGCTGACAGAAGTTCTGATTCAAGATTATAGAAAATATTTTCAAAATCTAGTTTATTATATCGACAATTATCTGGCGAAACTTTACCACTGATCCGATAGCAATTAAAGCAAAAAGGATTAATGAATAATTTCACCGAATCCGAAATCGAAATTTTTTCTCTTGATGAAATCAAGCAACTCGGCTTTTCCTACTTTCCGGGGCCTTCCATTGCGCCTGATGTTGAAACTGCTCAGGGTTTTATGGTGGCTGAACCTTCACCTGCCTACGGTGTGCCGGAAAAACGCGGGAGCTACGGCGATGTGGTTCTAAGACATACCCTGGAAAACGCCATCAATCGCCTGAATCCTGCACTGCCGGAAACGGCACGGCACGAGGCCATGAAAGCCGCATTATCCGTATATTCACCTCAGCTCATTGACGCGAATGAAACTTTTCATAAAATGCTTGCCGAAGGCGTTCCGGTTACGGTGCGCAAAGAGGGTCAGGAAAGAGGGGAACGGGTGTGGCTGGTTGATTTTCAGAACCCGGAGAATAACTCATGTTTTGCCATAAACCAGTACACAGTACAGGAACGCAATCAGAACAAGCGGCCGGACGTGATACTTTTTATCAACGGTTTACCGCTGGTGGTGATCGAGCTTAAAAACCCTGCGGATGAGCACGCTACCATCCGTAAAGCCTTTGACCAGATACAGACCTATAAAGCCATAATTCCATCGCTTTTTTTCTACAATGTTTTTTGTGTGATCTCTGATGGGCTGGAAGCAAAGGCCGGGACGATCTCATCCGCATTCAGCAGGTTTCAGGCATGGAAGAATCCTTCGCCTTCACCCAGGGCAGAGGGAAAAAAAGAATGGGCACATCATGATGTGCCCCTACAAGCGCTCATAAAGGGAATGCTCAACAAGGTTACGCTGCTCGATTTGATACGTAACTTCATTGTTTTTGAAAAAGAGAAAAAGACCGACATTAAAACCGGGCTTACTCAGATTGAGACAGTAAAAAAGATGGCGGCGTATCATCAATATCACGCGGTAAATAAAGCGGTTGAAAGCACTAAGCGAGCCATGGGCTTCGCACCCTCACCTGTCCTCTCCCAGAAGGAGAGGGATCATTACGCCGACCGTAAGGCAGGCGTAATATGGCACACGCAGGGCTCAGGAAAAAGTATTTCAATGGTTTTTTATGCCGGCAAATTGATTCACAATCTGGACAACCCGACCATTGTTGTCATTACCGACCGCAACGATCTTGACCAGCAGCTTTTTGATACCTTTGCAGGCTCTACAAGTTTACTCGGCCAGGCCCCGGTGCAGGCGGAGTCCCGTGAGCATTTGAAGTCGCTGCTCAAAGTCGCTTCGGGTGGCATTGTTTTCACGACTATTCAGAAATTTATGCCTTCTGCACCCTCACCCGACTTTACAAGTCACCCTCTCCCATTGGGAGAGGGCCGAAGTGAGAGAGATATTTCTTCTATGCCGTGTTTGTCAAATAGAAGAAATATCATAGTTATTGCGGACGAAGCACACCGTACGCAGTACGGTTTTAAGGCTAAGCTGATTGATACAAAAGACGAATCGGGCGCGACGACCGGAAAACGAATTGGCTATGGCTTTGCGAAATACCTGAGAGATGCCCTGCCGAATGCGGCTTTTATCGGCTTTACCGGAACACCAGTAGAAAGCACGGATATAAACACGCCTGCGGTTTTCGGCAATTACGTTGACATCTATGATATTGCCCAGGCAGTTGAAGATGGCGCCACGGTAAAAATTTACTATGAAAGCCGTCTTGCCAAGGTCAATCTGACCGAAGAAGGCAGAAAGCTGATTGCGGAATTCGAAAGGGAAATGATTGACGACGACGTTTCGGTAACACAAAAAGCCAAAGCAAAATGGACCAAACTTGAGGCGATTGTCGGCCAGCCGGAACGGTTGAAGAATCTGGCGCGTGATATTGTTTCCCACTATGAAAAAAGGGCAGAAATTTTTGACGGCAAGGCAATGATCGTTACCATGAGCCGCCGCATCGCTGTTGCTCTTTACAATGAAATTATCGCTCTCCGGCCCGACTGGCACAGTGAGGATTTAAATACGGGCACTATAAAAATCGTAATGACCTCTTCTTCGTCCGACAAACTGGAGTTTGATCCCGAAGACCCGGAAGGGCTGGTGATCCCAGTATATCATAGAACGAACAAAGAAAATCGCCGTGTACTTTCTGAACGCATGAAATATCCGCAATATCCGTTGAAGCTGGTGATCGTGCGGGATATGTGGCTGACCGGTTTTGATGTGCCGTGCCTTCATACCATGTATATCGACAAGCTGATGAAGCGGCATACGCTCATGCAGGCAATCGCCCGCGTAAACCGTGTCTTTGGCGATGATAAAAAAGGCGGACTCGTTGTTGATTACATCGGGATAGGAAATGCGTTGAAAGAGGCGATGGCTTTTTATGCGAGTTCCGGGGGAAGGGGAAATGCGGTTGAGACCCAGGAAAAAGCGTTAGAAATGCTTCTTGAAAAGATTGAAGTCGTACGCCAGATGTTTCATGGATTTGATTATATCCGCTTTTTTAGTGTCGGCACTTCTGAGCGTCTTTCCCTTATCCTGCAGGCAGAGGAATTTATACTTTCACCGGAACAAGGCAAGGAACGTTTCATTAAAGAGTCAACAACGCTTTTAAAGCTTTTTGCCCTTTCAATACCCCATGAAGATGCCCTTGAGCTTACGGATGAAGTCGCATTTTTTCAGTCAGTCCGAGCCCGCCTGCTGAAATTTGAAGGAGAAGAGGGTGAGGGCAAAAAGAGCTATGAGACAGCTATCCGGCAGATCGTTACCCAGGCGGTTGAATCCACTGGGGTTGTGGATATTTTTGATGCAGCAGGGATACAAAAGCCGGACATTTCATTGCTCTCTGAAGAATTTCTTCAGGAAGTAAAGGATATGAAGCACAGGAATCTTGGCATTGAACTTTTAAAGAAGATTCTCAATGATGAAATCAAGGTACGGCTGAAATTCAATATTACCGAAGGGAAGAATCTTTTGGAGATGCTTGAGGCATCGATCAAGAAGTACCAGAACAACCTTTTGACAACCGCGGAAATTATCGAAGAATTACTGGCAATCGCCAGACAAATTCGGACCGTAGATGGTTTGGCAGAGAAGCTGAAATTAACGAAAGACGAATTTGCGTTTTACACCGCATTGGAAATCAACGATAGCGCGGTTAAGGTATTGGGCGAGGAAACCTTGAAAAACATAGCCCGTGAAATCGCTGATAAAGTCCGGAAGAATTCGACCATCGATTGGGCAATGAAAGAAAGCGCTCGGGCAAAACTTATGGTCATCGTGAAGCGTACTTTGAAAAAATACGGATACCCGCCGGACAAACAACAAAAAGCTGTTGATACCGTGCTTAAACAGGCTGAGGTGTTGGCGGATTACTGGGTGGCGCAGTAACACAATGGGCGAGGGTGGATAGTTTTGAGCGATGAAAAGAGAGGAAATTTGAAAAAGGTTTTTTTGAGAAAACCCCGTAGAAAGGAAATGTAATTATGGATATCTCGGTCATCATTCCGGTCTATAACGAAGAGAAAAATGTTTCAATTTTAATGGACAAGGTAATTCATGCATCAGGGCTTGTCGGAAAGGAATGGGAAGTAGTTTTCATCGATGACGGGAGCATTGATGGTACTTTTTCCGAATTAAAAAAAATAAAAGAAAAAATTCCTCAGGTTAAAATTATTCACTTTGGGATTAATGCGGGCAAAGCTGCGGCGTACACCGCGGGTTTTCAATTGGCCTCCGGTAATATCATCATCACCATGGATGGAGATCTGCAAGATGATCCGGCTGAGGTTTCTTCATTTCTATCTACTCTTGCAAAGGGGGCGGATTTAGTAGTGGGGTGGAAATATAAAGGAAAGGGAAGCACGGGTAAAACACTCCCATCAAAAATTTTTAACTCATTGCTCAGCATTTTGACCGGCCTTAAAATTAATGATTCGAACTGTCCGTTTCGTGCCATGAAAAAAGAAGTTGCAAAAAATTTAAATATCTATGGAGATTTATACAGGTTTATTCCTTATCTTGCATTTCAAAAGGGATTTAAGGTGACGGAAATCAAGGTGGAGAATTATCCTCGCCAGTTTGGATCATCTAAATATGGAATAAGTCGTTTGTTTAACGGGGTGATGGATTTAATGACCGTCCTTTTTATATCTCGCTACAGCAAAAGGCCACTCCATTTTTTTGGCATTCCGGGACTTGTAGCACTCTTTTTGGGCTTTTTCATTGACGCGTTCTTGGTATTGGAAGGGTTTTTTATCACGGGGAAAATAGGTCATACTGCGCTTCTCATTATGGGGGTAATGCTTATCATTATCGGGATTCAGTTCATCTCGTTAGGGCTATTAGGGGAACTGCTGGTTACTGTAAAAACAATAGAGCTAAAAGACCTGCCTATAAAAGATATTGTCACGTGACAAAAAAATTATGATGTTCATACCAAGGCGCCTTCATGTGCATATCTTTGTTGTCTCCTCGTCATACTCCTCGACGTCGATTCCTCGTCGCCGCCTCGATCTGCTTTTGAATGCAACGTGGTATCAAAGTCTCACGGAGGGGTGATCAAGTCTGATTTCTTCTCGCCTGATTTTTTCTCCATCAATTGGACGATCTTAAAATTCTTTCGGGCTAACTGGTTAGTAGGATCGCAGCGGAGTGCTTTTTGATAGCTTGTTTTTGCCTGGGGAAATTTCTTGAGCAAGACATATACGTTTCCCACATTCACGAGTGCGTCACACGAATAATCAGGAACCGTAATCAGCTCAGGGGGGTTTATGGCAAGGGAGGAAAACAACTCCTGCTCGGCTGCGTCAAGCTGATTGCGCTCTGCTAACGCACAACCGAGATTGTAGTGTGCCCGCGCGCAATCCGGCTGCTGTTTTACGGAAGCGCTCCATAAGGACAGATCATCATGCCACACCCGATTCTGTTTTATAGTTGCAAAAGAAAAAATGAGCAGTATCGCGCACAGCAGTCCCACCGCATATTTTTTGGGGAGCATAATGAGAACGCCTCCAACAATAAGGCAGGCGCCAAAGGAAAGAAAAATAAGGGAGCGTTCTGATATGATTTCAGGATAGGGAACCAGCTGGCTGACCGGCAGAAGACAGATCAGCATCCACAAAAAACCAAAAGAAATTTCTTTTTGCCGCCGGCGAAAGTAATAGGCCGCTAACGCAAAAAACAAAAGGACTGAAAGAGAAATTAAAAAATGAAAATCCATCATGGTGATTCGCTTGATAGCATTGAAAGTATAATCCGCGCTAAGAGAAAAGGGAAAAAATGCTAAGTAAAATATGTACGCCGAGATTTTTATGGCAGTTGGAAAATTAACCCCCTGGTTGTTACCGTATACCGGGATGATATGGAGATAGTCAAAAAATATTCTGTTTCTGAAAAATACAACATAAAGCACGAACAATAATGCGGCACTACCCAATCCACCTACGAGCGCTTTCTGGTTTTTAAGTTGCTCCCCTTGGTAGTACCCTATTGCCAAAAAAAGAATCGGAAGAATTGCGTAGGTTTCCTTAGCGTTAATCGCTAATAAAAAAAAGAGAACGGCAAGCAGACTGTACATCCGCGTTTTATTTTTAAGATATTTAATAAAAAAGATAAGGGAAGCAAAACCCAAAAGTCCCCCAAGAATATCCTTTCTTCCTGAAATATACGCTACTCCTTCCGTGTGGAGTGGGTGAGCAATAAAAATCAAGGTTACCATAAAAGAAAGATATTTATTTTCAAACAAAAGTTGACAAAAGAAATAGGCGAGAATACAGAATGCGGTATAGTAAAGAATATTTGAAATGTGATACCCTATGGTGCTTTTCCCAAAGAGAGCAGTATCTAAATAAAAAGAGAGAAGGCGAACCGGTCTGCCGAAGGTTTCGGTACCGGACGTGAAATAGGAAATAAAATTTGGCAAGCTTTCGATAAAGGGATTGTCACGGACCAAAAAAGTATCATCAATAAGAAATGTCCCGGAAAGACTGTTACCATAAAGGACAAAAATAAAAAAAAGGAAGAAAAGAATTAAACGAACTGTTCGCATGGTATAATCAATGATTAACGTTATTCTGCTCAAAAAAATTTATAAATTCTTCCGCTGAGTAATCCCAATTAAAATTACGGGAGTTGCAAAGCGCATTTTCACTTAAAGCGCTCATCATTTCTTTATCATTAAAAAATTTAATGACAGTTTCAGCCAAGGCCTGAGGGGTGTTTTCGGCGGTCACAAGACCGTTAAATCCTTTTTGGACGGAATCTCTTAACCCGGGGACATCATAAACAATAGCCGGTGTCCCCACTGCGTTCGCTTCAGAAACAATTAATCCCCACCCCTCACGCACCGAGGAAACACAAATGCAATGTGCCTTTTTCAAAAGTTCTATTTTTTTACTCGGAGAAAGCCAACCAAAAAAAGTGACATTATTTTCCAATTTAAATTTTTTAGCCATGAGCATTAATCGCTTTTTAAAATAGCCTTCTCCAATTATCCACAATTTTATATTCGGCATATTGTTCTTGAGCAAATAGATGGTTTTTATTAAATGCTGAGGTCTTTTTGATTTTGTTAAGCGGCCGACAAAAATTATTGTCGGCTCATCTTCTTTTTTTGGAACAGTGATCAGTGGTTCAAAATCAATTGCGTTTGGAATTACAGACACTTTTGAAAAGCTTAGAGATAATAGGTCTTGCTTGGTTGAATCTGAAACGGTAACAGTGGGATATTTTTTATATAACTTAAGGTAAAAAGGCTCAAGTAAATATCCAAACAATGAAACGGGTAACGGCATTTCATAAAACCATATTTCCCGGCAAAGCTGATGGATATAGACTATTAGTGGGATTTCTTTTACATAGAAAGGAGTAAAGTAAGGGATGGTGTTAATTTGATCAATGACGACATGATATTTCCCCTTAAAATATTTTTTATAATAGAGACAAGCATAATAATAATGAGTAAGGAGAGAGCCCTTTCTTATTATCTCATAACCGTCCACAAGTTCATAATCTTTGCCGTTGCGAAAAGAAGATGTAAAAATTGTAACGTGGTGTCCTTTTTGTGTCCAGCGTTTACACAATTCATGTGTGGCGCGTCCCGCACCACCTGAAGCCGGATTTTTAATATCTCGCCACATAAACATCAAGATATTCATCTATTCTTAACCTATCACTATAGTTTAACCATCACCAATTCCGCCAAATTAGTTTTTGTCGTTGAACCGGACATCTTCTCCAAGCGTGCCTTCAAATACCAGGCACGTATCTCCTTCCAAATACACGTGAGAAAAAGAAAGGTCATTGTTTTTTTGAAAATAGATGGTAAGGATTTCATTTCCCCGGGTTTTGACTTCCACCGGGGATTCAACCTGGTTTAAAGCAGCGGTAATGAGCGCGGAAGCAACTGAACCGGTTCCACACGCTAAAGTTTCATCTTCCACACCTCGTTCATAGGTTCGGATATTTAAATGAGACCCATCAATGATATGAACAAAATTAACATTGGTCCCCGCTGGTTGAAATGCCTGGTGGAACCTAATTTTTCGGCTTACCTCAATTACTGGAGTATGGTCTGTATCCTCAACCAATAAAACCGCATGAGGAACACCAATATTGATGCTTCCAATAGTATAGTTCCTGTCATCGACAGAAATTTCTTGATTTAATTTCAAGTCTGTCGGCAACGGCATCTGGAGTTTAACTCTCCGGCCAGTGACTTCAGCTTGAACAGGGCCCGCAATAGTTTCGAAAGCAAGCTTTGCTTTAGCAATACCATTGAGAAAAGCAAACCGGGCAACACAGCGCCCACCATTTCCGCACATCTCGGCTTCGCTCCCATCAGCGTTAAAGAAGCGCCACTTAAAGTCTGCGATAACAGAGTTTTCTACCAAAATAAGACCATCAGCGCCAACAGCTTCCCGGCGACGGCAAAGGATACGAGCAAGCTCAGGGAAGGAAACTCCTTTTAACAAATTAGAGCGATTATCAATAATAATGAAGTCATTTCCTGATCCGTGCATTTTGGTTATTTTAAGCTTTTTCATTTCAACCACACGTATAAAATGTTGATAATTTTATTTTAAAAATTCAGCGATCATATCTTTAAGCGGTAGAAAAAAACCAGGTACTGCGAGAAGAAGCGAACCCAAAATAGTTATCAGCACGCCAAGGGGCGCAATGATGCCCCCTAACTTTTCTAAATAGCCCGTTCCATAATATATCGCCCAAAAAGCAAAACTAACCATAATTAAACCTATAATAACCATTCCGATATGAAGAAGCATTGGGATAACTCCTATAATTTAACCAATTCAATATTTCCCCAGACCCCCATTTTTTCACCCACTATAATAATAACTCCCTTTATTCCTGGCAGTGATTCTGCCACCTTTAGACTGAAAGAAATATCATCTGGTTTTTTTACCCTATTACCGACTGCTGTGGCAACTGAATCGGCTAAGGCCGTTGAGGGGGACACGATGGTCACCGCATCTGCCTTGCCAAAACTCAAAGATGGCCCAACAGTGCCCGATGAAGTGCAAACACCAAGCGGCATTTCCGAAGGCGACACCTTAATACCGATTTTTTGAGAAAGAGGGGATGCGCCGGCAAATAGTTTAACGATAACCTCTTCGGAAGTGGATACAAATATATCACCCCCATTTTCAACAATGACCTCCGAAGAATATTTCAAAAGTGACTTTCCCACAAATTCCGCGATTGCGCCGGCTACCGCGGCCATAGGACCAACTCCCGCGAGTGAAGATGCCCGGAGCATTTCTTGTACAATCAACGGGGCATAGTCATCATAGGTTAAAGGAACTAAGCTTTTTTCAAAAGCAGGATGTGAAAGAATGTAATTCTCAATCTGGCTTCTATAATAAAAAGCCACATCCCCTGCTTCCTTTTCTAAATTTTTCTGAGCTTTTAAATAAAGGTCAGTTTCTTTAATACTAACCTGGAAAGGGATAAGGTTTTCATTTGTATCAAAGTTTCTATACGTTCTATTGATATACATGAATTAAATTAGTCGAATGTCATCACCTGGCTTCCGAAAAGGTATTCAACTTCTTTAGACAAACCATCCGAAGGATTTAAGTGTAATTCTTCCGGCAAGGAAATAATGGTCTCTGACTGGCCAGGAACGAAAAAATGAAGGAAGGCGGCGCATTTTCCAGGGTGATGCTTGAGGATATTTTTTAATTTTTCCAGTTGTGGTTTTGAGATAAGTGAGACGTCCAAACTAAAGTGCACAGTCGACGGTAAAACTTTGGCAGCATCAGCGAGAAGGATTATCTCTTCGGCTTTTACCTTGGATTTTTGATTGTTCGCATCCATAGTAACTTTCCCTTTTACCAAAATCGGTTGTTCGCTTTTTATAATCAGAGAGACTTTTTTATAGAGTTCAGCAAACACAATAACCTCAATTGATCCATTTAAGTCCTCAAGGGTTACAAAGGCCATAATATCTCCCCGCTTGGTTTTAATTTCGTTCAATGACACGGGTACGCCTCCGATTTTTGCCTCTGCCCCATCTTTTAAATTCTGGATTTCCTTTGTATCCGTGTTGGATACTTTTTTTAATTCTTTTTCAAAGCTTACCAGGGGATGGCTGGAAATAAAAAAACCGAGGGCTTCTTTTTCATAGGCCAGGAGTTCGCTTTCGGGCCATTCACGAATCTCTGGATACTTGCCATTATATGAGAAAGAAAAACCATTTTCCGCTTCACCGAACAATGATTTTTGTTTGTCTCCTTTTTGCTTTTGAAGTTGTTGACCTTTTTCCATAGCTTTTTCGTAAATCGCCCACAGTTGAGAACGCAAAGCGCCGGTTGAATCAAAAGCGCCGCATTTAATTAAACTTTCAATTACCTTTTTATTAACTTTTCGCAAATCAACGCGCTGGCAAAAATCGAAAATATTATTAAAAGGCCCTTCATTGTCGCGGGCTTTAATAATTGCCTCAATAGCCGCTGTTCCCACATTTTTTACTGCCGCTAAACCAAAACGAATTTTTTTGCCGGCAACAATGAAGTCTCGTTGACTTTCATTAACATCCGGGGGTAAAACATCGAGACCTCTTTCCCGACATTCTCCGATATGACGGATTACTTTATCCGTATTCCCCATCTCACAGGTTAATAAAGCAGCCATGAATTCAACGGGGTAGTGGGCCTTTAGATAGGCAGTTTGATAAGCAATCATGGCATAGGCAACGCTGTGAGATTTATTAAACCCATAACCGGCAAAATTTGCCATTAAATTGAAAATCTCTTCTGCTTTTTTGGGCTGAATTTTATGCTTCTGAGTGCCCTGGAGAAATTTTTCCTTCTGCTCTTCCATCTCTTGAAATTTTTTCTTACCCATCGCACTACGCAGGATATCAGCTTCGCCCAAAGAATATCCCGCTAAAACCTGGGCAATCTTCATCACCTGTTCTTGATAGAGGATGACACCATAGGTGTCAGCGAGGGTGCTTTTCAACTGGGGAACAAGGTAAGAAATATTGGTTTCACCCCTTCTTCTCCGAATGTAATCTTCCACCATGCCGGACTGAAGAGGGCCAGGTCGATAGAGCGCTAAAAGGTCAGTAACATCATCAATATTTTCAGGCTGCATTTTGGAAATAAGCTCTTTCATCCCCGAACTTTCAAGTTGAAAGACACCCTCGGTTTCTCCGGAGGATAATAACGCATATGTTTCTTTGTCGTCTAACGGGATTTCATTGATGTCGGGTATTTTTACTTCATCGCGATTAATAAGTTTTAAAGCCTGGTCAATTACGGTAAGGGTTTTGAGACCCAGAAAATCAAACTTAATAAGGCCAATTTTTGCCACATCGTCCATGGCATACTGGGTGGCCACCTCTCCTTTGGAGTCTTTATACAAAGGAAGATATTCTACCAAAGGTTTGTCGGAGATCACAACCCCGGCTGCATGGGTAGATTCATGTCGGGGAAGACCTTCTAAGACCCGTGAGAGGGAAATAAGCAATTTTATCTTTTCCTCCTCCTCTTCAAGTTTTCGCAGTGCCGGTTCCAGACGAAGGGCCTCGTTAATGGTGATATTGAGTGTGTCGGGAATGAGTTTGGCAATCGTATCAACTTCTTTATAGGGCATATCGAGGACTCTGCCCACATCTCTAACCACTGCCCGAGCCTTCATTTTTCCAAAGGTGATAATCTGAGCTACCTTGTCGTTCCCGTACTTATTTCTCACATATTCAATTACCCGGTCCCGGCCATCCATACAGAAGTCAATATCAATATCAGGCGGGGAAATCCGTTCAGGGTTTAAAAACCGTTCAAAAAGAAGTCCGAAAGGGATTGGGTCAATCTCGGTTATTCGAAGAGAATAGGCGACTAAGCTTCCCGCTGCTGATCCGCGGCCCGGCCCGACCGGAATATTATTTCTTTTCGCAAAGTTAACAAAATCAGAAACAATAAGGAAGTAACTTGCGAATCCTTCAGAGTTAATTATTTCCAATTCATTTTCAAGACGGTCCTGATATTGTTTGTATAAGGAAGAGAAATCCGGATTCAAACGGAGCGGGTGTTTTTGCAGGCGCTCTGCTAAACCGATTTGGGCAAAATTACGGAGCGCAGTATTAGCGGTTTCACTTTCTTCAACCGGAAAAGACGGAAATTTTAGTTCATTAAATTTTAGTTCTAAATTACAGCGCTCAGAAATTTCTATGGTATTCTTTATTGCCTCAGGGTAATCTCGGAAAATCTCCTTCATCATCTCCGGAGGTTTAAAGTAAAGCTCTTCGGTTGAAAATTTCATTCGGTCCGGGCTCGAAAGGGTCTTCCCCGTACGGATTGCCACCAAGGCTGCATGAGCCATCACATCCTCTTTGTTCAGGTAATGGCAGTCATTGGTTGCAACAATCGGGATACCGAGTTTTTTACTTATTTCGATAATACCTCGATTTGCAATGTTTTGCTCTTTAATCCCGTTCTCCTGGATTTCGAGAAAGAAGCGGTTATTATCAAAAATTTCTCTGTACTCAGCTGCTGTCTTTAATGCTTGATCTTCTTGTCCTTGGACAATAAGGTGGGGAATTTCTCCGTGGAGACAGGAGCTCATGGCGATAAGCCCCTGGTTGCATTTTTTCAATAGTTCTTTATCTACCCGGGGCCGATAGTAAAACCCTTCAAAATAAGCCTTGCTTACCAAATTGAGCAAGTTTTTATAACCAATCTGATTTTTCACTAAGAGAACTAAATGAAAGGAAGCTTCAGAAATTCCCGGAGTATCTTTATCGAACCGACTCGCCGGCGCCACATAGATTTCGCAGCCAATTATCGGTTTGATTCCAAATTCATAGGCGGTCTGATAGAAATCGATAGCCCCAAACATATTTCCATGATCAGTAATAGCAAGCGCGGGAAGGTTATATTCTTTTGCTCGCTCAAAAAGTTCCTTTGGTCTAATAGCACCATCAAGCAAACTATATTGGGTGTGAAGATGTAGGTGTACAAAATCCGCGTGTTTCATAAATAACGATCTCATTAAATAATATTTTTTGGTTATACCGGCCGGTTAGTAATTATATATCATAACGCCGATTTCCCTACAATCAAATCGCGTAAATTATCAAAAAAATAATTGGGGTAGCCGCAGCCTTTAGGCTACGCGTAATATAATATCCGAGAATATAATATCCGAGAAGCGCAAGCTAAAGCTTGCGGCTACCAAATTATATATTACGACAGAGTCTCGCACGAAGGGGTAGGGGGGGGTAAAATGAACCCACTCGATCCTCACTCTGAACTTGGTTCAGGGTCCTATAGCATTTTTTTATACTGGTATGATTATCACGTGATAAAAAATTGCAAAAAAACTTTCAAAGAATTATCTTATAGGTAATAGGAAAAAAGGAAACAGAAATGCCGTTTATTAAATTACCCGGAATTGAAGGTTGGGTTTATGAACCCGAAATAAAACCCGGAAGTCCAAAGAAGCATAATTGCCCGGATTGTTTTTATTGCCAAATGTGCAGTGATACGCGATGCCAATCGTGTCGAAAAGAAAAAGTGAAGGAATGCGAGAAAATTACCCAGGAAACCAATAAAAAAAAATGAAAGGAATTTCATGAGAGTTTATTTTTTAATACCCCGTCTGCTTGCGACGGGGTGAGACGCGGTGTTAAAGAGCCGTGGATGTCATTCCCGTGAAAACGGGAATCCAGAGGGTGGGTATCAGGGACTAATAAAAAAGTGCTTAGTCGCTTTGCCTTAATTTCTGGATTCCGCATCAAGTGCGGAATGACAGAATCTAAATTCTTTGATACCCCGCTGCTTGCGGCGGGGTAGTTTTTAGTGTTTGCTATTCCCACTCAATCGTGCTGGGCGGCTTGGAGGAAACGTCATAGACAACACGGTTTACCCCGGTTACTTCGTTGATAATCCGGTTGGCGATGTGGCCAAGCAGATCATAAGGGAGTTTAACCCAGTCGGCGGTCATACCGTCTTTACTTTCAACTACCCGAATGGCGATTACATTTTCATAGGTCCTTTCATCCCCCATAACACCGACGGTTTTTACCGGCAGAAGAACCGCAAAAGACTGCCAGACCTTCCAATACCATCCGGTTTTCTTCATTTCAGTTACCACAATATCATCTGCCTCTCGCAGTATATGGAGACGCTCAGAAGTAACCTCTCCTAAAATCCTAATTGCGAGACCCGGACCGGGAAAAGGCTGTCGCCACAGCAGGTCATGGTCAATCCCTAATTCTTTCCCCAGTTCCCTTACTTCATCTTTAAATAATTCCCGCAATGGCTCGATCAATTTAAGATTCATCTTCTCCGGCAGGCCGCCCACATTGTGATGGGACTTAATGGTTGCAGATGGGCCCTTGAACGATACGCTTTCAATCACATCGGGATAAAGTGTTCCCTGCGCCAAAAAATCTATTCCACTTATTTTCCGAGCGTAATCTTCAAAGACATAAATGAATTCATTGCCGATGATCTTTCTTTTTTCTTCCGGGTCAGTAACATTTTTGAGTTTTTCCAAGAACCGCATTTCCTCATTCAGATAAGAAAGATTAATTTTAAAATTATTTTTAAAGACACTGACTACTTTCTCCGCTTCTCCTTTTCGTAAGACCCCATTATTGACAAAAACACATTTAAGCCGGTCATTAATCGCATGGTGGATGAGGACGGCAGTAACAGTAGAATCTACTCCACCGCTTACCGCACAAATAACCTGGTTATTATTGACCAGCGAGCGGATTTCATTAATGGTGCTTTCAATGAATGACTTCATTGTCCAAAGTCCCTGGCATTTACAAATCAGGAAAGCAAAGTTTCGGAGAATATCGCTTCCCTTTGGGGTATGAATAACTTCAGGATGAAACTGGACACCGTAAACGGGTTTTTTAGAGTGCTGGATCGCGGCATGAGGAGAATTATTACTATAAGCGATGGTGATAAACCCATCAGGCAGCTTTTCAATTCTGTCGCCATGGCTCATCCAGGCCTGTTGCTCCTGTTCCAAACCTCGAAAGAGGAGACTTTCTTTTTTAACCTTAATGAGTGCCCGCCCATACTCTCTTTTGGGGGCCTTGGTTACTACTCCGTGTAAACTATGAGTTAAGATTTGCATACCATAGCAAATACCCAAAATAGGGATATTGAGGTCTAAGACTTCTTTAGCGAGAGTGGGAGCACCTTCATCGTAGACACTTGCGGGTCCTCCGGAGAGAATAATACCTTGGGGGTTAAATTTTTTGATAAAATCAATTGAGCGATTAAAGGGATGGATCTCGCAATAAACCTTTAGTTCCCGTACTCGTCGCGCAATCAATTGGGTATATTGCGAGCCAAAGTCGAGAATAAGCAGCTTTTCCTGATGGATATCAACTGACATAATTTTTTCTCATTAGTAAAGGTTCATGTTAAAATTCTGGTTTGGTTATTAAAATAACAATGTTATTGAATAATGTTTACACGGTATAAAAAATGAGTCAATAAAAGTTTGCAGAAAAAAAATTCCCCGTTAGAAATGTCCTGCTTAACCTGTTAGGCAGCAAATATCTAACAGGGTGAAAAACACGGGGTAAATGCTCCGTGTGAAATCCTTCTAACGGGGTTCACTAATTTCTTTGGGACAAATCACGGATTTTTTGAATCAGGTTTTGGGTTGCGTCCTCTAATCCTTTTTTCCCTTTTACCCCTCTCGAAAGCTCCGCATACGTTATCGGATTTCCGAAAATAACCTTTATTTTAGCCTTGCGGAAAAACTTTGCGTGTTTGGGCAGTGCCAGGTAAGTTCCCGAAATAAAAGCAGGAAGGATCGGCACATTTGATTTTTGAGCTAATAACAGAGTCCCTGGTCGCCCTTCTTGCATTATACCGGTTTTACTAATACCTCCCTCAGGAAATATACCAATCACGTTACCATGCTTAAGAATTTCTAAACCAGTTTTTACTGGACCAATATTGTAAACAGTGTTGTCACGAAGTGGTATAGCGCGCATCAGCCTGAAAAACCAGCGCCCCCAGATGGGGTTGTAATATTTTTCGGTCATCAGGAAGTAAATCCTTCGTGGACAGGCAGCTTGAAGCACAGGCGGATCCATAAAACTAAAGTGATTGGCGGTAATAATGAAAGCTCCGGTAGGGGGTACTTGGTGGATGTTGACAGCTTCAAAGGAAAAAAATATCTTAAGCAGCCTATACCCCAAGAATTTTAGGGCCTTAAAGAAAAAATTATTAAGGAGTCCTCCAAACGACGGTTTGTCTTCCAAGTTTTCTGAATCCGATTTATGAGCTTTTGCTTTTAATAAAAGAAAAATAAAAGTAATCTTTAAAAATTATTTTAACATTACTGGGGACACACCGACAAGGGAAAATCGTTTTCGCATTCGCCCTTTTTTTTTGAGAGAATAAATGGTAAAATTCAATTTATCAATTGGCGCCTTGTTTACCCCGTTAGAAATGCTCCGCTTGCCCGGTTAGATCTCAAATATCTAACCGGATGAAGAAGCACGGGGTAAACTTAAAAATTCTTACACTTTTTCACACGGGTTAAATGCCCCGCGTAAAATTCTTCTAATGGGGTTTATTTTTCGCAAAGTCTTGTTATAAGGAGCATAGATAATGAAGGAAAAAAACAGTCAAATGATTTCCATTTTTCAAGCCCTGCAGGACAATGTTTATATCATTAACGATGATTACACTGTTGAATTTATGAATGATAGCATGGTTAAAGATTTTGGGGAGGCAAAAGGAGAAAAATGTTATTTTGTATTGAATCAAAGTGACGAGGTATGCCCGTGGTGCCGATCAAAAGAGGTTTTTGCCGGAGGTACTATCCGGAGGGATGTCTACCTCCCAAAGGTTGATAAAACCTATTATGTTTTGGAAATGCCGTTAAAAAACCTGGATGGAACCGTATTGAAGCTTGGTATTTGTCGTGACATTACTCAGCGAAAAAAGCGAGAGGAGAAGATCAAGACCTCAGAAGAGGATTACAAAAGCTTATTTGAAAACGTGGGTTGCGGGGTATACATAAGCAGCGAGGAAGGAAAATTTCTAAATGTCAACAAAGCCCTCCTCACTATGCTGGGTTATGAAAACAAGGAGGAATTTCTTAAGATTGATATTACAAAAGATCTTTATCTCAAATCTCAGGACCGTCGCACATTCCAAGAAATGATCGAGAGGGAAGGTCAGGTAATCAATTATGAGATTGACTTTAAACGGAAGAATGGAACCCCGATAGTTGTCCAGCTTACAAGCCTTGTTCGTTATGATCAGCAGGGGAATGTTTTGGGGTATGAAGGAATTATGGTGGACCAAACGCAAAGAAAGAAAATGGAGAAGGAGCTTAAGGCAGCCCATGAATTTTTGAACAAGATTATTCAGAGTTCGCCGAATGCCATCGTGGCGACTGATTTAAAGGGGAATATTATCATCTGGAATCAGGCCGCAGAAGAAACCTTAGGATATAAAGCAGAAGACGTTATTAATAAGATGCACATTGAAAAGATTTATCCTCCCGGTATGGCCAAGAAGGTTATGCAGATGATGCGGAGTCCTGACTATGGGGGGGTTGGAAAATTGCGATCTATGCAACGCGTACACGTTCGACAAGATGGTTCGGTTGTGGACGGAAACCTCTCCGCGGCAATTATTTATGATGAAAAAGGAAATGAAGTTGGTTCGGTAGGCATATTTGTGGATCTTACCGAAAGGTTGGAGATGGAACGAAAGCTCAGGAGAGCACAGGAGCAGTTGCTACAGTCAGAAAAACTTGCCGCTATGGGGCGGTTAACCTCGCAAATCGCTCATGAGTTGAACAATCCGCTTTATGGGATAATGAACACCTTGGAATTGATGAAAACCGAAATTCCTCCCGAAAACAAAAGAAGAAAAATTTTAGAGATGGCCCTCTCGGAAATTGTGCGGCTGAGCGAATTACTTCGTAAAATGCTCTCTTTTTCTAAACCCGATCAGGAAGAAAAACAACCCACGGATATTAACATCGTCCTTGATGAAATCCTTGTTCTACAGGAAAGACAATTACGAGAAAATGATATTCGGATTTCGACTGCATTAACCGAAAACATGGGGATGGTCTTTGCCTCAAAGAACCAGCTGCGCCAGGTATTTCTCAATATGTTTGCCAATGCGAAGGATTCTATGTCTGAGGGTGGAACACTGACCGTCAAAACCTGGCAAGCAGGGGATAATATTTATGTTGAGATTACTGATACCGGGACCGGCATTAAAGAAGAAAATATCAATCGAATTTTTGATACCTTTTTTACCACAAAGGATAACGTAAAAGATGTAGGACTCGGGCTTTCCGTTTGTTATGGTTTTATCAAAGACCATGGGGGAGACATTAAGGTCGAAAGCACATGGGGCACCGGAACAACTTTTACCATTATCCTTCCGGCTTGTAAAGAGACCGAAAAAGAAGCTGCTATCGCCTGACAGCAATTACTTTTCAAAATACATTGCAATAACTTTCTCCTAAATTAAGCGATTTTTATAACAAAAATAGCGTTGGAGTGGGCGCATCTTTACATGCCAAAAAAAATATTGTCAATATATTCGATTTTTTATTAAAGATTTGACAAAAGATCTCCTGAAAACTTATCATCTCACATAGATTAACCGTATACGATGATTGGTTTTGGGCAAACAAAAAAGTAAGCAAGGAGGAAACTTATGGAAGTAAAAACTGAAAGGCTATCCTTTCCAGAAGGCTGCAATATTATTTTAGGTCAAGCCCATTTTATTAAGACCATAGAGGACTTATACGAAATCATGATGGGTGCAACGCCAAGCCCAAAATTTGGTGTAGCCTTTAGCGAGTCCTCCGGTCCTTGTTTGATAAGAAAAGCCGGCACTGATGAAGAAATGATCACTGTAGCGATAGATAATGCCCTGAAAATTGCTGCCGGCCATTCTTTTATCATCGTGATGAAAGGCGTATTTCCGATTAATGTTCTCAATGCCATCAAGGGGTGCCAGGAAGTTTGTCGCATTTTTTGTGCAACTGCTAACCCGGTGGAGGTTATCATCGGTCAAACTGAGCAAGGAAGAGGAGTGTTGGGTGTTATTGACGGGTTTTCTCCAAAGGGTGTGGAAGCTGAAAAAGATATCGAAGAGCGAAAAACACTCTTAAGAAAGTTCGGCTACAAGATTGGTTAGAACATAAAAGGCACAAAGTATTTCTTTAAACCGTTTTCTGCACATTACTGATGAATTGCAAATATCACCCGGAAAAGGATGTGGCAGCGTTTTGCGAGAAGAACCAGGTCGGCTTTTGCCAGGAATGTTGTGAATGCCGTGAACCAAACGAATGCTGTGAATGTCTTGACACAAATCTTTATTGCACGTTTAGAAGCCAATGTTTGATCTGGGCATTAGCTAAAGAAAGGAAAAAACAGGGCAAACGGGGCCTTTCTGACGGGGTAAAAAGCCATTCGGAACAGGATTGATAATGTGATCAGATGTGGCAACCGCTATCCGTGTTCGGGACAGCGCACTTTACCGGTAGTTTGATTATAGTCCAGCTGAACGCCGGAGACCGGACAGGTGGTATCACTCGCGATCTCGTCCAGAGATGAGGGGAAATTCTCATGACTCATTTTATAAATTTTCACCTCGTTGTTGAGCGCTTCGACCTTAAGCGTGCACTCGACCGCCTTTGCCTTTTCAATAGGCGCTTTGACTTTCTTTGAATCAGAAGTATTAAACCCTACATTTTTAAGAAGCATTATCGTAAGCAATGCGATGAATAAAAGGGAGAAAAGAATTCCTATAAAAGTCATTCCCGAATTCCTCATGAATTATCACCTCGGGTTATGGTTACAGTGGCGTGCACTTTCTGCGGGTCCACTCTGGTAACATGAAAAATTTGGATGGCGTTTATTGAATCATCTTAAAAACCGTATCATGAGGTCGGACTCGGTCTTTCACCTTTATACCGATCCGATCACCTTTTTTGGCAACGGATACCGAGTTTTTCTCGATCTGCATGGAATCAACGGTCTGCTCAAGGTCGGTGGTATGTCCTTTGATGTGAAGGGTATCTCCTACTTGGAGACCTTCACCGGTAATTTCAAGCGCGGCCACATTAATTTTAGCAAAATAATCCGTAACTTTTCCCACTTCTTTTTCTTCCATACCGTCTCCTCCTTTTGAAAGAGTTTCAAAAAAGAGCTATAAAGCGGTAATTATCTAAAAATATATTATAATTTTTCAATGATTGCAATAATAATCTTTACGCAATGACTTTTGCGTTACCGGGTGAGTCGTTTTAGTCTCTCCAAGTCTTTTCGGTTAAAACCTTTCCATTCGCAGGGAAAAATAGAATTGTTGTGAAATAAGGGTTCGTTAACCAAGTCAAACCGGGAGGCTTTGATTGCTTCCTCCCAAAGGATTGTTCCCGGAATAGGGGAGTATTCGGCAAGATAAGGCCGCGCCCCGCAGTCCCTGACAAATGTGATACTTTCCTCAACTTCTTCTGCTCGTTGTCCGGGAAGTCCCGCTAAAAGATAAATTCCAATATTTTCTTTGGAAAAGCCTGCTTTTTTAAGGCTATTTACCGCCTGAATAAATTCCGCGCGCGTGGTTTTTCCCCCGGTTTTTTTCATAATGTTTTCATTCGCTGTCTCCAGACCAAAGCGGATGGTTTTAAATCCGGATAAAAACATACGTTGAGCTATTTCCTCGTTCATCCCTCGGACATGGACACCATTGGGGGTGTGAAAATTACAGTGTATGCTTCGACGGATAATTTCTTTCATAAGCGGTATCAATCGTTTTTCGGGTTCAAAAAGAAGAGCATCATCATAAAAAGCGAAATTAGTTACTCCATGGCATTTCCACCAAAACTCAATTTCGTCCGCCACCGCGATGGGATCTCGTGAGGTATAAGGATGATTTAACAAATGAGAAGCGCAATAAAGACACCGGTAAGGACACCCTCGGGAACTTACGATGCAGACATAGGTCAAATGATTATACAGATCAAACGCAGGAAAGGGGAGGGAATCAAGGCCTTTTGAGTTTGGAGTAAAAACAAGGTCTTTACCAATAAGTGAAGAAACAAGTTTAAGCGCCTTACTGACATCAGGTCCAGCAATCACGATGTCTGCTCCTGACTTTGCTTTCGCATGCCCGGGGCAAAGCGTGGCATAAACTCCACCTAATATGATCGGAGTTTTTGGAAATATTTCTCGTGCATGTTTTATGACTTCAAATACTCCCGGATACCAATATGTCATCGCAGAAGTGATCAAAATGACATCAGGCTGAGGCGAGCGCACAAGCAAATCATGAAAAACCTCCGAAGGGATTCCATATTGATTATACTTCTGAGGAATTATTTTTAGTGATTCTGGCTTTTCAACGTTTGTTTTTAAAAATTTCCCTTTCCCGCTTTCCTTTTTTCGCGGAGATAATGCGGGATCAGGGCAAAGGCAATCAATATAATGTATGGAGAAACCATTTTTTCGTAACAGGGCGGCCAGGTAAAGAAAACCGAGCGGTTTAGCCCAAAAATCATACGCCGCAAAATCATAAATCCAGGGGTTGATGAGGAGGATATTAAAGGATTTTCTCTTCATAAAAACTGCTAATGTAGTGTTTCAATAACAGCTTTACAATATGTCATTTCGAAGCGTAGCGAGTGCGCGTCAGTTCATTATCCCTCGCGAGGCGAGAAATCTTAATAATCTTTGAAGGATACAAGATATCTCCCGTTGGTCGATATGACAACGTTTTACTGATATACAACACTAACGCTGAAAAGTTTTGAGTAAATTCTATATAAATTATAAAGAAAATCTGATAATTTTTAAATGTTATTTAATTGTTATTTATTTTTTAACTTGATAATTCCCTGTAGCTTGCTGCAGGGTCTCATTGTGTCATTCTCTGGCTTGACCAGAGAATCCAGTTTCTTTGTTTCTGGAT
>LQYC01000022.1_pt1 | contig 42367 bp, 45 predicted proteins | sample 661771 | NCBI WGS metagenome assembly LQYC01 (sample SAMN03483023, study PRJNA281117) | bioreactor metagenome | isolation source: benzene-degrading methanogenic enrichment culture from a contaminated... | place: USA: oil refinery in Oklahoma | collected 2011-05
GATTTTCCCCCCGTCAAATGGGATGAACTATAGGGTAAAATTCACCTCGATTTAAGGGCCTTTGGTGACCAATAGGTGAGGTGCAAATCTGCCCTATTTCAGCAAACGGGGCGCTATAATCCCTTCGTTTCCACAGGAACAGAAAAGAGCGGTTTTACGGGGTTTTCCGGTGTCTGGCCCCTCGTTCAGACGGGAAAAGGAACCCATTTCGGGCGTATTTTCCCTCCGATGGTAGAGGGTGGGAAAAGGGGTTGGGGAGGTGAAAACAGGGCCGGACAAAAGAGGGAGGATCTGCCTCCCCCGTCAGTATTCCTCGTTCTTTCCAGAGCTGCTCATATAGCCGAGCACCCGGTCCCACATGCAGCGAAGCCTGAAGGCTTCTCGTGTTTCGGGTCTGCAACCCTCAGCAACGAGCAGGCCCGGGATTACGACATAGGCGAGCAGCCCGGCGCCTACGAAGATCGCGGTGATGAGAACGTCGTTCTCCATGGTCATGCCCTCCGGGCCTGACCATCCGCGATCTTCCCGACTTCGCCTTCCGGCTCAGTCCAGGAAAACGCCGTGATGATGATCTCGTTGTCCATGTTATTTTCACCTCTGCACCGCCGGGGCATTTAAATAAGAAATTGATTTTTGTTAAAGGGGTTGGAAGAGGGTACGCGCGGAAATTTTGGAGAGATTTCATTTTTTTTTAATGGGATTTGGCACGAAAATTGGATTGGTGGGTTGAGCGTGCGGCAAATTTGAGTGAAAAACCTTGAAAAATTAAGAAATAATATTACTCCGCGTTCTCCAAGTTTCCTTGATGGTCATCGAGTGCGATATTTGCGGATTTAAAAATCCGGGGGATCCGAATTTTTGCGGAGGATGTAACGTGGATTTTAGGGAATCAAAAGATGCTGATAACCTGAACGCGAATACCAGAAAACCCCGACAGGGCAAAATGAAAGATAAGGTATCATCAAAGAAGGAAAGCGCGGAAAATGAGAAAGTAATTAATTGGTGTGCTATCCGGGCGTCATGTAATTCCTTTGAGATGTCTTTCCCATTATTCTTTTACTTAGTTATTATGTTGGCAAGAGGAGACAAGAAATTGGGCTTCTGCCATTGTCCGGCCTGCAATCTAGGATATCGAGAAATGTTAGCGAGCATTGCGAACGGGAAAGAAAATAAGAAATTAACTGCACAAAGCCGGGAAATTGTGATTAAAGCCCGTGGTGATAAGATCGACGGGCTAACATTCGATATCTCTGAATTTTTTAAAAAAATAAAGGAAACGGGAGGTAACAAATACCCTCAGGAAAAACAAGAGTCAATCCCTCAATTAAAAGATAAAGGGAAGATCATGATTGAGATTGACCCTGATGTACTCGAAAATGCAGTTTTTACTGTGCTTTCGAGCGAGGCCGGACGAAAAATCATAAAAGAAATATCAAAACCACGAAAGAAGATGCGAAGGGTGGGATTCGAACCCACGGACTCCTGCGAGAGCAGATCTTAAGTCTGCCGGGTTTGGCCGGGCTTTCCTACCTTCGCTCCGATACTATAATATGGCACAAGCGTTACATATCAATTTGGCTTATTTTTGAAACCCGATTGCTGAACGGGGATTATATAGAACCACATGGTAGTTTTATATCTTAAGTCCGGCGCCTTTGGCCAGGCTTAGCTACCCCCGCGCCTTATAATATTTCAATCCGTTACTGATAAAAAGAATCGTTTTAAAGAGTATTTTTAAGGGCATCTCACGCGGTGTTGCGTGCAAGTATATCGAGAATCCGCTCCCCGGTCTTCCCATCACCGAACGGGTTTGCCCATTTTCTTTTCCCTTCAAGCATCTTCTGTGCCGCGTTGACGATAGAATCTGTCTCAAATCCCGCGACAATGTTCGCCCCGACATCGACCGTTTCGGGCCGCTCGGTTGAGTCGCGGATCGTTACGCAGGGCACTCCAAGGATACATGCTTCTTCCTGCACGCCACCCGAATCGGTCAGCGCAAGCCGTGCCTGAGACTCCAGCTGGAGAAATTCGAGGAACCCGAGGGGCTTGATGGTCTGTATCCCGCGGGTCGACAATTTAAACGTGCGGATCATCTTTTCGGTGCGGGGGTGCACAGGGAAGATCAGCGGTAATCCATGCTCGCCGCTGATGCAATTGAGCCCCTCAAGAATTCCTGCGAGCCGCCGTTTGTCGTCCACGTTCTCCTGCCGGTGGAGAGTGACAAGGAAATACCTGTTCTTCTGCAAACCCAGCGATTTGACAATATCAATTTTCTTTTTTGCGATTGCAAGGTTCTGGCGGACCGCATCGACAATAGTGTTGCCAACAACAAAGATCCTCTCCTTTCCGATACCCTCCAGTACCAGATTATTCTCTGCTGTTTTTGTAGGTGCAAACAGGAAATCGGAGATGTGGTCGGTGAGGACCCGGTTGATCTCCTCGGGCATCCTGCGGTCAAAACTGCGCAGGCCCGCTTCAACATGCCCAATCTTGATGGGTAGCCCTGCAGCGCCCCTCACATAGCTTTTTGATGCGGCAAGTGCACCGGCAAGGACGGTGTTGGTGTCGCCCTGCACAAGTACTACGCCGGGTTTATGTTTATGAAACACTTTCTCGGCGCCGGCAAGGATCGCCCCGGTCTGCACTGCGTGGCTCCCGGAGCCTACGTCGAGGTTGAATAAAGGCTTTGGGAGCCCGAGTTCTTCAAAGAAGACCCGGTCCATTTCAAACGAGTAATGCTGGCCGGTATGGAGGATGAAATAGTCCTCGCCCCGCTGTTCGCAGGCCCGGATAACCGGCGACATCTTGATGATCTCGGGGCGGGTGCCAAGGACGATCGCATGCATGGGAAAGCTCAGATAATTAGTGTATGCTGAACCAATTCTTAAAGAGTCGCGCATTTTTTTTGGAGTTCCGGACTGACGCGAAGATCCATTAAGCATCGCGATCAATCGCAGAGCTCTTGAATGAGTTCGTCCAATAATGATCCGTCTTCATGAGTCCATTGCAGGTCAAAGGCTGGGTCGAGCTCGACGGGCGTCGCATAACAGCACCGGAAATCGAAGCGATCATATCAGATGATCCCGATGCCATCACCCGTTTCGGGGGGGAGTTTTTTCTCTCCTGGGGCACCTGCCGCGCCCGGGACCACTTCGGGATGATGCAGGGTGACTGCCCGAAAGGGACTATTCTCTGCAATGGAGAGAAACATGGCATCATCAACCCGATATTTCCGGAAATGCCGCTGGAACAGGCGATCATCACCGCAGTCAGCCTTCGCAGCGATGAAGGAGTGACGGCGCTCTCGGGGGGGGTTGACTCATCACTTATCGCGAAACTTGCCGGGCGCGAATGCATTGCTGTCGGCCTCGCGGGTTCCCACGACCTCCGGCAGGCCCGGCATGCAGCTGACCTGCTCGGGCTTTCCTGCACATACGTGGAGATTACCCCGCAGGAGATTGAGGATGCTCTTCCTATAGTGGTATCTACAATCCCGGACAAGGAACCTGTCAGCACGGGCATCGCGCTCACCCAGTACTTCATCGCCCGCCGGGCAGGAGAGCAGGGATTCGGGCGCATCATCACCGGACAGGGAGCAGACGAACTCTTCGGGGGATATAAGCGATACCTAAAAAGTACCGCACTTTCCGATGACCTCACCCGCGATGTTGCGGGGCTTGAGGGACAGGCTGCACGGGACCAGTCTGTTGCCGCACTCCATGGCACGTACCTCTCCATGCCCTACCTTGATATGCGGGTGGTGCGCGCTGCGCTTGCGATCCCCGCTTCTGAAAAAGTGCAGGGGGGCCGGCGGAAGATCCCCTTAAGAACGGTCGCAGAGCGCCATATTCCCGCAGAACTCGCATGGTACGGGAAGAAAGCAATGCAATACGGGAGCGGGGTCTGGAAGGTGCTGCAGAAGCTTGCCCGTAAAAATGGTTATAAAACGTCCATGCAAGATTACATAGACCACATCAGCAGGGTGGAACATGGTCACTGAAAAAGAAGTACAGCATATCGCAGGGCTTGCCGACATCGGCATCAATACCGGAGAACTGGGGGATTTTACAGCCCGGTTCAACGAAATACTTGACTATTTTGACGTGCTTGACCGGGTGCAGGGGGACGGGAAGGTCGCCTGTGACCTCTCAAACGTGATGCGCGATGACATTGTCGAACCTTCCCTTCTGCAGGAAGACGCACTGAAGAATGCCGCCGCAAAGGAAGACGGTTTTGTCAAAGCTCCGCGGGTGATGTAGTGGCGGCGCATGAGATCACGTTTGAACCCGATGACCGGTACAATGCGTTCCTCACCACCTGTAACAAAGCCCCGCACTGCGATGGAAAACTCGGCGGCATCGCTGTTGCGGTAAAGGATAATATTTCCACACAGGGGATCGAGACCACCTGCGCCTCAAAGATCCTTAAAGGGTATATCCCTCCCTATGATGCGCATGTTGTTGGCCTTCTCAGGCAGTCCGGCGCCGCGGTTGCAGGCAAGACCAATATGGACGAGTTTGGCATGGGGACGACAACGGAGAACTCAGCCTTTGGCCCTACCCTCAATCCCTGCGATACAACCCGCGTTCCCGGTGGATCATCCGGAGGAAGCGCCGCAGCAGTCGCAGCCGGGATGGTCCGCATGGCGCTGGGCACAGATACCGGCGGGTCAATCCGCTGCCCGGCTGCATTCTGCGGCATCGTGGGGCTCAAACCGACATATGGCAGGGTATCGCGGTACGGGCTTATTGCGTATGCAAACTCGCTCGAACAGATCGGCCCTATGGCAAAGAACGTGCATGACGTCTCGCTGCTCATGCAGGTGATCGCCGGGCATGACCGCCGGGACACCACGTCCTATGCAAAGCCCTATACCCACACCCCGTCTGCTGATATCAAAGGCTTAAAAATCGGTGTCCCACAGGAATATTTCGGGGAGGGAGTCGATAAAGGGGTCGCAGAAATCACAAAACGTGCTATCTTCAGGCTCGAAGAACTCGGCGCAACAGCCGTGCCCTGCAGCATCCCCTCAATGGAGTACGCCCTTGCTGCCTATTATGTAACCTGTACCAGCGAAGCGAGCTCCAACCTCGCCCGGTTCGATGGCGTGCGGTACGGCCCGGCCGCAGATACGAAGAGATCATGGCACGACGCGTACCAGGACGTGCGCAGGGCGAGGTTTGGCACTGAAGTGCGTCGCCGGATCATGCTTGGCACGTTCGCTCTTTCGTCGGGATATTACGGTAAGTATTATGCGAAAGCGCAGATCGCCCGCGAGAACATCAGAAAGGATTTTTCCCGGATCTTTTCCGGAGTGGACGTGATCGCCGGGCCGACGATGCCCACGGTCGCGTTCAGACTCGGAGAAAAAAGCGACCCGCTCTCGATGTACTTAGCCGATATCCTCACGGTACCGGCAAACCTTGCCGGCATCCCTGCAATATCCGTGCCGTGCGGGAAATCCGAAGGAATGCCGGTCGGGCTCCAGATCATGGGCAAACCGTTTGAGGACGAGCGTGTCATCGATGTCGCATATGCATACGAGCAGGCGGTGGGCTTATGACCGAACCCCACACGCAGGTCATTGTCGGGCTGGAGGTGCACTGCCAGCTTGACACAAAGAGCAAGCTCTTCTGCGGGTGCTCCACTGATTACCGCAACGACGGCCCAAATACACACACCTGCCCGGTCTGCCTCGGGCTCCCCGGCTCGATGCCGGTGCTCAACAAAAAGGCGATCGAGTACGCGATGCGGGTGGCCAAAGCGCTCAACTGCGCCGTCCTTTTCGAATCGGAGTTCTCGCGCAAGAACTATTTCTACCCCGACCTTGACAAGGCGTACCAGATCACCCAGTACGACAAACCGCTCGCAGAGGGCGGGTACCTTGAGATCGAAGGGGACGAAGGGGGGGAGAGGCGCGTCCGCCTTACCCGGATCCATGTCGAGGAAGACCCCGGCAGGCTCGTGCACATGGGCAATGCGGAGCGGGGCCGGTATTCGCTTGTCGACTACAACCGTGCCGGCATCCCTCTCATCGAGATCGTATCAGAACCGGACATGCGCTCGCCCAAAGAAGCCCGTAAATTCCTAAACAAACTCCGGGCGACTCTCGAGTATCTCGGGGTATTTGACAGCGAGAAGGAGGGATCGCTCCGTGTCGATGCCAACATCTCGATTGTGGGCAGCGAGCGCGTTGAGGTAAAAAACATCACCTCTTACAAGGGCGTTGAAAAAGCCCTTAATTTCGAGGTCACACGGCAGAAGAACCTGCTCCGCCGGGGCTTAAAAGTCGACCGCGAGACCCGCCATTTCCTGGAGGCGAGGGGTATTACCCAGTCCGCGCGCTCCAAGGAACAGGAGCATGACTACCGGTACTTCCCGGAGCCGGACCTTCGCCCGCTCCACGTCCAGTCATGGGTTGCAGGCATCTCCCTCCCAGAGCTTCCCGATGCACGCAGGGAGCGGTTCATGGCACAGTATGGCTGTTCGCTCAACCATGCACGCACCCTGACCGGAGAACTGCGGCTTGCAAACTTCTATGAAAAGGTCGTTGCCGCCGATCCTAATGGTCTTGCAGCTCCCGCTGCAACATGGATTGCCGATACCCTTATCGGGGAGCTGAACTACCGGGACATGAGCCTTGATTCTGTTGATACCCAGAATTTCACCCGGCTGATACGGCTCCTCAAAGATGGTACTATAACAGACAAGAGCGGGATTGAAGTGCTGCGGGTGATGCTCGACCAGCTCCACGATAAAGAGCCTTCTGAACCACCCGAAGCAATCGTAGCGCGGTTAAATCTTGAAAAGACTGCCGGAGATGCGGGTGCACTTGCCGGCATCATCCTCGAAGTCATCGCTGAGAACCAAAAAGCGGTCGAGGATTACCGTAACGGGAAGAACGGCGCGCTCAACTTCCTTGTCGGGCAGGCGATGAAAAAGACCCGCGGGCGGTCTGACCCCGGTGAGCTGAACCGGCTTATTGTCGGATCTCTCAAAAAAGAGGGGGAGTGAGTGCCGTGCATGTCATTGTCGCGGAAAAGAACATTTCGGCGCGCCGCATTGCACAGATCCTGGCCGGTGCAAAAAAAGTAACCGAGAAGAAAGAGGTGGGCGTCTCGACATACACTTTCGGGGAGACCGTGACCATCGGGTTACGGGGACATGTCGTCGAGGTGGACTTTGAACCAGGCTACCAGAACTGGCGCAGCGAGCAGTCCACCCCACGGAGCCTGATAGACGCCAAAACGATCAAGGTTCCGACCGAGAAGAAGATCGTGTACCTTCTCCAGAAACTCGCACGGAAGGCAGACCGGGTCACAATCGCCACCGATTTTGATACCGAGGGCGAACTGATAGGGAAAGAGGCATTCGAACTGATCCGGGCTGCCAATTTAAAAGTCCCGGTCGACCGGGCAAGGTTCTCCGCGATCACGCCGCAGGAGATCAGCCACGCGTTCTCCCACACGACAGAACTCGATTTTGCACTTGCCGCCGCCGGAGAGGCACGCCAGTCGATCGACCTGATGTGGGGGGCGTCGCTCACCCGTTTCATCTCGCTCTCTGCCCGCAGGGGAGGCCAGAACATCCTCTCGGTCGGGCGGGTGCAGACACCCACGCTTGCCATGATCGTTGACCGGGAGAAAGAGATCGAATCGTTTGTCCCGGAGACCTACTGGCAGCTCGCTTTAGAAACGGAGAAAAACAAGGAAATCATTGAAGCCCGTCACACGAAGGGCCGGTTTAAGGAAAAGGCTGCAGCACAGGCGGCGCACGACCGGACACGGGCACCGCTTGTTGTAACCGATGTAAAGGTTGGCACAAAGCAGGACCGGGCGCCCTCCCCGTTTGACACCACAACCTTCATCGTCGCCGCGGCACGGCTCAACTTTTCCGCAGCAAACGCGATGCGGGTCGCCGAGGACCTGTACATGAACGGGTATATCTCATACCCGAGGACCGACAACACGGTCTATCCCCCGTCCCTTGACCTCAACGGGATCTTAAGGACAATCCAGAACACCCCCTTCAGGAAGGATGTGGACTGGGTCATGGCGCACCGGCGCGACACCCCGACGCGGGGCAAGAAGTTCTCGACCGATCACCCCCCCATCCATCCGACAGGCGCAGCAAACCGGGACATGATCGGGGACGATGCGTTCAGAATTTACGAGCTGGTGCTCCGCCGGTTCCTCGCAACACTGGCGCCCGATGCTCAGTGGAAGACGCTCAGGGTCCTGTTCGATGCCGGGGGTGAGGAGTATACAGCAACCGGCGGGCAGCTCACAAGACCCGGCTGGCACACCGTGTACCCGTTCTCCGAGGCAAAAGAGACCGTGCTGCCGCCATTTTCAGTGGGCGAGAATCTGCCGGTCAACAAGGTCATGCTCGATGAGAAGCAGACCCAGCCTCCTGCGCGGTATACCCAGAGCAGGCTGATCCAGCGGATGGAGGAACTGGGGCTGGGCACGAAAAGCACCCGGCACGAAGTGATCGCAAAACTCGTCTCCCGCAAATATGTGGAGGGCAGCCCGCTTCACCCCACCCTTGTCGGCAGGGTTGTAACCGAATCGATGGAACAGCATGCCGATGCGATTACAAAACCTGGCATGACGCAGACACTTGAAGCCCACATGCAGCAGATCAAGGAGAGCAAACGTACCCGGGAGGACGTGATAAAAGAGTCCCGAGAGATGCTCCATGCGGCGTTCGACCAGCTCGAAGCTCATGAACAGGTGATCGGCGACGATATCCGGAACCGGACTGCAGAAGAGATGAACCTCGGTGCATGCCCGGTCTGCGGTAACGGGACGCTCGCGATCAAACACCTGCGGGGGTCTACCCAGTTCATCGGGTGCTCGCGCTATCCCGGGTGCACATTCAACATCGGTCTCCCGGTGGCCCAGTGGGGCTGGGCTGTCCGGACCGATGAGGTATGCAAAAAGCACAGGCTGAACCATGTCCGTCTCGTACGGAAAGGTGCCCGCCCATGGGACATCGGCTGCCCGCTCTGCCACCACATCAGCAGCAACCGGGAATCGTTATCAGAGATCCCCTCACTTACCCCGGCACTGCTGGAAAAACTCGAAGCCCGCCATATCTACAGCGCGGCAGACATTGTAAAAAGCCCCCCGGAATGGCTGGCAACCGCACTCGATATTTCAGCCGCAGAGGCCGGTGCTCTGGTGCGTGATGCGGAAGCGGAGATGGCGATTTTGAAGAAACGGTCTGAATGCCGCAAGTTCCTGCGCAACCACCTCGTCCCCCGGAAGGGCATGAGCTATGCCGCGATCCTGAAATCGCTTAAAGAAGCCGGGATCACCGATATCGCCGGCCTCGCACGGTCACAGGGGGCCGAACTCAAAAAAGCCGGCATCAGCGAGCAGGAGGCAGGATCCGTGATAGGAGAAGCACAGGCGTTTCATACGATGCAGGTGTTCAAAGAGATCGGAATTCCCGCAGCAAGCATAAAAAAGTACCATGCCGCACGGATCCTGACCCCGGAGGATTTCTGCACGGTTCACCCGGTTGTCCTTGCCGACCGGTCCGGCATCAGTCTTGACACGGTATACCGGCATGCCGAGATGGTCTGTACTGCACTCAAACGTCCCGTGCCAAAAAAGATCACCCGCCCCCAGATCGAAAAGAGCAAAAAAGATCTCATGACGGTCAGTGGGATCACGGAAGTGATGGTCCTGCCGCTGCTACAGGCGGGAATCGCTGATGTGTCCGCACTGCTTGCCGCAGACGCAAAAAACCTGTCGGCAGGAACCGGCATACCGGTGGAAAAAATTTACGGGTTCCAGGCAGCCATTCAGAGAATGAAGGACCGGGCGATCATCCAGATCTGACCGCACTCTTTTACTTTTTTCCAAGGGATTAGAACAAGCCGGAAAAAATCCATCACGGATAACAATCCGTTGGCAGAACCTGCAAAGCGACCCTCCTTTCCCTTTACGGCATGCAGACAGGGTTTGTTGTATGGTGATGAGCGCGGTTTATTGGGATCCGCAGCAAAAGTACTGGTGATTGTCATGAAATGGAAAGACTGGGTGCACGTGACCAAACTCGATCCTGACAAACAGTTAAAGCCCGGTGATATCGATGCGATCGCTGCAAGCGGGACCGATGCCCTCATGCTCTCAGGCACCCTGAACGTGACGCAGGAAAACCTGTCTGCCCTCTTAAAGCAGGTAAAAGCGTATTCCCTGCCGCTCGTCATGGAACCGGCAGGCCCGGAAGCTGTGCTTGTCCAGGGGATCGATTATGTCTTTTTACCTAGCGTAATGAATACTACCGATGTGCAGTGGATTGTCGGCAAGCACCGGATATGGGTACAGCAGCAAAAACAGCAGGTGCCATGGGAACGGATTGTGCCGGAAGCCTATATCGTGCTCAACCCGGACTCATCGGTCGGCAGGGTGACAAAATCCAACTGTAACCTCAAATCCGAAGAGGTCGCAGCATATACGACCATCGCTGACCATTATTTCCATTTCCCGATTGTGTATATCGAATACAGCGGGACGTACGGCAACCCGGACTTGGTGAAGGCGGCATCGGACGCGCTCGACAGGTCCATCCTCTATTACGGCGGCGGGATCAATTCTGCCGAGAAAGCGGCGCAGATGTCAAAGTATGCCGATACGATTGTCGTGGGCAACGCGGTGTATGACCAGGGCGCCTCTGTCCTGAAAGCGACCGTGGACGCGGTCCAGTAATTTTTTTATGCCTGACATTGACATCGTGCTTGTCGCTCCTCTCTACGAGGGAAATGTCGGGTTTGCCGCGCGGGTGATGAAGAACTTTAATTTTCTTCGTCTTGTCCTCATCGACCCGTGCCCGCTCGGAATTGAGGCAGACGCCCGCGCTGCACACGCACTTGACGTGCTGAAAAACGCGGAGGTCTGTACAATCGAGGACGTGTTTGCACGGAGCAACATCGTGGTTGCAACGACCGGCGCGGTCAGCAAATCGGTCTGCACCCCGATGCGCATGCCGTTTTTTACGCCAAAGGAGCTCCGGGAGCATATCAGTATACTTGACGGGCGCATCTCGATCTTATTCGGGCGCGAGAACTGGGGGCTCAACAACGAGGAAGTGAAAAGGAGCGACATCATCTGCACGATCCCGACCTCGGAAGATTACCCGATCCTCAACCTCTCGCACGCGGTGGGTGTTATCTGCTATGAACTCTCTAACCTGCCCCGGCCGGAATACCAGCTTGCATCTCCGTTTGAGATGGGGCACCTGTACCGGCACATTGACCGGTTCCTCGATGAGGTCGGGCACCCTGAGTTCAAGCGCAATAACACGATGACCATGATCCGGCGGGTCCTCGGGCGCTCAAACCTGACAATCAGGGAGGCCAGCACCCTGCACGGGCTGCTGCGGAGGGCGGAGTGGCACATCGACCCGGCACTTCTTGGCAAAAACAAAGACAATAGTGTGGATGATAGTTCTAAAGATGATGAAATGCATACCTGATCCCGCATGATTCTTGTGGACTGGCAGATCCGCGACCGGATCGAGCGGGGCTTTATTTCTATCGAACCGTTCGACCCGTCGCTCATCCAGCCGAACTCGATTGACATCCGGCTTGGCAGCCATTTTGTCTGGTATGCAAACGGCGATACCGTCATCGACCCGTACAACAGCGAGACAGTTGGTTGTGGTGTCGAAGAGATGACGGCTGACTCCTTTGTGATCCGGCCCGGCGCGTTCGTTCTTGCCCGGACCATGGAAACGATCGGGCTTCCCGACAATATCGTTGCCACCATTGAAGGCAAGTCCAGCATCGCCCGGCTCGGCGTCACCCTCCACCAGACAGGTGGCTGGATCGATGCCGGGTTCCGGGGCACGATCACGCTGGAGATGTGCAACGTGAACACGCGCCCGGTGAAAGTCCATGCAGGGATGCCGATCGGACAACTGGTATTCTACACCACCGAGCGGGCGGAGCGCCCGTATAATAAAAAAGGTGATGCAAAGTATCTCGACCAGCGGCAGGCGACACTGTCGCGGTACCATAAGAACAGGAAAAAACCGGACAAAAAAAGCCAGTGAGGGACTCCGGAAGTCCTGCCCCCGGCTTCTCGTAGTCTTCCTGCAAAATGCCATGTTTAGCACTATATATACCAGCACAACCCATTTTTTAAGGATAATCATTCCAGTCCGGAGATGAATTCATGCGACTTCTTCTGATCCATTCAGATTACATAGAATACGAAGCCAAGAAAAAAACCAAAATGGCCGAGGAGGATGCGGTGCTTTCCGACTCCGTAAAGGAAGCCCTGACCGTGTTCTGCGCAGTGGAATCGGTTGACGAGGACGACCCTGAGGGCGTCGTGATGCAGGCCGTTGCCGAGATCGACAAGGTTGCCGACCAGGTACATGTGGACAATATCGTGATCTACCCCTATGCCCACCTCAGCAGCGACCTTGCATCACCGGATTTTGCCGTGCAGGTGCTGAAGTCCCTCAAAACCGAGCTCGAGGCCGAGGGCTTCACCGTGAAGCGTGCACCGTTCGGCTGGTACAAGTCTTTTAAGCTCTCGTGCAAAGGCCACCCGCTTTCCGAACTCTCAAAAACAATTGTGCCCGGAGAAGAGGGAGCGGTTAAGAAGGATAAGAAAGAAGTCACCCACGACTGGTTCGTCCTCACCCCGGACGGAAAGCAGCATGATTACAGGGAATTTCTCGATGACTCGCCCTTCGGCTGCCTTGTGAAAAAGGAACTTGGCGTCGCGGTTCCGACCGGGGGAGAGCCCGCCCATGTCGGCCTGATGCGGGCCAAGGAACTCGTCGATTATGAACCGGCAAGCGATGTGGGCTGCCTGCGCTGGATGCCCAAGGGCAAACTGGTCCGTGACCTGCTTGCCGATTACGTGCTCCGGATGGTGCTTGAGTACGGCGGCACGCCCGTCGAGACGCCGGTCATGTATGACCTCGGCGACCGGGCGATCTATGAGCATGCAGAAAAATTCGGCGAGCGCCAGTACCGGTTCAAGTCCAACAACCGGAACATGATGCTCAGGTTCGCCGCATGCTTTGGAATGTTCTCCATCATGCGGGACATGCACATCTCGCCCAACACCCTGCCCATGAAGATGTACGAGCTCTCCACGTACTCGTTCCGGCACGAGCAGAAAGGGGAAGTGATCGGGTTAAAACGCCTCCGTGCGTTCACGATGCCCGACATGCACTCGCTATGCACGGACATGCCAGAAGCCTTACAATGCTTTGAAGAACAGCTCGCGATGGGCTGGCAGACGGGAAAAGACTTCGAGACAAAACTTGTCGCAGCGTTCCGGTGCACCAAAGATTTCTACGCGGAGCACGAGGCATGGGTGAAGAAGATTGTGAAAGAATCGGACTGCCCTATGCTTATTGAGATCCTTTCCGACAGGGTACATTACTGGATCGCAAAGATTGACCTCGCAGCAATCGACGGCCAGATGCGCCCGATCGAGAACCCGACCGTCCAGATCGATGTAGAGAGCTCGACACGGTTCAACATAAAATACCACAAGGAGGACGGCACGGTCGTCCACCCGCCGATCCTCCATTGTTCCCCGACGGGGAGTGTCGAACGCGTAATCTGCGCCATTCTCGAAAATATCTCTACTCAAAAAGTCCCTGCACTCCCGACATGGCTCTCACCGGTGCAGGTCCGGGTCGTGCCCGTCGCAGAGCGCCACGGTGCATTTGCAGAAGAAATATGCAACGCAATCAATGCGGCACAGATCCGTTGTGATATAGATGACCGGGACGAGAGCGTTGGCAAGAAAGTCCGCGAGGCCGGCATGGACTGGGTCCCCTACGTGGTTGTCGTGGGAGACGAGGAAGCCGCAAGCAGGAAACTCACCGTCACGGTCCGAAAGAAATCACAGCCCAACAAACCCTTCAAGGAACAGATGAGTACCGATACACTGGTTGCGGCAGTCAGAAAAGATACTGAAGGCATGCCGTTCCGCCCGCTCTATACTCCAAAGAAGTTGTCGAAGAAGGCACGGTATATCTGAATTTTTTTTCGAAATAAATTTTAAAAAAGAGCAGGGGATCTCTCCCCTGCCCCGGCGACAATTATAGTTGCCTTTGATCAGGTTATGCTGATGCCTGGTGTGGGGTTATGGGAGGGAAACCTAATCATTTTTCAAAACTTAAGTACTATCTGCAATAAGGAGGTATCATCCTGAAAGTCCGCCAGATCATTACATTGATCGAAGATGATGGATGGTACCTCGTCGTGACAAAAGGGAGTCATCGCCAATTCAAACATCCGGTCAAGCCGGGGAGGGTTACTATTGCCGGAAATCTGGCTGATGACCTTGCACCCGGTACTATGAACAGCAATGCAGGCACCATCGAAGAGTTCTGCTGAACTCTTCTCGTCTTCGAATTTCGCCGTGCTCAATTCTTCAGAAATTAAAGGAGTACTAGATCCATGCACAGGTTTCTGGTTATCGTAGAAAAAGCAGGAAAGAATTATTCGGCGTATTCCCCGGATCTTCCGGGCTGCGTTGCATCAGGAAAGACGCGGGAGGAGACGGAACACCGGATGCATGAGGCCATCGAGCTCCACGTGAAGGGATTACTTGAAGATGGTCTTCCTGTCCCAAGAGCTCATGCCTCTGCCGCGTTTGTTGCGGTGCAGTAATTCTGGAACTCTTCGTTTTTTTAAAGAATCAGTTTTGAAAAGTAATCCGGGATCAGGAAAGATAGAGCAGGGGATCTCTCCCCTGCCCAGTGGATTTCACACATTTTCTTTTTTTTAGAACCCGCCCATGTAGTCGAGCACCCTGTCCCAGATTACGAGTAACCCGGGGATGATGATGTAGGCCAGCAATCCTGCACCCACGAAGATCGCGGTGATAAGAACTTCGTTCTCCATGGTCATCCCCTCCGGGGCTGACCAGCCGCGATCTTCTCCACCTCGCATCCGGAGATGCTCGGTCCCAAGAACAGGAGTGTTATCTGCACTTCGGTTTCCATGATCCTTCCTCCGAATCAGGCTAAGGCCGGCACGGTGTCCGCCCAGGTCTCGACCTTTGCGAGGATCGCGTTGTCCGAGTAGGACTGGACCGTGACCCGGTCGCGGCTGAACGTCACGTTGTACAGCTCGCCGTTCGCGTCATGGCACCGGATTGTCGCGGAGAACGAGTCGTCCAGCCGGTCAGGGTACGGGACCACTCGTACGACTGCCGTAACTAGTTCAATCACGTGATCGCGCACGAGTTCGTTCTGCGCTTTTGATGTCAGCGCTTCAAAAAATTTTGTCACTCCTTCACCCCCATCACCCGCTCGACCTCCAGCCGGGCGTCCGTTGCGCGTCCGGCAACGCCGCGATCCACTTTCATGAACTCCGGATCCACGAAATCATCGATCCGGTTCACGTGCGAGCCATCGTCCGCGATCCGCGAGGTCACGGTGAGCCGGTAGATCATACGGTCTTTTCCGCCGTCCTGTTCGACAAGGTGGAGCAGCCGTTTTCTCGCGTGGTCGTTCATTTTCATAACCGTTTGACGACTGAGTTCGGCAAGCCGGTTGTCGATGTCCTCCATCCAGTCCGGGACGGTATCCGTGCCGAATGGTGGCAGAAATTCCACGACAATGCCGGGATCTCCCTGGTAGCGGACAAAATGTACATGCACTTCCACCCCGCCGAGCACGACCTCATTTCCTTCGAGCGCCATCTTCATAGCCTCGTCTTCCGTCACTGTTACGATCTTTGTCATGACATTCCCTCTTGTCCGCGATTTGTTTTGATCATCTGTCCTTCCGGATATTCAGCCGGACCCCCGGAAAAACAGGGGGTCCCTCCTCCTCTACAATCTGCAGCCCATCCCGGCAGCCAATCGCCTTCTGGAAAGCATCCATTAGCGATCATTTTGGAGACCTTACCATAGAGATTTCTGGCAATCCGGGCCCGGTACTCCCGTATCTGCATAATCATGTACCGTAATTCGCCCTTTTGTGCAACCTGATGCCCGTCCAGACTCACTTTTTCAAGGGTGGGATGAGAGGCTCTCCGACGGAGACAGTATTCCCGTTGATCATGGGGGAGGTTGAAGTCTCCATCATCGATCCAGTTACAGGGATCCTGGATCATCCGGGCCGGAAGTGAGATCCCAAAATCCCCGTTCCCCCATTCCCGGCAACCTGCAGGCCGATCCCGTGGTCGATCCTTCATCAGAAAGCGTCCATTAGCGATCATTTTTGAGCCCGTATCGTTCCCGGTTTGCACAATCTGAGACCGATACTGGCAGATCGCCCTTTCGATGTACCGGAATTCGCCTCTTTTTGCAACCTGATGCCCTTCAGAACCCCTGTTTTCAGGGGATGGTGGAATCAGTCTCCGACGGAGAGAGCTGGCTAGGGACAGGTGTCTGCCTTCAGGGAGGATCGGGCACTCAAATGATTGGCCTGCCCTGTAACCAAGGGGGTAATCTGGCATAATCACCCCGCCGCCGGTGCCTGTTCCGGAACAGGGTGCTTCTCAGCTACCGGAAGTGCAGGTGCCGGAGTTCCAGCAGGATCTTTTCCGGCCGGAGTTTCTGGTACCTGATCCGCAGCGTGAGGTGCAGCATGACCTTTTCCTTCAGCAAGTACCTGTGCCGGAGTTCCAGCAGGAATTTTTCCCGCCGGAAATGCCGGAGCTTCTTTTTGTTGTGGCAACTCCAGCGGATAATCGATCCCTGTCATGATCGATCCATCGGCCTGAAGCCTGAAGATCCGTTCCTTTCCGACCAGGAAGAAATGAAACGTCCCGCGTGGTGACCGTACCCAGAACTCGCGGGCGTCGACCGCATTTAACGGGACGCGGGCGAGGTGTCGGATCTCGCGCTCGTAGTTATACAGGATCTCCTTTGGATCGCTCATGTCCGAGAGCATCCGTTTCACCTTGACAAACGTGATACGGTCATCTGTGAAAAGGATGAAATGGAAATGATCGCACCTCCCTTCAGAGACCGGCATGACCTGCCCGCGCTTCATCGCAATCAGGTACGCTTCCTTAAGCGCGACAAGCGGCGGCCTTCCTCTCGTCATGCCAGTCCCTCCGCCTCATCAGTGACAACCGGCACGGGTTCGCGCACCGGCCTGAGCTCCTTTGGCAGCAACCGTGTCCGGACCGAGACGTTGTAGTGATGATAGTGCGTCCGCACAACACTGATGCGGTACACCTTTTCGCCACGCGCCCGGATCAGGCGCGTGACGGCCTGCGGGACGAGATAGAGCGGTATCTCGGTTGCTCTCGTTGATTTGGCCCCGGTCATTCTATCCGCTCCCACTCTTCGAGTCTCCGCTCCTCGAATTTTGTCAGCCTGTGGTCCAGCCGCGCAATCTTCTTGTTCAGCCGGTCCGCGATCCGCTCCTGCCGCTCATAGCAGGAAAAGATCCGATTACCGCAACGCTCCTGCCGATTTTCTGATGAGTCTTTTCCGGTACAATGGGAAGTATCCGGGAGCGTGCCGGCATGCATCGGCCCGTTGTACAAAACTCCCAAGCCGATGATCTCCCGGTTATTTCGGCAATTTTTCTGCGGATGGTTCGTATCCGGTTTCCCGGCAATTCCCGTCTTGTTCCTGTTCTCCTGTCCGGTCCCGGCCCTACCGGACGCGAATATGTCCGGCTCGGCCACATCCTGATGATCCTTTACTTCAATTTCCATATCAATCACCTGTCCTGTTTTTTATCCGACCTTCAATCCCAGAATTCTGGAGCTGTCGCTCCTGTGCAGACTCTTACACTGCCGGTCCGGCTAAAGCCGCCGCTCGTGCAGTGGCCTTATGGCCCGATCAGGCTGATGGACGGGAGGCTAGACACGTACACCAGTCATCGAATCAGGACGCCGGGACCGGCAGTCAATTTTTAAAGAACGTATAGAGCGAGAAGAGAGGGGCATGCGCGTGGCCGCTCGATAACCTGAGACACTTCCCCACATCCGGTACATTTCCTTCCGATACTACAGGATCCGAAGCGATCTGGTGACCGGCCGAAAACAGGGACGCAATCTTCTCCACGGCAGCGGCTGCTTTTGCCTTAAAGGCTGCAATGGATTCTTTTACCCATGTTTTCAGACGTTCGATTCGTTCGCGGATCATTGTAATAACAATCGGTTGATCCGGCCCATTTATAAACTCTGTGGTCAGTGCGAACCTTTTCGCAGTTATTCTGTGTCTGACAGGGTAATCACAGCCCGTATTGCGCCCGGATTTGTCAGACAGGAAGCAGCCGGAAAAAAGCGCGGCAATGACGCGCAATAAAACGGTTATACGGTAACCATTCCCGAACCGCAGGTGAGGGGAAGGTTATGAGAAGAGTGCGTTAGCAATCTTCGAGGGAGATTTTTTCGGTAACCTTTCCTCGCGCCGCACGCGAAGGGAAGGTTATGAGAAGATTGCGTTAGCAATCTTAAAAGGAAATTCTGTACAAAAAGAAAAAGGGTGCCGCACCCATGCAATATTCAATGTTAAAAAAATCAGATATTGATCTTCCTTCCGCTCGCGTCCCTCCGGTAATGGCCGAACTCGCTTTTAAGCAGCAGGTCCCCGGAAAATACCGGGCCGTCGCGGCAAACACGCATTCCCGAGGGATCAATGCAGCACGAACCGCAGACGCCAATCCCGCATTTCATGTACCGGTGGAGGGAGAACTCGGCCCTGTTCTCAATCCCGATCTCGGTCAACTTTGCAAGCACCGCCCGCATCATGCCTTCAGACCCGCAGACAGCAATGCGGTCATACGAGCCAAGATTTAATTCATCGATGAGCGCCGGCACAAAACCTTTGAGTCCCATCGAACCGTCATCGGTCGCGATCTGGAGGTCCGTGCATTCATCGAGCTGGTCGACAAAGAGGAGTTCCGGTTCCGTGCGGGCGCCGAGCAGAAATGTCATGACAGAGTCGGCTCTTGCGAGCGGGAGGAGCGGGGCAGCCCCGATCCCGCCGGCGATCGCCAGCATCTTTTCCCCCCTGACAAATCCGTTGCCAAACGGGCCGCGGATCCCCAACTGATCGCCGACAGATAATTTGAACATCGCAGATGTTGCATCGCCGACCTTCTGCACCGATATCGAGGCATCCGAGGTCAGGGCCATGGGGATTTCGTCCACCCCGGGCACCCATGCCATCACAAACTGTCCCGGGACAAACGGGAACTCACGGTCAAAGAAAAATGTGATCACTGATGGGGATTCCTGTTTTATCCGTGTGATGGTCACCGGGACTGGAAGCCCGGTATCTTTTTTATCAGCCATGATGAGCGCACCCCACGATCTCTTCAACCCCGCACCCGTCCTTTGCATAGAGCCTGGCGCTCACATCTGAAAAGATACGGATGTTGTCTGCCACTGCACTGCCTATCTCAACGGCACCGGCCCCCGCCATCATCATCTCCACCACGTTGTCTGCGCTTCCAATCCCGCCGCACCCGATAATGGGGATTTTACATACCTCGTAAAGCTCGTACACGCACCGCACTGCAACGGGAAAAATCGCAGGACCCGATAGCCCGCCATACCGGTTGCCCAGCACCGGGCGTTTCAGCCCGGTTGATATCCGCATCGCTTTAACCGTATTAATTGCGACAATTGCGCTCGCACCGCCGCGTTCCGCTGCCTTCCCGATCGCGGTGATATCGGTCACGTTCGGGGTGAGTTTTACCCATGTCGGGACACCCGTTGAACTGACGGAACGGGTACATTCTTCGACAAGTTTTGGATCGGTGCCGAGCGCTGCCCCGTAACCTTCCGCGTGGGGGCAGGAGAGGTTCAGTTCAAAGCCCGCGACTCTTCCCACAAACCATCCCGCAACGGTGGCAAACTCTTCCGGGTTTCCTCCAAAGATGCTCGCGACTACGGGTTTTCCTGCGAGTGGTGCAATCTCTTCTGCAAAGTCTTTAGAAGGGTTCGGCAACCCCATCGCGTTGAGGAGCCCGTCATCAAGAACCGCAACACAGGGGCCGGGGTGCCCGTCTTTGGGAACCGGGCCAATCGACTTGGTCACAACACCCCCAGCTCCAAGCGATAATATGCGGGAGAGCGATGCCCCGGTTGTCCCAAGCACTCCGGCAGCAAGGATCAGGTGGTTCTTCAGCGCCACCCCGCCCACGGTCACCGGGCCCGGCCTGATCAAAACCATTCACAAGGAAATGGTCGTTATTTATTATTAGCATACCCATATTGAGATCGAATGGTGCGTCTTGCCGTGATGGGCGTCGGACGGGTCGGGGGGGAAGTCGCCTACCTTGCCGCATCGCTGGGAATTGTGGATGACCTCGTCCTCTATGACTGCGCAGCACCCCTCTTAAACGCACAGGTGCTCGACCTGCGCCACACCGGGCTTGCAACCCGCATCAGCACGGATAAAAGCGATATCAGGGACGCCGACATCTGCATATTTTCTGCAGGACTGCCGCGGGACCCCTCGGTCAAGACCCGTGCCGACCTCCTTGATGCAAACCTTCCCACGGTCCAGGAATGTGCGGCACTTTCAAAAGGCTTTTCCGGTATCCTTATCACGGTCACCAACCCGATGGACATAAACAACTATTACTTCCATGCAAAGAACGGGATTCCGCGGGAGCGGTGTATCGGCTTTGGCGGACAGCTGGACAGCGCCCGGTTCGCGCTCGCCCTGCAAAAGCGCGGGATCACCGGTTTCCCGTACGTTCTGGGCGAGCATGGCGAGCACCAGGTCCCGGTCTTTTCCATGCTCTCGCACTACGTTCCCGAAGAGCTGCGCAACGAGATCCTCACCGAACTCCGCGGGGCCAGCATGGAGGTCATCAGGGGCAAGGGGGGGACGGTCTTTGGTCCGGCACTGCATATCGTCCACCTGATCCGGATGATCACGGAAGACGCCCGGGAACTGGTCACCTGTTCGTGCATTCTTGACGGAGAGTACGGCATAAACGGGTGCTCGCTTGGTGTTCCCGTCCGGATTGGCAGGGTGGGCATCCATAATATCGAGGAGTGGCGGCTCGACGCATGGGAGCAGGTGCATATGGACGAGGCAGGCCGATCGGTAGGAGAACTCTGCAGGAAGGCGGTCTCCTGATATGGCAGCACAGTCAGCAAAGCCGGCAACGTGCAGCATGAATTCTCCCTGCACGCTGGATGCTTTTGGTGGCATAACCCTTGCGATCAACCAGGTCGAATACAGCAATTCTCCTGACGGGCCGATCATCCATATATTCGGGCGCGGCCCGGACAACAAAGCCGTCCGCCTCGATGTCACGGGTTTTAAACCCTATTTTTACGTGCCGGAACCCGAAGCAGCCGAAAAAGCCCTGCCCCCGCAGGCAACCCTTGAACCGGAGACCATATACCGCTCGATCCGTAACGAACCGCTTCGCCGGCTCTATACCCAGCGCCCGGGCGATGTGCGCGATGTGCGCGAAAGGTACCGGCACTTTGAGGCGGACATCCCGTTTGCGACGCGGTTCATGATCGACACGGGGTTGACTGGAGGAGTGTCCGCACCGTCACTTACCGTTGATTACCATGACCTCAGGGCGTCCGATGTGGACGCTCCTGCCCGGCTCTGCATCATGGATATCGAATGCGAGGACGAACGGGGATTTCCCGACCCCCAGCGTGACGCGATCACCTGCATCACCTGCCATGACTCGTTTGAGAACGATTATACCACGTTCCTGCTTGCCACAGGGGGCACGGTGCCGCCTGACATCGCAGAGAAGGAGAAGCAGGGGGGGCTCTCAAACGGGTGCTTTAAAAAAGGAACCCACACTGTCTGCACCTATGGAGACGAGACTGCAATGCTCAGGGCGTTTGCTGCATATATCGCGGTGCGCGACCCTGACGTGCTCTCCGGCTGGAACTTTGTCGATTTTGACATGCCCTATATCACTGGCAGGATGGAAAAACTCGGGCTCTCCGTCTCAAGCCTCGCACGCCTGCCCGGTATGACCGAGAGAAGGGCATTGCGGGGCAGGGCGCTCTTTGACCTGCTGACCGGGTACAAAAAAATCCACTCCACACAAAAAGAGTCGTACCGGCTCGATGCAGTTGCCGAGGAGGAACTGGACGAGCGGAAAGTGAGGTATACCGGCACGCTCTCCGATCTCTGGAAAAAGCAGCCGGCGCTCCTTGTCGAGTATAATTTCAAGGACGTCGAGCTCTGTGTCTCGATCAACAGGAAGGACAATATCATCGAGTTCTACCGCGAGATCGCACGGTATGTCGGCTGCCCGCTCGACAAAACCCTCAATTCCAGCAGCGTGATCGATATCTACATCCTGCGCAAAGCCTCGGGGATATATGTCCTGCCCTCCAAAGGGTTTGCGGCATCCGAGGAATTTGAGGGGGCAACCGTTTTTGAGCCGAGCAAGGGTGTGCGGGAAAATGTCGTAGTGCTTGACTTAAAGTCCCTGTATCCGATGGCAATGATGACGATCAATGCCTCAATGGAGACCAAGGATCCCGGAGGTGAACTCGTTGCCCCCAATGGCATACGGTTCAAAAAACACCCCGACGGGCTGACAAGGAGCATCATCGCCGAACTGCTCAAAGAGCGGGATGAGAAAAAGGCGCTGCGCAACACGTTCCCGTTTGGTTCCCCGCAATATGTCATGTACGACATGCAGCAGAACGTGCTCAAGGTGATTATGAACACCTACTATGGCGTTTCAGGATATACCCGGTTCCGGCTCTTCGACCGGGAGATCGGGGCTGCTGTGACATCGGTAGGAAGGGCGATCATCGAACACACGCGGCGCGTCATCCAGCAGCAGGGATTTACCGTGATCTACGGGGACACGGACTCCTGCATGGTGCAGCTCCCCCCGCTTGACCGTGAACAGACTATCAGGACTGCAAAGGAGATCGAGAGGCAGTTGAACGAGAGCTACTCCGGGTTTGCGAAAAACGAACTCAACGCCGATACCCATTATTTCTCAATAAAGTTCGAAAAGATCTATGCGAGGTTTTTCCAGGCAGGCAAAAAGAAGCGGTATGCAGGCCAGCTGGTCTGGAAAGAGGGAAAAGACGTCAGCGAGATCGATATCGTCGGCTTTGAGATCCGCAGGAGTGATACCCCGCAGATCACAAAGGCCGTCCAGATGAAGGTGATGGAGCTGATCCTCTCGGGTGCAGGATACCCCGAGGTCAAGGAGTTCCTTTCAGGTGTGATCAAAAAATACCGGGCCGGGAAATATCCCCTTGACGAGGTGGGGATACCGGGCGGGATCGGGAAAGGCCTTGACGATTACGAGAATGATGATGCACAGGTCCGGGGAGCGAAATACGCAAACCAGTACCTCCACACGGAGTTTGGGAAGGGAAGCAAGCCCAAACGGGTCTACATAAAGGCAGTCACCGGAAAATATCCCAAGACCGATGTGATCTGCTTTGAGTATGCCGATCAGGTACCAAAGGAATTCCTGCCTGACTGGGAGCTGATGCTTGACAAGACAATCAGGCAGCCGATCTCCCGGATCATCGAGGCGCTCGGCTGGGACTGGACCGATGTCGACCCCTCCCGCACGACGCTTGCGGACTGGGGATTCGGGTAGCCGGATCCTGCGCGCCGGCGCCGTACGGGCCGGTTGCCGGCGCTCTGCGGCCTTATATTCCCCTGCCGGATTTTTTCCTGCAATTTTGTGTCCCGTTGTCGGTTCTGCATCGTCCGGGCAGGTCTTTTAATAATCCGGATTATTGCGGCGCATTAGGTTTTTTATGGACAGTCACGACCCTTAACTGCAAAAAAATCAACAAACCACTAACGGCACATGCCGTCATGAGGTGGGATACGCATGAAAAACAGACAGGTTATACTTTCCGGAATTATTGTGATTGCACTGCTCTGCATGGCAGCGTCTGCTGTAGCGCAAACAGACACCGCAAACAACCTGAATGCTCCTGATACCGCTCCGCTCGTGGATACTGTACCTGATGCTGCTGAAAATACCGCTGAAATATTTGACGACATCGAGCCATATAACGGTTCCATCGGTGCCGGCAACCCCATGTATGGGCTTAAAGTTGCAATGGAAGATCTTGACGAGATCCTTACTTTCAACGAGACCGAGCGGTTCAACAAGCAGCTGAACAATGCACGGCTCCGGCTCTCGGAGGTCAAAAGGGAACTTATACTGAACAACACTGACTCTGCCGACCGGGCGCTGGATCTCTACTGGCAGAAGGTCAACCTGACACAGATGCGGCTTTCCGTGTTGTCGTCTTCCAATGCAACGGGTCTTCTCCATGCACAGGAGATGGCGACAAAGCACAAGGCGGTCCTTGAAAGCCTCATGCTCTCCCACCCGGATAACACCGGCCTTGCCCGGGCATACAACAACAGCCTTGCGCTTGAGAGCAAATTCGAACAAAAAACCCGGATGCGGTTTGAGCGCGTCATGGAAAAGAACAACAAAACGATCGTAAAAGCTATCCGGCTTACGGTGGCAGAACAGGAGCACACGACAAACACCGGGGAGAACCAGACAGTCCGGGTACAGCAGACCCAAAAGACCCGGCAGGCGGAAGGGAACGGGAAGGATGACGGCAAGGGCAACAGGGTGAATGCAAGCCCATCTGAAACGACGGCACAGCCGGCCCGGACACCCGGCACTCCGTCCCCTTCAGCCACACCATCTGATACCGGAAAAGGAAAACCGGATACCCCTGGCAATGGCGGCAGCAAAGTAAAAGTCACCGGAACCAGCGACGGTTCCGGAAACGGGAGTACGGGAAGCCCGGGAAATGAGAACCGTGGGCAGGGCAATGGCAGGAACAAGTGAAACCCGGCTAAAAAACCTGTTCCTCACATTTTTTCTTATCCTTTGAACAACAGTAATGTGATAACCCAAGAGTGAACAATGACACGACTGCCGTGGCACAGACTGGCAGTGATCTCTATCCTGCTCCTCGTACCTGTCGTTCTCTGTGGTAGTACAGCGGCAGCAGAGCCGGACTATTCCATCACGTACACGATCACCATCTCACAAGACGGATCGGCACTTTGGGGAGTGGAGTACCGCACGCTCCTGCCATCTGAAAAGGAAGTGTCGGATTTTGAGGGTTATGCCCGCGACCTGCCGACCGTCTATCTCCCCCAGTTCCACGAACTGATTGAGAAGTCCGCCGCACAGGCAGCGGTCGCGACCTCGCGGCACATGGACGTATCGGATTTTTCCGCAGATTCCGTGGTCCAGACATCCCCTACGGGGAGGTACGGCGTTGTCCTGTACTCGTTTGCATGGACCGGCTTTGCAGAGCCCGGAAACGGCCTGACAGCCGGGGACGTGTTTGCCGGTGGCCTGTACCTTCCAAGGGATGCCACGCTGGTCATGCGGTACCCGCCCGGCTTTTCGGTTATATCTGCGGATCCGCCGCCCGACGAGGTTCGTAACGGGCTGGTCTGGTACGGCCTCCGTTCTTTCGGGGCGGGTGAACCCAGGGTTGTTCTTGAGAGAGCATCGTTCCCGGTGATTCCGGTTGCTATTGGTCTTGTGATTATCCTTGCCGCAGCAGCATTCACCGGCTACGTACTGGTAAAAAGGCGACGCGAAAAACCCGGGACACCAAAAATGGAGATACCTTCTCTGTCGGGTACTGAGATGAAGGACCTTGAAGAAAGGATCCTCATCCTGCTCGCAGAGCATGGCGGGGAGCTCTCCCAGCCGGAGATCATCAGGAGACTCGGGCTGCCCAAATCAACAGTAGGCACTGCGCTCAACGAACTCGGGCAGCGCGGGCTAATCCATAAAGTGAAAAAAGGCAGGGAAAATCTCATTCGTCGCACCTGAATCCGGGTGAATATAGCAGGACTGATGGTGTGTTGATGCACACCGGATATTTTTCCTGTCTGCACATCATGGGAAAGGCCATGGTTAGAAAAAACACGATCTCTTCTGTTTACGGTTATTTTGAACAACAGAACCATCAGGGACGTTCCAGTGCACGGTCAACGCGCGGCGAACCATCTAATTTTTCTGGACAATGGCCATCCTTATTGCAGATCCGGTTCAACAACGGTACAGGACAAGGAGCAGAATATATGGGGAGGACATGCCGGATCGGAATGCGATTTACATTTCTCTTCATCATCGCTGTTGCAATCAGCCTTGCGGCCATCCATTCCGCATCAGCTGCAGGCCCGGTCTCAACCGCAGCCGTCTCCACCCAGCCGGTGGTTGTCGTGGCACCGGAACCGGTACTCGGCGCTTCACCGGTTGCTACCGGAGTGCCTGCACGTACTGCCGATGTCCGCATCGGACCGTCGAGTGTCTTATACGGGCTGAAGATCTCGCTGGAGAACTTCGATGAGTCGTTTGCCCCATCACCTCTGGTAAAGATAGAAAAGCAGCTGGAGCATGCAAACATAAGAATTGCCGAGGCCGCAACAGAACTCCGGAATAACCGGCCGGACGGGGCAGAAACCGCGCTCCTGCAGTACCGCGAGAAGATCGCCGTTACGGCAGCCATTGTCCCGGCGGTCCCTGCAAGTGACCCGGGACTGCTCAAGGCGCAGGAGAAGGCCGCAGCTGATGAACTTGTGCTGGGCCAGGTGTTGAGTGGACAAAAAGATCATCCGGGTCTTGCAGGTGCCCGTGCACAGAACGCGGCGCTTGAAGCAGCCTTTTCAGTAAAGACCGGGTTCGAGATGCAGGAACAGGTTTTGCCGGACAACCGGATCGTGGTTCAGGCAGTAAAAATTACTGGGCCGGTTTCCGTCACCGGGCAACAGATCCCGACAATCATCGCCACTTCGACATCCACCCCACCTGTTCCAACACCTGTACCCACAAAAGTTCCTGTAAAATCCCTGGTCACACCCTCAATTCAGCCGGTGGTCACTAATGTGGCGCCATCGCCTGCATTAACTCCCCAACCCCAGACCACCAGGACAACGGTCCCGGTTACACCACAGGTAACCCCGGCAGAAACACCTGTCCCGACACCTGCGTTAACGACCCCGGTTACCCCGGTGCCGACCACGAAACCGGTAGTATCAGTCACCCCCCAGCCAACACCAACATCAGGAACCGGTACAGGGGGCAACACAGGGAACGCAAAGTGATGTTCATGACGCCCGAAGATAACCGTGGACAAAACGAGATCGCTTATCCTGAGAGCCTGCATGGCACGGACTGCACTCCCCGGTCAGCGTGTCCTGTTCCAGGGCACCAAGCAGGGAAGGTTGTTGGGCAGAATGGCGATCAGGAGCCGGTTGCAGGATCCTATCCGGAACCGGCAACGATAACCGAGCGGTACAACAAATTAAACCTCCTCTTATCCGTCACGCGTCACGACGTCTTTAACCAGCTCACCGCCCTCCAGTGCTATATCGGGATCCTCCATAACAGTACCCTGCATGACCCGGCCCAACGGGAATTATTCAACAAACTTTTCCTGACAGCCGACAGCATCTCTGCAATCATGAGATTTACAAGGGATTACCAGGAGATCGGGACAGAATGTCCTGTCTGGCAGGAGCCCGGAATGCTCGTTGATATGGGATCGATGTCGCTAAGCCCGTCTACCATGACAGTCATCAACCGGCTGCCCAAGGTCCAGATCCATGCCGATCGGCTCATTTACCGGGTATTCTACACAATTATTGAAAACGCGATCCGCCATGGCGGGAAGATCACCCGCCTTGTTTTCACTGCAGGCATGGATGGACCGAACCTTGTTATTTCCTGCGAGGACGACGGGATCGGGATTCCGACTGAAGAAAAAGAACGGATTTTTAAAAAGGGTTACGGCAAACATACCGGTCTTGGCCTTTTTTTCGTACGGGAGATCCTTGCCATTACCGGAATGATGATCCGTGAAACCGGCGAGCCGGGAAAAGGAGCGAGATTCGAGATTCGCGTACCCGGGGATAAGGTCAGGATGATGCAGGATGCAAACAAGGCATTTCCCAGGCATGCAGCCGTAATTTCACATACTGGGGTTATCTGAAAGTAAAGCAGCAATGGGAGAGAGACACCATTACCGCTATTCATGGAATCATTCCGGATGCCCGATCGGTTCCGGGCATTTCATCGACGAGATGTCTTTCTGATCCACAGACGGCCCGGTTCATGGTTGTGCCTTCAGGCATTCCTGTCGATTTTAAACAACCGTAATCTGCGGACAGGGACAAGCACCCGTGCAATTGTTTAAGGAATAAAAAGACAAGTTAACAATAACGAGGAACCATGGTCCGGGCCGGCATAGTTCTGATCAGCATTCTCTTCTGCATCTGCATCCCTGCTGCTGCAGCACCGGCATATACGATCAGATATTCAATCGATCCTGCACCTGACGGATCGGCGCTCTGGAATGTCGAATACCGGGCGCTTCTCCCCACCCAAGAGGATGTCGGTGCATTCGAACGGGACATTACCGATGCTGCCGCCATTCCCGCAGATGAGGTACGGCTGGTAATGGAACAATCTGCCAGCAACGCCGCGACTGTAACCGGGCGTGCCATGGAGATCAGGAACTTCTCCACTGCGACATCGGTTCAGACAACCCCGACAGGCACATATGGCGTGATCCGGTACTCGTTTATCTGGACCGGTTTTGCACAGGCCGGAAGCGACCTTTCGATCGGTGATGCTTTTATTGGAGGCCTTTACCTCTCCAAGGAGACAACACTGACAGTCCATCTCCCAAAGGGATACAAGGTAACGGCCGCGACGCCCCCACCGGACCTCTCCCGAGACGATCTCACGTGGTACGGCCTGCGCTCGTTTGTACCGGGAGAGCCACAGATCGTGCTGGCGCCCCCGGCTTTCCCTTTACTGGAGACGGCGACAACCATCCTCATCATCTCCGCTACCGGGATCGTGATCGCCGTCTTTGTCATCCGGCGCAGGAAATCCCTGCGGCCGGCCCACGCGGAACCCGTTCCTGCCCAGCAGCAGCAGGATCCGGATCTTGCAACCATTGAGGAACGGATTGTCCTGCTTCTGCAGCAGAACGACGGCGAGGTCTACCAGTCCGAGATCATCGCCCGGCTCGGAGCACCCAAATCCACGGTGAGCTCGGCACTTGCCGTGCTCCATGAAAACGGGCATATCGTCAAGGTACGCAAAGGGCGGGAAAACTTAATCCGGCTCGTCCGAAATGAAAATCCGGCCGGTAAAAAATGATTTATTAAAAAAATCAGCCGCTGGATCCAAAGTTGAAGAACGAGCGGATAATATTTCCAATCGAGCGGATGATGTCGGGTGATGGCTGTGCAGAGTTACCTTCTCCTGCCTGCTCCTGATCTTTTCCTGTAATTTCCTTTTGTAGGACTGTGGATACATCCGGACTGCTGCCAAGCTCACCGCTCCCTGCCAGCCGCACGCGCTCCTGAACAACGACCTCATCCCTGCCCAAGGCTTTTTCCGATACTGTGGGATTTTTACTCACGTTGCCTAACTCCACCCCATTTTCGGAGCGGCAGATCCCTGATGCAGGATCGCACGATGCCGAGATCACGTACGGCGTGGCGACGGCTTGCGGAACAATGCTGCCTGCAGGCTTTTTGCAATGGCACTCTGCATACGCAATAGTTCCATCAGCGTTATTCACGACCGTATTGATCTGGCACGCTTCATTTGTGTTCCCGCAAGACCCGGTGCAGCGGTTGTTCTGATAGTCATAGACACATTTTGTACAGGTGCAGGAACAGGTAGGGAGATTTACCGCAGCTGTGTCCGGAGAATTCCTGCACGAACACGCACAGTTGGCCGTGCCGACAGATGGCGTTTCTGTCGGTTCCCCCGCTTTCCTGAAGCAGTATGCCACCTGCGCTGCAGATGCCACCGGCGCATTCATGCAGGGCGCATTGGAGCACCGGACGTATGTGCCGAATTTCTCCTTTGCCTGCGCTTCTGTCATGCAGTCGCATCCCGCGGGGCATACCGATGGTACCGGCTTGCCGTAGCAGTACAGCGGCCGGGTCGTGCTGGTTTCCGCTGACGTTCCTGTCAGGGACTGGTACCCGCAGATCTTCTGTACTCCTCCGCATGGGACATACCCTTTCTCTTTTGCGTCTGCCTCGGGGAGACAGGCGCACCCTGCCGGACAGATCGGGACAGGAGTTGCCTGTTCTTCGATCTTACGGACGCAGTACTTAGGCACTGCCGCTTTTCCGGCCGTCGCCTGTGTGCTGACTGATGCCTGTTCGTACCCGCAGGCAGCATTGCTGCAGTAAGAGAATGTTCCATACTTTGCCTTTGCCATTGCCTCGGTCATGCACTCGCAGCCCGCAGGGCAGGCTGAGACGGAGCTGACTGTATTGAGAGGCTGTGCAGTTGCCAGAGTTTCCTGTTGCGCAACTGCGGTCTGGACCATAATCAGGCAGACAGCAATTGCCATCACTGCAATGAGTGTAACATATCTACCGGTTTTTTCCTTGACCATCATCTTCACCATTCTGCCAGTTTCTTAATGGAACCATTTCTTTTACTTTTCCATCCGCGCTCTCCGGCCACTGGTGACCTGGCGCATTTCTGGCAATAATCTATTGTTTTTTTCCAGTTTAAGGGTCGTGAGCGTCCGATTGTCTGTGAACTGTCCACCGGTTCCCGTTCAGCAGTTCAGTCAGTCCCGAATCGTCCGGACTGCAGTTCCGGACCCGGATCAAAGCAGAAAAACCATTTTTTATATACAAGACCTGAAACAGCAGCTGCGGCTGGAAGAGGGGCACGGGTGCGTAATAACCTGCCGGGCAATAACTGCAGATATTATCGCGGGAGAGCAAGGAAACAACCAGATGAAAGAACATATATTTTATTACAGCAATGCATGAAATTGAGGTATATCATGGTCACGATCTCGATTGATCCTGCAATCTGCAAACACGATGGGATATGTGTTCAGGTCTGTCCGGAAGCTGTCTTTGTCCAGAAAGATGAAAAATCTGTTCCGGACCCCCTGCATGATGCTCTCTGCATCTCCTGTGGCCAGTGCGTCGCGGCCTGCCCGCATGATGCTCTCACCCACAGCGACTTTCCGAAAGGATCGATCCGCACCATTAAGAAGGGGGTGACACCGTCATTTGAACAGCTGATGCGACTTTTACGGAACAGGAGGTCACAGCGTTACTTTACAAGCCGTCCGGTCCGAGAAAAGGAGATACAGCGCATTATTGAAGCTGCCCGGTTTGCCCCGTCAGCTCTCAATTCACAGAGCACGAAATATCTTGTAATTCAGGACGTCGTTCTCCTCACGGAAATTTCTGAAAATGCAGCTGAATTTCTCAAACAGACCATCACAGAACTCCGCAAAATCCACAAAAAAGAGGAGCTCGAGCAGGATCATGCATTCAATGTGATAGCAAAGAAGGTCTCAGAGGTGCAGGATGCGGGGAGGGATGTGTTCCTCCACAATGCTTCCGCACTCGTCCTGTTCTATTCAGACAGGCATGCGAGTATGGGCGGGATCAATGCAAACCTTGCCGTCCAGAATGCCCTTCTGGCAGCGGAGACACTGGGCGTCGGGGCTTTCTATTCCGGGTTTGTTCTCTTTGCCATCCGGCACAATCCGGAATTTAAAAAGATCCTCAAAATACCTGATACCTGTGAGATCCACGCTGCCCTGGCACTTGGCTATCCGAAGGTAAAATTCAAAAAATGGATCGAGCGCAATCCCGCTGACATCACCTGGCGGTAATTTTACAATATCCGGACCCTTTTTTTATCGGTGTTCTGCCGGTCATATCCGCCGCCATGAAAAGTGGCGCGGGCATCGTGCGGGAACATCCTTGTTCACCGGATACCGTTTGCACGAATGGGACATTTTTTGTATCACACCATACTCCGGTATTTGTAGGATAGGACATGCTATCGTATTTTACCCAGGTGACATGGTCACCGTATATTACGGGTGCCGCAATTGGCGTCCTTGTGTGCATAAGCTTCCTGCTCTCGGACCGCCGGCTGGGATGTTCGACGGGATATGTCAAGATAAGCGGGCTGATTGCCCTGTTGTTCCAGCCTGATATGGTTGAAAAAAACGAGTATTACCGTACCATTCCCCCTGCACTTGACTGGAAGCTTGCGGTTGTCCCGGGCATCGTCATCGGCGCGTTTATCTCGGCAATGCTCTCGGGTTCCTTTGAGATGGTATGGGTGCCGGCGCTCTGGGGGGATACCTTTGGCTCCAACCCTGTCGTCAGGGTCCTTGTCGCTGTCATCGGCGGTATATTTCTTGAAATTGGAGCACGCTGGGCAGGTGGCTGCACAAGCGGGCACGGGATCTCCGGGACATCGCAGCTCTCGTGTGCAGGCATCACCGCGGCTTCCTGCTTTTTTATCAGCGGCATCCTGACGGCCATGTTACTCTTCCGGGTGATCGGGGCATGAGAGGTGGTGGCAGGATATGCTGACAACCCTTCACCGGAATGCATACGCCCAGCTCGCGCTCGGGGTAATTATCGGCATCGCGTTTGGCTTTTTGCTCCAGAAATCCGGTGTCACAAATTACGATGTGATCGTCGGACAGCTGCTGCTTAACGATTTTACCGTCACAAAGATGATGCTCTCGGCGGTCATTGTAGGGATGATCGGGTTTCATTTGTTGAAACGGGCGGGGCTGGCACAGCCACATGTAGTGACAGGCTCTATCGGTTCGAGCGTATACGGAGGTCTTATCTTCGGGCTCGGGTTTGCATTGCTGGGTTACTGTCCCGGGACGGTTGCCGGGGCAGCAGGACAAGGTGCGCTCGATGCGCTGGCTGGCGGGTTTACCGGGATACTGATCGGTGCCGGACTTTTTGCCCGTTTCTATCCGTTCCTCAATTCCCGCTTCCTGCACCAGGGTAAATTTAAAAATACGACACTTCCCGAATTCCTGAAGGTCAACGAGTGGCTCGTGATCATCCCCGCGGTCATCCTCCTGGCAGGATTTCTCCTGCTGCTTGAATATGCAGGGTTGTAGCCAGTGAATATTGTTTTTCCCCACAGAAGCAAATATTATTAACCTTAATGATGTGAGCATTTATACCGGCACAGAGAGTAAGTTTAGGGATTAAAAAAAATTGATTGTTGACAAAAATACCTGCCTCAAAAAAAGGTTGATACACGATGGAAAACACCAAGGAACCCGGCATCCGGGACGAAAGCTTTGTCGGCATCTGGTTCTTCATTATCGTAAATACCACCATCCTTTCCATCCTTGTCAATATTTTCAGTTTGTCTTTCGGAATGACTGAGGTAACCCCGGGACTGTTCTTTATCCCTGTCGTCATCACTGCCTACTGGTACCCGAAGAAGGGGATGCTGTTTGCATTTCTTGTCACCGCGATCTACCTGCTCATGATTTATGTTCTTATGGGCGGCTCCACTCCTGATCTGGTAACCGGCCTGTTCAAAGCGATAATTATGATCGGTGTAGCTGCGGTTGTCTCAAGCCTTGCCCTGAACCTCCAGAAAAGCGAGGCAAAGTACCGGGGTATCTTCAACAACTCAGAAGCCGGCACCGGGCTGATCGATGCCAATACCCTCTCCATCATCGAGGCGAACCAGCGGTTTGCATCAATACTTGGCTATTCCATGCAGGAGATCCGTGACGTGCCATTCTCCGTGCTGTGGGTTGACGCTTCCCAACGCGAGGGGTTCTTTGCCCTGGTAAAAGAAGAGGGCGTTGAGAATTTCGAGACGCGCTTTACCGCAAAAACATCGGATATCCGCTGGGTGCTCCTAGCCGCGGGAATGCTGCCTGACAACCAGATGGTCTGCACCATGGTGGATATCACCCAGCGCAAGCAGATGGAGGCGGCACAGCGCACTGCATTAAAGCAGATCGAGAAGAACATCGAGCAGTTTGCAATCCTAGGGGATCATATCCGGAACCCTCTCGCAGTCATCGTCGGGCTCACCTGCATGCTTGCCGAGGATGTGGCAAATAAAGTGCTGGCACAAGCAAAAGAGATCGACCGGATCATCACCCAGATCGATATAGGCTGGATCGAATCCGACAAAGTGAGAAACATTATCAAGAAATATTACGGGATCGGGGCGGATGATATACTAGAGACCGAAGCAGATCCCGGACCGGTTGCAGGCACGGATCCGGTCACAAAATAAGATTTTACCTCTTATTTCTCCTTAACGGTGGACGATTATTTCCCTGCTGATTTGAGCCTTTCGTTGAGCTTTTTTATCTGTTCCCTGATCGCGATCGCCCGCTCGAAGTCCAGGTTCTCCGCTGCGTCCCGCATCTGCTTCTCGAGCTCAATCGTGACATTGGGGATCTCGCTCTTGGGCACATGCTTTGTATCTTTGATATCGACTTCCTTTTCCTTTACCGGTTTTCTGATCGTCTGCGGGACGATATCATGCTCACGGTTGTACGCGATCTGCAGGTCCCGCCGTCGCTTTGTCTCTGAAATGGCCTTCTTCATCGAGTCGGTCATGGTGTCGGCATACAGGACTACCCGTGAATTGACGTTGCGCGCTGCCCGCCCGATAATCTGGACCAGGCTCCGTGCATCACGTAAAAACCCTTCCTTGTCGGCGTCGAGGATCCCGATGAACCCGACCTCGGGGATGTCAAGCCCTTCCCGTAAAAGGTTGATGCCGACGAGCACATCGAACTTGCCCAGCCGGAGCTCGCGGATGATCTCGGATCGTTCCAGCGTCTGGATCTCGGAGTGGAGGTACCGGGTACGGACACCACGGTCGGCGAGGTATTCCGATAACTCTTCGGCAAGTTTTTTGGTGAGCGTGGTCACCAGCACCCGGTCGCCCCTTGCAATCGTTGAGTGCACTTCCCGGATCACGTCATCTGTCTGCCCTTCAGTGGGGCGCACCTCCACCTCCGGGTCGACAAGCCCGGTGGGGCGTATGATCTGTTCGACAACCTGCACCGATTGCGCAAGCTCGTACGGGCCCGGTGTTGCCGACACAAAGACCACCTGCTGCATATACTGCTCAAACTCTGTAAACCTGAGCGGCCGGTTGTCCAGCGCACTCGGGAGCCGGAACCCGTAATCGACGAGTGTTTTTTTCCGGGAAAGGTCGCCGTTGTACATACCGTGGAGCTGGGGGATGGTCTGGTGGCTCTCATCGATGATCATGAGAAAGTCATCGGGGAAATAGTCGAGAAGGCAGTACGGTTTTTCACCTGATTTCCTGCCGTCGAAGTGCCGGGAATAGTTCTCGATCCCTTTGCATGAACCCGTCTCTTCAATCATCTCAATATCAAACCGGGTCCTCTGTTCGAGCCGGTGTGCCTCGATCATCCCGAGCGTTGGCAGTACTTTATCCAGCTCATCCTTTATCGAGGCGATTGCCGTCTTCCTTGCGCTCTCTGGCGTCACGAAGTGCCGGGCCGGGTAGACATGGAAGTACTTCAGTTCCTCCTTCTTTGCACCGGTATTTTTGTCCACCTCCCGGATCCGCTCGATACTGTCGCCAAACATCTCGAACCGGATGATCTCGTTAAAGTAACCGGGCACAATATCAATCGTGTCGCCCTTGACACGGAACCTGCCGGGCGAGAGGTCGATATCGTTGCGTTCGAACTGGATGTCAAGCAACCGGCTCATAATTTCGTTCCGTGAGACCTTCTGGCCCACCGCCAGTTCAAATCCCATGTTCCGGAAGTTTTCCGGGTTCCCGAGCCCGAAGATGCAGGATACCGAGGCGACGACAATCACGTCGCGCCGGTGCGAGAGCGAGGCGGTGGAAGAGAGGCGCATCATCTCAATTTTCGGGTTGATCGCAGAATCCTTCTCGATATACTGGTCTTTGGCCGGGATGTAGGACTCAGGCTGGTAGTAATCATAGTACGAGACGAAATACTCGACCCGGTTTTTGGGGAAGAAGTCGCAGAACTCCTGGTACAGCTGGGCGGCGAGCGTCTTGTTGTGGGCGATGACCAACGTCGGCCTGTTAACAGCTGCAATCACGTTTGCCATCGTAAATGTCTTACCTGAGCCGGTGACGCCGAGCAGTGTCAGGAACCGGTCGTTCTTCTCCATTCCTTTTTTCAGCTCCGCTATCGCTTCCGGCTGGGAGCCGGCCGGTGCGAATGTGGAGGTGAGCTGGAATTTGGTCACGGTGCTTAGGATGTCTGACTAGGATATTAAAAGGGATCGGCTTGCGGCTGGAAAGTGTGTGGAAGAAAGGTGCTGAATCAACGATGAAAGCGGTTGTGAAAATGAGGATCGGCCATGTACTGCCATTTTAGGTCAGACACTGTTTCCCGAAATCAAGTAATTTGATTGTGCAATGGTTCAGACGGATGATAAGCCCCTGTCGGTTGAGGTCTTCCATCGCCTCTTCATATTTATCGGGATTTTTTGCTCCTGCGATATGCGCGGGGATCTCTGCAACCATGATCGGATTTTCGATGCCATAGACATCGTTTAAGTCAACATACAATCTCCTTGCCGCATCGCTCAGCCGGTACAGCCGGGCAACGGGATGCTGGGTCGAGACGATCTTTTTCGCCCGGTAGAACATGTCAGACCACAGGTCGACACCTTTCCTGATATCGTCACTGCTGACATTGAACCGTGAGTTATACCGGGCAAACGAGGCGCCGAGCCGGGGTATGAGGGTGTTGAAATCCTGGGTATAGGGGATACTACCCGATCCTTTGACGTCAGAGACCAGCTCGTACATTGTGTCAACGATTGACCCCTGAAGGTTATCCGGTAATACCGGTTGCATCAGCAGCGCATCGAGCATGAATGCCGTTACCAGCGGTTTTTGAACCTGAAGTGTTTCTTTGTATTTTGAAAGATTTTTGATCTCAACATCCAGGACGAGCGGGATGTGCATAGGCACACGTTCCGGATTGAGGAAGGCGAGGCTGATCTCCCGGCTTTTCAGGTTTGCATAATCCTCTTCCTGCATGGAGAGCCTGTAGAAGTAGTCTGATGATTCCCGTTTCAGTTCAGAGGGGATGATGTCCATGCTGCGCTTGAACCCGGCCCACGGTTTTGATCTTCCCAGTACAGCTGCATTGATCCCCCCTTTCTGATCCGGAAGCGGGGGCGAAGAGATCGTATACAGGGCAGAGCACATGGCAATCTCATTGACGATCTCCTCCTCCCCGGTGTACGGCAGGCTGAAGAAACCGGTTACTTCATCAGGATGGAGCAGGGAATGGTGCCGGATAAGGGTGTTTGGATCGATGGGTTCAAAGGACGTGATGCAGTGGATCAGGAGCCGGAAATACCCGACATGATCCTTGAATATCTCTTCCCGGGTTTCCGAAACGGATACCCGGATGAGTGCTCCTTTTTGGGGAGGCGGGCAGAGGGCGACATACACCTCCCGCTTCGGTGTTTTCAAAAATGGGGAAGGGTCGAGATAAAAGACGGTGCCTTCCGTATTGGCGGGGCGGACAAAGCCCATATTATTTTTACGGAACAGGATCTCCTTTTCGATCTCGGAGAAGCTGTACCCGTACATTCTCTGGCTCAAGGATGCCATGGTGCATGAACCCGTATTCCTAATCTCAGGGATTTCTTATAGTATCAGGATGCCGATGCAGCCCGGCACGGCCGGGATATAACAATAGTCCGGACTACCGGCTCTGTTTGCACTGTAGGGATTTTCCCTATCATTAGGATTGTGATCTGTTCCTGTCATCGCGGATCCGGACCCGTGATTATGATACGATGTCCAGTACCGGATACCCAAGATCTTCAAGGGCATCCAGTGCTTTGGAGATCTCCCCCTCCGGACAATTGAGATGTACAGACAGCGATTGCAGGGTAACCAGGTGCCGTTCCGTTTCCTGAATATACCGGAGAATGCCGGCCCTGCATCCTTTCAGGCGACCAAGCTCTTCCTCAATACTCTCATCGCAAAGGAGGTTATACTTCTCCCCCGATTCTGTTAGTTCAGCAACACTCTGGTCCGGAGTTGTGACCAGATCTTCTTCTGCCAGTGTTGCGATCGCTTCCCGGGCTTCGCTCAACGGGATGCGCAGACGATCGGCAATGACCTCTGCATCCTTTGGGCCTTCCCGCTGGAGCAGCAACAGGACACGACGCTGCGCAAGATTGAGGTTGAGTATCATCATTTACCGGTGAAGACCTTGTCACATGGATTGATATTCTTAGGCACTGCGTGTGGTGAAAGTGATAAAAAGAGGTGTCATGATCACTTCCCATCCCCTTTCCTCACCATCGGGCAGACATTGCAGCCCAGCATCTCGCCAAAGCAGAAGAGGAACCGCTCGCGGATGCTTTTAGGGAGCTGCTCTTCGGGAATCGGGGTGAACCCGAAGGTCTTGTAAAAGGAGATCAGCACGATCGTCGAATGGATATGAATTGTCTCTGAACCACACGTTTGTATGAGGGTTTCCACGGCATCCCTCGCATAGCCTTTCCCCCGGAACTTGTCAGGGACAAAGACGCAGTCCATCTCGTTTCCGTCCAGGTGCCGGGTGTAGCGGGCCGTTGCCACGAGTTCCCCCTCCGCAAAGACGCCGAAGATCCGCTCGTGCACCGGGTCCGCTTTCTGGCCCCGGTACTGCTCCCACAATTTCTCAGCACGAGGAAATTCTTCGTGTTTCAGCTCGCGGACTTCCGGTGTCATGATTTCACCCGGTACTCACTTCGGCTTGTAGTATCCCCACTTCTCCAGTGCCTGTGAGAGTTCCTTTGCCTTCTTTGCTTTTTCATCGAGCGTGACATCCTCCTGCCATGCCTCGATCGCCTGCATGGTCGCCCTTGCCCCGGCCCGGGTGCCTTTGGGGTGGCCGTGGATGCCGCCGGAGACCAGCAGCACGAGCTCGGTGCCGTAGATGTCCATTACATCCGGCACAAGGCCGGGGTGCAGCCCTCCGGAGGAAACGGGGAAGGCGTTCCTGATCTTCCCCCAGTCCTGAAAAAGGCATAGCTTTTCAACAGCGTCCACCTTCTTCTCCCGCAAAAGGCCGGCAAGCAGCATGGACTCCTTCCTTGTCCCGGCCAGCTTCCCGACTGCGGTTCCCGTGTGGATCTGCGAAACGCCGAGCAGGCGCATGATCTTGGCAAGGAAATACATCGTCATCCCGTGCTTTTTGTTCCGGTCGAACGCCGCGTGCATCGCACGGTGGGCGTGGATCGCAAGGCCGAGATCCGAACAGTAGTCCCGCATGGTCGCTACACCGGCTGTCCCGACCACGACCACATCGATCATCGCGTAGTTCCAGCCGTATTCCGCAAGGAGATCGGCACGCTTCTTCATCGTATCCACGTCAGCCGTGATGTTGAGGAACGCGGACTTCTTCTCACCGGTCTCATTCTCCGCCTTCTCCCGCTTCCGGGTCATCAGGTTGACCCGGTCCTCGAACCGGTTGAACGAGGTTGAGGTTAAGTTCTCGTCGTCTTTGACAAAGTCGAACCCGCCCATCCATGTCTCGTACCCGATTTCAGCGTGCTCCTTTGCGGTAAACCCGATCTTGGGCTTTGGGACGGCGCCGGTCAGTGGCCGGCCATGGATATTCATCATCTTCCGGATCCCGTCGTTTCCGAAGTGCGGGCCTTTAAAGTGCTTCAGGTATGCCGGCGGCAGCGTGGCATCGATAAGCCGGAGGTTTTTTACCGCTTTCATCCCGAAGATGTTTCCGGCAATCCCGCTTAAGAGCTGGACGGCATTTCCCTCTTCCCAGAGCGCAAGAGGGTACGCGATCCTGACAAAGTTCCCGTCAATATCAAACGCGGTCGCCTGCAGCTTCTTCATCCGCGGCGGCATAGAAAAGAGCGTTGTCCATGTGCCCGTCGAGCTCTCAGACGCGATCCGGCCCACGGCCTCCTCCCTGCTGATGCCGGCAGCCGGTTCGAAATAGAAGAGGCAGACAAGGTCGTCTTTTGCAGGCGAATAGTTCAGGTCCACAAATTCGTTATACCAGTCGATTGCCATACAGATCCCTGTATCACTTGAGGGCAGGATTGGTAAAAAAGGTGAGGGGCGGATAACAAGACCACAATATCCAATACCCGCGAAAAACAACAATCGTCTGGTAAAGGAGCACCAGGAGCATTCTCTTGAGACACCGGATTTTTGGATCTCTTATCATCATAGTGGTCTGTTCTGCACTTATTGCGATGGTCCCCATCGCATCTGCCGAGGACACGCTGACACGGGGGAGTGGGTTTACGGTCACGATCACCGGCAAGCCGAACACCGCGTATTATGTCTGGGTCGCCCGGACGTTTTCGATGAGCGGTGAGCCGGGCGACCAGCCCCCGGTCATCAACAGCAATCTGGTGAACGTGGTGCAGGACCCGCCGGAAGGCCCCTATGTGATCGGCTCGTACCAGTACTACAACGGCAACGGGCGGACAATTATTGACGATGTCGCGCCATCCTCGTCAACAACATCGAACACACGGTATTACGCGCAGGTGACCACCGATATTGACGGAGTCGCCATCGTCGGGTTCAGGACATCGTCTGCCACGGCTGACAAGAAATTCTCCATTGCAGCACAAAACCCGCAGTCGCCCGGGGATACGGTATATGTAACACTTGGAGTGCCCGAAAGGAAGGTGTCCATCACGGGAGATACAGTTCCACGTGCAGTCACTTCTGCACCCTTGCCGCCCGTGACAACCGCTTTGGCAGAAGAGACTGTGATCACTGCTCCACCGGTACCGGTCATCCCTTCCCCGTCAACACCGGTCCCGGCAACAACACACCCGGTACCACTGGATCTGCTCATTGTCCTGCCTGCAATCGGCGCAGGGCTCCTCGTGCTGCGCCGGCCGTCCTGAATATTTTTTCTTTTATCGTTTCTGGACCCGGAAACAGGATAATAACAATTTTTCCCCATACCCGAAAAGGTGATGTCCCATTACATCCAACTATGACGGGAAAACCAGGTGAAACATATGGGAATTTTTGACAAATTAACCGGAAAACCTGCACAGCTGACCCCGAAATCCGCGCTCGTGCTCTCGGCACTGACCGTTGTCGCCGCAGACGGCGTTATTGATGAGACCGAAATGGGCGACCTTGCAAAGATCGTCCGGGGCGACAAGAAAGCCGTCGACACCGCGATCGCGGTCATGAGACAAAATCCTTTCCCGGGTGTCATTGACCTTGTTGCAGCCTGCCTTGACGAGAAGCAGAAAGTAGCAACGCTTGCAGTCCTCTGCGACCTTGCAATGGCAGACGGCGTCCTTGCCGGAAGCGAGCAGAAGATCCTCCAGATGTACATGGACAAGTTCAAAGTCTCAGAAGCGACTATGAAGCCGATCATCGAAGCGATCGGGATCAAGAACGACTTCTCCATCTTTGCATAAATCCTTCCACTTTTTTTCACACTGCGACATTTTCAGGAGTAAGCGCTTCCAATCCGGTATTATTAAGATAAGAATTGGGATTTCTATCGGGATGGATGATTTTTTGTTGGTATCAACACCAAAAAAATGGAACATTTCCGTTATCGGGTTGGCCGGTGTGAGTCCCGATCATTTTACCGGCACGTAGATCTCGGTGATGACCTCTTCTGGTTTTACCTCCCGCGGATCGTTTGGATACACCTCGCGGATTGGCCCGGCGATCGTCAGGCCCTTTTTAAAAATCCAGGCAAAGAGCGAAAGATACGTCGGTTCGCATGCCTCGTATGGCCCACGGTGAATCCTTTGAGCCATCTTTTTTCCGGGAAGGTCATAGAGCCGGACCTCCCGGTTCCCTTTTGCGTTGCCGGCAACCGGCCACGCAATTTCGATGATTGCCGTTCCCTTCTCGTTTGCCTCTTTAACGGATTCCGGTGATGTCTCATGGCAGACAAAGACCGGCGGGCCGGCAATCGTGACCTTGTTGAATACAGCAAATTCGTACACTTTCATCAGGAGTTCCGGAATCAGTGTGTAGTTTCCTTTCCTTGTTATGCCAAGGACCCTCTGGTCCGGAATGTCAACGATGGTGATCTCGTCCATGTCTGCGACCACAACATTGTCCGCCGGAGCGTTTAAGCATTGAGCTGGAGGGGGGTGAAAATGAGTGCGGCTGACCCACTGTCAGTACAATTATACATAAGAATCCCTCCGCCAAAAAAAACTCAAAAACGGCAGGAAATACCATTATCCTGCGGATGTGTTAAAAGCGATCAGCGCACCAGTTACGATGAACAGGAGGCAGGAGTCATCTGGCATTCGAATGCGTCCAGTGCGGGGAGTGCTGCAGCCACCTCGGGCTTGTCCACCGGATAAAAGAAGAGCACGGCAACTACGCATTCCTGCTGGCAAACCAGTACACGGGCGAGGAGAACGAAGTCGTTATCGACAACGATAAGATTGCCCTTTTTTCTGATACAAGCATCTTTGATCGCGAACCGGAAGCATGTCCGTTTTTCCGGGTAAGCCCGGCAGACAAAAAAGGGTACTGCACCATCCACAGAACCCGCCCGGAGATCTGCCGTGACTTTTCCTGCTGGCGCCTGCTCATCCTCGATTGGCGGGGCAGG
>LQYC01004283.1_pt1 | contig 41601 bp, 35 predicted proteins | sample 661771 | NCBI WGS metagenome assembly LQYC01 (sample SAMN03483023, study PRJNA281117) | bioreactor metagenome | isolation source: benzene-degrading methanogenic enrichment culture from a contaminated... | place: USA: oil refinery in Oklahoma | collected 2011-05
GAATCCAGAAACAAAGAAACTGGATTCTCTGGTCAAGCCAGAGAATGACACAATGAGACCCTGCAGCAAGCTACAGGGAATTATCAAGTTAAAACTCAAGAAGGTTAGGAATAATATCATTCTCCTTGACCTTCCCCAAGGCGACCAGAGAAAAATACTTTTTCTGAAATAACTCCTGGCTCAGGGACTGAATATCGTCAACCGTAACGCGTTCTATTGCGGTCAGAACGTGGCTGAGCGGGATGTGTTTTTCAAAATAAATTTCACCGGTCGCTAAACGGCTCATGCGAACATCCGTATTTTCCCACAATAAAAGGATATTTCCCTTGATCTGATCCTTGGCTTTTCTTAGCTCGGTTTTCCTTAACAATTTTGTTTTGAGTTTTCGAAGCTCATTCATAATGAGTTCAATCACTTTTTTTAGTTTATCGCGCGCCGTCCCGGCATAGATAGTCAATATCCCGGTGTCCTGGAAAGAAGCATTGTAAGAAAAAATGGCATACGCCAACCCTCGTTTTTCACGGATTTCCTGAAAAAGCCGGGAACTCATGCTCCCACCCAAAATAGCGTTGAGGATATATCCGGCATAGCGGGCAGGATGAGTGTGAGAAAAACCCAAAGACCCCATGCACAGATGTACCTGCTCCAGGTTTTTATTAAAAATCTTGATGCCCGGAGCGGCTTCGGGAGGACTCCACATCCGCGCTTCCGCCTTTGGTTTTATTTTACCCAAGGTACGGTCAATCGCTTCAACGACCCGCTCATGATTTAACTTGCCGGCAACCGAGACGATTATCCGCCCGGGATTGAGGTAGTAGTTTTGGAAAAATTTTGCCAGTTTTGCTCTGTTTATCTTAGTAATGGTAGCATAATTTCCCAAAATGGGGCAACCAAGAGGATGTCCGGGAAAAAAGCACTGGCTAAAAAGATCTTGAATATAATCATCCGGAGTATCCTCCACCATTTTTATTTCCTGAAAGATAACCCCACGCTCCCTTTTCACCTCTTGAGAGGGAAAAAGGGAATTAAGAAAAATATCAGAAAGCAGATCTATGGCGAGATCAAAGTCTTTATTAAGTACTTTGGCGAAAAAATTTGTAAATTCACGACCGGTCGACGCATTGAGAATCCCGCCGACAGCATCTATTTCTTTGGCTATCTGCAGAGCACTCCGTTTTTTAGTCCCCTTAAAAAGCATGTGTTCAATAAAATGGGCGGTGCCATTCTCTTCCTTATTTTCATCGCGGGATCCGGTCTTGACCCAAATCCCAATGGAGACGGATTGAACGTGGGGAATGTGCTCGGTAACAATTCGAATCCCGTTATTTAATACGGTCTTTCGGTACATCACCCAGTGCTTCTTTCCTGCTCAATCGGATCTTTCCATTACGATCGATATCTAAAACTTTCACCAGGACTTCATCCCCTTCATTGAGGATATCACGGACATTGTTTACGCGGGAATGATCAAGCTGGGAGATATGGACTAAGCCATCCGTACCGGGTAAAATTTCTACGAACGCGCCAAAATCGGTAATTTTCTTCACTTTACCCATATAGATTTCGCCTGGCTCAGCACTTCGCGTTAAATCCTGGATCAGTTTAATCGCTTTGTTAAGAGAGTCGGCATTTGCCGACGCAACATGAATTTCACCTGAGTCCTCAATATCTATTTTTGCCCCCGTTTGTTCAACAATGCCCCGGATGACTTTTCCTCCCGGCCCAATAACATCTTTGATTTTTTCCTGAGGGACCCTGATCGTTTGAATGCGCGGGGCATAAGGCGAAATATCCGGTCGCGGTTGGCTAATGCCTGTTTCCATTTTATCCAGAATAAACAGCCTCCCCTCGCGAGCCTGATAAAGGGCCTTGCCCAAGATATCGGAAGTAATCCCTTTGATCTTAACATCCATCTGAAAACCGGTTATCCCTTTTCGGGTTCCGGCGACCTTGAAGTCCATATCACCAATATGATCTTCATCTCCTAAAATATCCGAAAGAATGGCGAACTCGTTACCCTCTTTGATTAACCCCAATGCTATCCCTGCCACCGGTGTTTTTATCGGAACTCCACCATCCATTAACGCGAGAGATGATCCGCACACGGTCGCCATGGAGGAGGAGCCGTTCGACTCTAAGACTTCGGATACGATCCGAATGGTGTAGGGGAACTCACCATTTTGAGGGAGGACGGGGATGATCGCCCGTTCCGCTAAATTCCCATGGCCGACATCTCTTCGGCTGGGTCCCCGGAGAAACTTTACTTCCCCTACCGAAAAAGGCGGGAAATTGTAGTGGAGCATGAACTTTTTGAAGGTTTCTCCGATGAGAGAGTCGAGGCGCTGTTCATCGTCAGAAGTACCGAGAGTGGTGGTTACCAACACCTGGGTTTCGCCCCGCGTAAACAGAGCTGATCCATGCGTTCTCGGCAAAACACTGACTTCGCAACTTATGGGTCGAATATCCGTTGTGCTCCTTCCGTCAATCCTTCGTTTTTCCTCGATCACCATCTTTCGGATGATCTCTTTTTTTAATTTCTCTACGGAGGCACCAATCCTCTTTTCTTCCCCTTCAAACTCAGGAAGAAGAGCGGCCTTCACTTCCTCCTCAATCTCATCAAGCCTCTTATAGCGCTCCAGTTTTTGAGAAATTTGGACGGCCTCTCTTATTTTGGCAGAGGCTGTTTCTTTAATTTTTAAGACAAGCGCTTCATTAATCTCAGGCACCTTAAATGCTCGCTTTGGCTTTCCCACTGCGGCTTTCAATGCGTCCTGGATGTCGAGAATTTTTCGAATAGCCTGGTGAGCGAATTCGATTGCCTCAACAAAAGTCTCCTCCGGTAATTCCTTCGCGCTCCCCTCAACCATCACCACCGCATCCCGGCTTCCGGCTACAATCAGTTCCAGGTCACCTTGTTTCATTTGCTGAAACGTGGGGTTGCAAATAAAATTTCCATCAACCATCCCCACCCTCACACCGGCAATTGGTCCTTGAAAAGGTATATCGGAAATCTCAAGCGCTGCTGATGCCCCGGTAATTGCCAGTGTATCGGTCTCAATTTCCGGGTCAGCCGATAAGAGGGTGGCAATGATTTGTACTTCATCAAAAAAACCCTCAGGGAAGAGGGGTCGAACAGGGCGATCAATGCATCGGGAAGCGATTATCTCTTTCTCACTCTGCTTACCCTCTCGCTTGAAAAATCCACCCGGAATCTTTCCTGCGGAAAAAGTCTTCTCCTGGTAATCAACGGTCAGAGGAAAATAATCCATTCCTTCTTTAGTATTTTTACGCGTCACCACGGTAACCAGCACCATGGAGTCTCCGTAACGCACTATTGCCGCGCCGTGAGCTTGTTTCGCCATATGGCCAGTTTCGATAGAGAACAGCCGGCCTCCTATTTCAGTTTCAACTTTTTTGAACATTTTCTTTGTAATTCTCCTTGTTAACGTTTAAATGAATCAATAAGGCTTATCTTCGTAAACCCAGCCGAGCAATCAACGCCCGGTATCGTTCCACATCCTTTTTCTTTAAATAGTCGAGAAGCCTTCGTCGTTGTCCCACGAGTTTCAGCATTCCCTGACGAGAATGGTGGTCTTTTTTGTGAGTATTAAAGTGTGCGGTCAAGTATTGAATTCTTTCTGTCAGAAGCGCAACTTGCACTTCCGGAGAACCAGTATCTTTTTCCTTCACTTGGTACTCTTTTATCACATTTGTTTTCTGTTCCGCCGCGAGTGGCATTTCTTAAACCTCCTTACGATTAAAATATTTAAATTTTTTATTTTTATCATACAAATCTATCATTGTAAAGGGAAGGAAATGAAAAAGTTATTTTTTTACCTGAAGAATTTTTTAAAAATTCATAACTCATTGAAATCATTAATTTCATAAATAAAACCATCCGTACCCTTCAACCCGTTTTCCCATCAGATCCTTTGTGTCGTTCAATGTTAAACACCCGAAGAAGCTTCCAGACAGGTTGTTCTAAATCAAGGGTCATGTGATTATTAGCTTCCGCTATGGCAATGAGGTCTCCCCGGGGGGTTAAAATTTTTATTTTTCCATTGAGGTTAAGAAATGTTTGATTTCTCTCCTTAAGTTCTGCCCCGCTGATCGTTTTCCCCTGATATAGTTTCCGAGAAATTTCTTCATCAACGGCAATTTCCTGCAGGGATGATAAGGCTCGGGAAGGAGAAATAATCCATTTATCCTCTACTTCCTTCAGAGAAGTTTTTTCTAAATCTTCCAACGTGACCGAATCTTCGAGTTGAAAACTCCCTGAGCGGATGCGGTTCAGCATTTCCAGACAGGCCCCACACCCCAAATATTTGCCCAGGTCATTGGCGAGGGTCCGGATATAGGTCCCTTTAGAACAGACCACTCGGAAAAATACCCGGGGTGAGTCAATTTTCACAATAGAGAGCTCTTTAATTTCCACCTCTCTTTGCGCTCTTTCGATTTCCCTACCTTGCCGCGCCAATCGGTAAAGCGGCACCCCGTTATATTTTAAAGCTGAATACATCGGGGGTACCTGCATTATTTTTCCTTGAAAACTCTTGAAAGCCCGTCCGATTTGAGTACTTGCAATGTGAACCGGACTGTTGTCGTTAATAATTCGGCCCGTAATATCCTGAGTATCGGTTTCAATCCCTAAGCGGAGCATCGCCTGGTACTCCTTATCCTCTTCCACCAAAAAGGGGACGAGTTTCGTTCCTTCATTCAGACACACCACAAGGATTCCCTGCGCAAAAGGATCCAGGGTTCCCGTATGCCCGGCCTTACGGACTTTCAGGATTTTCTTTACTCGTTTGACGACAGTATAGGATGTTATTCCCGGAGGTTTATTGATAATAATCAGGCCATTCAAATTATTATCTCCCCACGCTATCGTGACCGGGAAGTGGAGCAATAAGAAAGGAAGTCGGGGATTGTTTCGCCACGAATAAGGTCTTCAAAACTTTCTCTTTGCCGGATAAGAAAGGAGTCTTTGCCGGCAACCAGAACCTCTGCAGGCCGCGGCCGGGAATTATAATTCGAGGACATAGCGAATCCATACGCGCCTGCACTCATGATTGCTAAAAAATCTCCTTTTTGAACTTTTGCCATCACCCGGTCCCGGGCTAAAAAATCTCCGCTTTCACAGATAGGCCCCACAATATCCGCTGTATAACGCTCTTCAGTTTTTTTGGCAATCGGAACAATTTCTTGATAAGCATTATAGAGACTCGGCCGGATAAGGTCATTCATTCCCGCGTCCACAATGACGAAATTCTTTTCTTGAGTAGTCTTGGTATAAAGGACCTTTGTTACCAGTACGCCGGCATTTCCAACAATTACCCGGCCTGGTTCTAAGATAAGGGTAAGGGCTTGGCCTTGAATTTCATTTAAAATTGCCCGGGCATATTCATTGGGATGCGGAGGAACTTCTTCAGCATAGGTTATTCCCAAACCACCGCCAAGATCTAAGTATTGGATAGCTATCCCTTCCTGTCTCAGTTCGGCGATCAATGTTATTACTTTACGAAGCGCCTCAACAAAAGGTCCGGTTTCCGTAATCTGAGAGCCGATATGACAATCAACACCAATTATCTCAATATGTTCCAGGCTTCGGGCAAACCGGTACTCTTCCAGAGAGCGGGGAAGATCAATCCCAAACTTATTTTTTTTTAAACCGGTGGAAATATAAGGATGAGTTTTAGGGTCAATATCCGGATTAACGCGGATAGAAATCGGGGCTTTGGTATTGAGCTCTTTTGCTTGCTGGTTAATTACCGTGAGTTCCTCAGAAGATTCGATATTGAACATGAAGATTCCTGCTTCTAAAGCAAAACTAATCTCCTCCTCGGTCTTTCCCACCCCGGAATAAACAACCTTTTTCGGATCAATCCCCGCTTTCAAGACCCGAAAAAGCTCCCCTCCGGAAACCACGTCAGCCCCTCCTCCTTGAGTGATAAAAATTTTTAACAACGCTAAGTTACTGTTCGCTTTGACTGAAAAACAAACCAAATGGGGGTAGCCTTCAAAGGCTGAATCAAACACCTCAAAGTGGCGGCACAGCGTGCGATGACTGTAAAGGTAAAGCGGGGTACCCCATTTTTCTGCCAGGCTCCTTAGGGAGGTATCCTCACAGTAAAGATCGTTATTCTTAAAGTTAAAGTAGTGCATCCGTATATTTTTTTTAAGGTTTCGTTGTTGCCACTTTAAGCTCCTGAGAAAAATCACTTTCATTGTGCCGAGGAGATTGGTCAATTGCCGTCACCGAATAGTAATACGTGAGTCCCGGAGCAAAGGTTTTGTCCAGATACATAGTCTCTTGTTTGATAAGAGGAGAAATCCTGGTTGGGTGGGACTCATTCTCTCCGCGCCGATAAACATAGTATCCTTCGAGATCAGAGTCAATGTTTGGCCCCCAAATAATCACGATCCCTTCCGGAGATTGAAAAGCCATTGTTGTCAAAGGCGTTGCCGGTGGAGTGAGGTCTTCCGGGGTAACGTTTATTTCAGGTGAATCTTTTCCTTCGATAGCGCCTTCTTCAATAGTTTTTAGAGAACGGATAACATAAAAATATTTTTCTCCATTTGTCACCGCAATATCTTGAAAATGGTTTTGAAAAATAGGACTCGGATTAAGAGGGATAACGTCATAGCTCTCATTGGCACTGCGACGGTAAATATTGACTCCTCCAAACCTCTTTTCCCCTGCGAGTGAAGGAGAGACTTCCCAGTTTAAATCTACCACTCGGTCACCGGGGTTCGCCTTTACCGAAACAGGCGGAGGAAGAGGAGGAGACCAAGTGAGCTCTAGTACGTTGGAACCCGTGCTTTCGATCCACACGGTAGTATATGAACTGACGTAATAGGAGTAAGCGCCTTCTTTTTCTACCTGGCTGTCCCAGTAGACCATTTTTTCTTCGGTCTCTTCCCCGAGAGGCACTTCGTATTCAAGCTCTTTAAGTAGTTCAAAATCAGGCTTACACGTGCGGCAACCTTTTTCTTCGATCGGTATAAACCTTCGCCAGATATGGAATCCGGCCAGATTAGTAAGTTTTTTACCATCAGTTTCTTTTTTGGGAATTGACCACTGAAGAACAATTGTCCCCTTTCGCGAAAAGACTTCAAGGTCTTTGACCGGTTGAGGGACCGGAGAGTGCGGCACTATCGGTGAAGCTTTTATTCCACAACCGATTGATAATACCAACACAAAGAAAAACAAACTAAATTTCTGACAACAAAAATATAAGTAGTTCATAATCCCCTTAAGAAAAATGTTTAGCGGTAAGAGCCCTTAGCCTTAGTCTTAAAGCATTAAGGCGAATGAAACCTTCCGCATCTTTTTGTTTATATACCTGATCAGCTTCAAAAGAAGCATAGTCTGCGTGATAGAGAGAATACGGTGATTTGCGCCCCACCACCATACAATTTCCTTTATAAAGCTTCACCTTTACGGTGCCGGTGACTCCTTTCTGAGTCTCATCGATCATTGTCTGTAAAACCTTCATTTCCGGGGAAAACCAATATCCGTAATAAATAAGCTCAGAATAGCGGGGGATCAAGGAGTCTCTTAAATGCATAACTTCTCGATCCATAGTGAGCGATTCCATGGCCCGATGCGCGCTGAGCAAGATCGTTCCCCCGGGCGTTTCATAGACGCCACGGGATTTCATTCCCACATAACGATTCTCTACCGTATCTACTCTACCGATCCCGTGAGCACCGCCAAGCCGGTTGAGATACGACAAGAGATGACACGGGGACATCCGTTCGCCGTTCACCCCAATTGGGTTTCCATCGCTAAACTCTAACTCGATATGCGCCGGGTCATCAGGAGCCTTTTCCGGAGAAACCGTTAAACAAAACATGTCTTCCGGAGGTTCCATCCAGGGATCTTCCAAAATTCCTCCCTCAAAACTAATGTGAAAAAGGTTGCGGTCAGATGAATACGGTTTCTCTTTGGTAACGGTTACCGGAATATGCTTTTCCCGTGCATAAGCAATCAAGTCGTTCCGGCCTTTAAAATCCCATTCCCGCCACGGAGCGATAATTTTAATATTCGGATCCATACTATAATAGGTCAGCTCAAAGCGCACCTGATCATTACCTTTTCCGGTAGCGCCATGCGCAACAGCATCCGCGCCTTCTTTCTTAACAATTTCCATTTGCGCTTTAGCGATGAGCGGCCGCGCAAGAGAGGTGCCCATCAAATAGACTCCTTCATAGATGGCATTTGCCCTTATCGCGGGAAAGACAAAGTCACGGGCAAATTCCTCTTTAAGATCTTCAATATATATCTTACGTGCACCCGTGGCCAATGCTTTTTCCTTTAACCCCGAAAGCTCTTCTCCTTGACCTACGTCGGCAGCAAACGCGATAACCTCACATTTATACGTATCGACCAACCAACGAAGAATTACCGAGGTATCCAACCCCCCCGAATACGCCAGAACAATTTTTTTAACCATAGTTCAACTCCTCAACAACATGCTTTAAAAAAAGTCATTGGTAAACCCCGGTTAGAAAGCTTTCACACGGGGATTTACCCCGTGCTCAGATACTTGATATCTATAATGAACGACATAAATAAAGAGGCATTCTTTTTTTGTCACGCCGTGGCCCCGCTATTGTCATTCCGCACTTGATGCGGAATCCAGGGGCAGGTAACAAATAACTCAGTTTTATCGCTTCATGAGCCACCCTTCTGGATTCCCGCCTTCGCGGGAATGACGCGTTAGGGAAACTGCGCTGGAAGAGAACACATCTTCTAAGTCAACTTATTTATGTCGCCCACCATAACCGGGTTTCTAACGGAGTAAAACCTCGTCCAATAGTGCGACCACATGATCCACTTCCTCTTTGGTTACTATCAAAGGAGGAAGAAACCGGAGCACATTGTTCTGCACACAATTTATAAGTACACCCTTCTGCAGGCATTTATTAACAACCTCAGCTCCAGGCATAGTAAGTTCCATGGCAATAATGAGGCCTTTTCCCCGGACCTCACGAATTACCGGATGTTTCTTTTTTAACTGATTAAGCTCATCCATAAAGTAAGCTCCCATGGAGGAGCAGTTTCCCAGCAGTACCGGATCTTTCAGGGCGGTAAACGCAGCTATTCCCGCGGCAGTAACCAAGGGATTGCCCCCAAAGGTTGAAGCATGGGTCCCGGGAATAAAGCTCTTGGCTATTTCATCCCGCGCAAGCAGTGCGCCGATCGGCAATCCCCCTGCTAAAGCCTTAGCTAAGGTCATTATATCCGGGGTGATTCCATAGTGCTCATACGCGAAAAGCTTTCCGGTTCGTCCTAACCCCACCTGAATCTCGTCAAAGATAAGAAGGAGTTTCTTTTCGTCACAAAAGGCCCTCAGTTCCTTAAGGTAACTATCCGAGGGGCAGTTGACTCCACCTTCACCCTGAATTGGCTCAACCATAATTGCCGCGGTTTTTTCCGTAACTGCTTTCTGAACAGCATCCATATTATCAAAAGGGACATGCGTAAATCCGGGCATAAGGGGATCAAAACCTTCTTTAAATTTTTCCTGGCCGGTGGCTGTAATGGTTGCTAAGGTTCGGCCATGGAATGAGTTGCGCATGGCAATGATTTCAAAACGGTCTTCTTTTTTATCCCGCATATATTTTCGGGTAAGCTTAATTGCTCCCTCATTTGCCTCCGCCCCGCTGTTGCAGAAAAAGACCTTGTCCGCGAAAGAATTCTCGACCAGTAAACGGGCTAACTCAATCTGGGGTTTTGTATGGAAGAGATTCGAGACATGAAGGAGGATTTTCGCCTGGGCTTCAATTGCCTCCACCACCTTCGGATGACAATGACCCAGGCTGCAGACGGCCAGCCCGGCCACAAAGTCCAGGTATTCCTTTCCATACTGGTCCCAAACCTTGGTCCCTTTTCCCTTAAGCAAAACGATCGGAAATCGCTTGTAAGTAGAAAATATGTATTTATCAGTTTCGTTTATTAAACTCATACTTCTTTGTTTACTTCTTTTGTTACGCAGGCTAAAGCATAAAGTCTACCAAAAAAAGATTTCCGCAAAATTCTGTCTTCAGTCTTTACGCTTTACCCCTTACTTTTTTTAACGGAGCACAAGCTCAGTCCCAACCCCGGCAGAGGTAAAGACTTCGAGCAGGAGCGCATGTTCCACCCGGCCATCAATAATGTGGGCTTTTTCCACACCATCTTTGAGGGCATTAAGACAACAGTTTACCTTGGGCAACATCCCCCCCTTGATAATCTTGGATGAGGATAACCGCTTTACTTCCTTAGCATTCAACGTAGGGATGAGCCTATCGTGTTTGTCTTTTACTCCCTCAACATCAGTCATCAGGATCAATTTTTCTGCCTGAAGAGCCGCAGCCATTGCGCCTGCTACGGTATCCGCGTTAATATTATATGTTTCTCCATCTTTACCGACACCAACCGGCGCAATGACCGGAATAAACCGTTCAGCTTCCAAAGATTTTACTAACTGAGTATCAATCGCTTCCACATCTCCCACCATCCCGATGTCAATAATTTCTGGTGGGTGCTGAGGAAGGGTCTGACGGGTAAGCTTCAATTGCTTTGCCTTGATGAGCGAACCATCCTTTCCACTCACTCCAACTGCGTTTCCGCCATAATGATTAATGAGAGCAACAATCTCCTTGTTGACCTTCCCGACCAAAACCATCTCCACCACATCCATGGTTTCTCCATCCGTCACCCTTAACCCATCAACAAAAGATGACTTTATTCCCATCTGGTCTAAAACTTTTCCGATCTGCGGGCCTCCTCCGTGGACAATAACCGGTCTTATCCCGATATAATTGAGAAGCACCACGTCCTTGGCAAAGCATTCTTTGAGCTTGGTATCTTTCATGGCATGGCCGCCATACTTAATCACAAAGGTCTTTTGGTAAAACCGGCGGATGTACGGCAGCGCTTCCATGAGTATATTTGCTTTTTCAATTAAATTTTTCATAAGTAGCTAAGATTAATTTATTAATAGTTAAAAACTGTTTCCCGCAGAGCCTTTGCGTAACATAAAATTGAAAATTTACTTTATCAAAATATCAAAAATATTATTTATACTATAAATTTAATAAATTTGACATTTTTTTTCCCCTAACAAAACTTGTTTCCTTGCCAGAAACTAATCTGTTAACAAAAAAACTTTCCGCTCCTTGGATTTTCTTCCAATCGTTCTACAATTTTCTTAAATTACCTAACAACAATATTGTGGTTTCAACATATTGATAGTAAACAATAAAAATAATCAAATCAAGAACCACTGTATTCCTCACATTGAAAAACTAAAATGCTTGCAGAAAAATACTAACTTTACCCCATAGTTTGGGCCAATCTCAAACCAACCCCGTACCTTCTTTATTAGAGCAATCTTGCAAATAAATTTCATTGTTGAGAAATAATTTATTATCAATTTTTTACAAGTTGTAAAATTGTTGCTTTTTAGAAACATAGTGTTTTTTTAGACTTTCCTTGTATCCGATTATGAATCAAAAAGTGAGACTTTTGCAAAAATATTTTTTGGTCATGCTGAACTTGTTTCAGGGTCTCGGAACATGTTGATTTTATTAGATGCTGAAACAAGTTCAGCATTACATGACACATTATTTAATGACTTTTGCAGGCCTAAAAGTATAATTTTTTTAATAATTATTTTTAGTTTTTACTTGGCACGAATATTGATATTTCATCTGGCCAGAAAAAATAACAAATAGAGAAGGTTTGAGTTCTTTTTGTTTGCTCTTTTAACATAACGTACACAATCCACTTCATAATCTCTTTCTGCAGGGGGGGTGATCCTGTTGTGGTTTAGTTGAATATCTTAGGCTTCAATCTATCACCCCCCTTTTTTATTTTTTTTTTACGCTTTAAACAGTTTTTTAAAGAAAAACCCTCCGTGTCTTTCCTGCCGGAGGGTTTTTCTTTTTCTTGCCTTTTTTAAAAAACCACCACGTTTTAATTTTTTTCCTTTCAACTTGGGGACGTTTTTGGATAAACTGGTCTTGGTTTTATTAAAACTATACATGAACCTCCCTGCGACAAACCGCAGGGTATCAAGGAATTTAAATTCTGTCATTCCGCACTTGATGCGGAATCCAGAAACTAAGGTAAAGCGACTAAGCACTTTTTTATTAGTCCCTGATGCCCACCCTCTGGATTCCCGTTTTCACGGGAATGACACGCACGGCTATTTAATGCCGCGTCCCACCCCGTCGCAAGCGGACGGAGTATTTAAAAAAATAAAGTGCAGAGCAATAAGTTTAGATGCCAGATCATACCACGTTGCATTCAAAAGCAGATCAAGTCAGGGACGAGGAATCGACGTCGAGGAGTATGACGAGGAGACAACAAAGATATGCAAATGAAGGCGACTTGGTATCAGGAGGAAGGAAGATCGATTGAACTCGGTTGCTTTGGTGCGTTGCGAAACCTATGAATCGGGTGCGCTTGAAACCGCCGTACGCAAGACCCTCGACCTTATTGGTGGAATAAATCGTTTTATTACCCCAGGGACACGCGTTTTACTCAAGCCTAACCTGCTTTGCGCCCGGTCGCCGGAAAAATGTGTCACCACCCACCCGGCAGTTGTCCATGTGGTTGCAAAAATGGTTTTGGATGCAGGCGGAAAACCGTTTATTGGAGACAGTCCGGCAATCGAGCCTTTTAAGTGGGTAGCGGCTAAATCCGACATGGATAAAGTTGCTCGCGACTTGGGAATAGAATTGATCGAACTCACTAACCCTATCTTTGTTTTTTCACCACCAGGAGCCACGTTTAGAAAGTTAGCGATCGCTTCTGAAGCTCTTAAAGCGGATGTGGTGATCAACCTACCTAAACTTAAAACGCACTGCCAGATGATGTTTACCCTTGGAGTGAAAAATCTTTTTGGCACTGTTGTTGCTCAACGGAAAGCAGAATGGCATTGCATGGCCGGAGTAGATCGGGACACCTTTGCGTCCCTCCTGCTTGATATCTATTTAACCGTGAAACCGGCAGTGACAATCCTGGACGGTATTTGGGGGATGGAAGGGCATGGACCTTCCAATGGCAGGCCAAAAAAAATTAATTTGATCGCTGCTGCAACGGATGCGGTAGCACTCGATATCAGCATTTGTAACTTGTTAGGCGGTCCGCTCCGTTTGTTTCCGATTTTTCGGAAAGCACGGTCGCGAAAAATTGGTGAGACCGACATTCGCCGGATCATGTTTAAAGGAGATGCTCCTCAGTCCTTCGCTATTGATGGCTTTCAGATCCCGGCTTTGGATTCTTTGGCTGTTCTGCCGGGAGCTTTTCATTGGTTTGCTAAAAACTATTTAGTCTCAAAACCTTTTCATGAAGAAAAATTTTGCGCGGACTGCGGACAGTGCGAAAAGATTTGTCCGGCAGGAGCAATAACAATAAAAAATAAAAAAAGCACGTTTGATTATAACAAATGTATTCGCTGTTACTGTTGTCAGGAAATTTGTCCGCACGATGCTATCCGTTTTAAAAAAGGACTGCTGGTGCGATTACTCAGTCGATTTAATCGCTAAGAAAAAACGTAATGTTTCTTTGGTAACCATTTTCAAAACCACTGTGTTGGATTTTATCTAAAAACGAGGAGGATGAAATAATGAATGGCTTTACGATAGATTCGAACAAGTGCCAACGCGATGGTATTTGTGCCGTTGATTGCCCAGCGGGAGTAATCAAGAAGCAATCAGCTGACGATTATCCTGAACCGACAGCTGACTTTGAAAATTTTTGTTTAGCCTGCGGACATTGCGTGGTGATTTGTCCACACCAAGCATTAAGTCTTGACTGGCTAAGTCCTGAAGCGTGTCCATCAATTAAAACAGGCTTTAATCTCACGACGGAACACGTCGAGCAGTTCCTACGCTCCCGGCGCTCTATCCGCAATTTCAAAAAGGAAGTGGTAGGCCGAGACTTATTGAATAAACTCCTTGAGATTGGAACCTATGCTCCTTCCGCAAAAAATGAGCAACCGTGGCACTGGCTGGTTATCCAAAATCCAACGGAGGTTAAGCGCTTGGCAGGATTGGCGGTTAATTGGATACGGTTGGTCATAAAGGAGAAACCAGAGATTGCCCGGCAAAAAGCATATCACCGCGTTGTTGCCGCCTGGAAGAAAGGAAAAGATCCTATTTGTCGGGAAGCCCCTCATTTAATCGTGGTTCATGCGGATAAAAACTGGGCTTTTGGTGCGGAAGACTGTGCAAGCGCCTTAACCTATATAGAGTTATTTGCTTTCGTGATGGGCCTGGGAACCTGTTGGGCAGGTTATTTTTATTCGGCAGCTAACTCCTACGCGCCTTTGTTTGAGGCTTTGGGAGTACCGTCTGGTCATCGTATCTTTGGGGCACTGATGGTCGGATATCCCACATTCACCTACCATCGTCTTCCGTTACGCAAACCACCCCGGATAATGTGGAAATAAAAGCTACGAGTAACTGGTGTTAAATAAGAAAATAAAAAATGAAATTAAAAAGCACTGATACCCTAGAGTTTATAAACCGCGGCTTGAAAGTAAACGGGAAATCATTTCTCGTTGAATACCCCGATGAGCCAATACTGGGTATTGAAGAGGGGAAACTGGTTACCATTGTTTTTCGGGGTTGTGGCTGTTCACTGACGCATTGGGAACCTGAAGACATCGAAGGGTATTTTTTCTGATAAATAGGAACTCGTTGGCTAGTTTGTAGAACAAACTTGGAAATTAATAAATTTTTTTCTAGGGATCGGTTTTTACACCGGTCACCCTAACCTGCGCTACTCATGTTAGGCTTGGTCACACGATCATGGATGTCTTGTTTGAAAAAGAGGATTTTTTGTCTAATCGTGCCGATGCCACAAAGACTAACTTTACAATGAAAACTATGAAATCACGATATGGTCCCCCTTTTTCGAGGATGTTTTGCATCTGCAGTTACTCACTTTCTGTTGACCGCACCAGGCGATCTAAAATCAGGCCATGAAAACTTTCGTTACCAGAATAAAACCACCCCAGATGGATTAAACAACGGCTGCAAACTGACACCTTCCATTGAAAGCCCTTAAACCAAGTAAATTCTTCGGTAGCAGGGCCTATGTACCAGCAGCCTTTAGCTTTCCGAAAACAACCGATTTCAAAAAGGATGCCTTCGGGATTTGCAAACGTGTGCTGGTGAAATCCGGAAACCTCGATCATTTCAGAAGTGCTGGTGATAATCTGTTGACACTGCCGACACAGGAGATGGTTTTCTCTGCCTGGTTCTTCCAGGGCTACCTTATCGGAAACTAAATTTTTTAGTTTTTCGAGGTGTTCTTTTTCCGCAGGCAATCGAAAAAGATGGGGTGAATTAATGCATTCCATAATGGTTTTGGTCAATTATAAAACTACATTTTTTAATTATAGCATTCTAAAGTTCAAGATACTATTTTGTTATTTCTTGCTTAAATGGACAAAACAGCTTGACGCAGGTTTGAAGAAAGGGTAAAAATTTTTAGCTATAAAAATACTCGGGCACTAATTAACCACGAAGGAATTTTTCATGCAAATATTGGATAATCTCCATGCGTTTTTGTGGAATTCTTCAGCCATCAATAATTGTAACACATATTTGATTGATGGCCCTACCCGCGTGCTTATTGATCCCGGCCATCTTAATCTCTTTGAGCATGTACAAAAAGGTCTCACGAGCTTAGGCATGGAAATACCAGACATTGGTTTAGTAATAACCACCCATGCGCACCCCGACCACATTGAGGCAGTTCAATTATTTAATAAGACGGAGAGGCTAACCGCCATTTCTGTGGAGGAGTGGAAGTTTGTCAAAGAAATGAGAGATTTTATTGATTCCGTCTTTGGAATTAACATTGATGCAATTGCTCCGAAGTTTTTTCTCCAAGAAGGAGGCTTGGTGGTAAATGGTCTTGAACTCAAAGTGTTTCACACGCCCGGTCATTCACCCGGTTCCCTATCGGTTTACTCGCCTAAACAAAAAGTGCTTTTTACGGGTGATTTAATTTTTAAAAATGGCATCGGGAGAACCGATCTCCCTGGCGGGAATAGCACACTCCTTAAAAAAAGTGTGGAAAGGTTACGAGAACTGGAAATAGAAATACTCCTTCCTGGGCATGGGGAGATTATCTCAGGGGCGAAGGACATCAGGACTAATTTTGATACGATCGAACGGTTTTGGTTTTCCTTTCTCTAATGCTGGGCAGTGAAAGAATTTTTTATTAATCTTTCCTTTTCCTCGCTCAACTGCATATAATACCTATCCTTAATCTCTTTCACGGCAGCTTGCCAGGCGTTATCGCCTTCAACATTGGGTAAAACAGCATAACCAGAAAGAAAGTGTTTTTTCTCCAAAACTTCTTTTAGCCGAGCAATAGTTTCTTGAGTTAGGTTTTGAAGAGTTTCGTGGTAGTTTTTTAAGAGAAATTTAACCTGGCCCAGTTCTAACCCCCAAAAGCCTTCTAAAAAATCAACGAGTAAGTTAAAATCCTCGTCCAGATTAATACGTTTTATAGATTCAGAAAGGGCCAGACCATGTGCTGTTTCACCGTAATTTTTTTTTAGAGCGTTAAAATTCTCCTCCACCTGGTCTTTTCTTAATTCTCGGTTCTGATATTTTTTAAGCAGGCCCTCTACCTTGAGCTTGATTTCTCTATTTTTTTGTTCTTCCCGGTCTTTTTGGCTCAGTGTAATACCCCGGGTTTTTTCCATCACCAGATCCAAAGTGCTTTTAATTTCTGCCACGGCCACCATCCTTTCTCATGATTCGCGGGGTGATCATGCGCTTCCCTCCTCCAAGGTTCGTGTGACATTAAAAAGATATAATCCGTTAAATGAAAAAATTTCGAACCTCAAAGAAGGAGTGATGACCCGAAAAGAATTAATCCAGCTTTTATCATAAGGGTAGCATTTTTTTGGCCTCTTCATAATATTTTTGACGGTCTTCGTTGTTGGAGAGGCTTAAAGTTAAAAAGGGTCCTTAAAAGCTGCTCGCGGCGCTTTTAAAGACCCTTTAATTGTAACACTGGAGTTTTAAGAGAAGAAATACGTTAGGTGAACGGGTTGGATATTTTGCAACCTATACACCTAAAACAAAGGATACATTGATGTTGCTTTATACTGATTTCTTCAGTGCAGCGCCAGCCTTAAATTTAACGACCTTTTTCGCTTTAATAGTTATCTCTTTTCCAGTTTGGGGATTCCGGCCTTTTCTCGCTTTGCGTTTAGCTACTGAAAAAGCGCCAAACCCAATCAGAGCAATTCTATCCCCTTTCTTAAGCGCTCCTGCTACAGCTTTGGTAAAAGCAGTTAAAGCTTTTCCTGCGGCTGCCTTTGAAACACCAGCGTCTTTTGCCATCTTGTCAATTAATTCTGCTTTTGTCATCCCTACCTCCTTTTGTAAAGGTTAAGTTGGTTAAAAATTAAATAACACCCTTTTAATTATTTTTTTCCTTTTGGACTTTACCTATCCCACTCATTATGTTTATGGTCTTTTTCTTTCTCCCATTTTTTGGGAGGGTACCGTTTTGTTACATCTTTATGGAACTTGTATGGTTTATCTGTATCCATATCGAGGTGTACCGCTTCATCTTTTCTGAGATGAAGCGAGTTAGGGCGCGAGTTGTCCCCTTTCCATTTGCCTCTGTCCTGATAGAAATACACGTTTCTGTCAATGTCAAAATACACAGAAACAGAAGGGTAATAAAGGTATTGATGCTTTGCCCGATAACCATGAGCCGGTGCCCAGGGCGGCGGCCCCTCTCTATCATAAGAGGAATAAACGCAACCCATGCTTAATCCAAAAAACATCACCACAATGCTGAGTAAGCCTATCCAAGGAATGCTCTTGTTTGTTTCGTTAAATTTCATTATACCTCATCAGGGGGCTACGTTAAAATTTTAAAAATATTAACCTCTCCGATTGCTGCTGTCAAGGAAAATCAGCATTGTTAACCGTTTTCGACACAAGAAAACACCGGTCAGCAGAGGAATCAAGGCCCTCAAAAAATAGAAGTAGTGCTCTTTGCATAGGGATTTCTTTTGATGAGCAAGAATTATATCTGTAAAGGGGTATTGGTGTTCACTTAAGGGGGGGTCTATTCCCCACCCTTAAGTGACTGTGTCGTAATACATATTTTGGTAGTAGTAGGGGCACGGCGCGCCGTGCCCCTACTTGGATATTTGATTTCAATAAGTTACGCAGCCTAAAGGCTGCGGCCCATGTTTGTGAATTGTGACACAGTCTCTAAGCAAAAAGGAAAGATGTCATTACCAATTTTTTTATACGGGTTTTTTCACCGTAAATTTTTTTTCGAGTTTATTCATTTTCGCCACGATACCCCCGTATTCCAGTTCCGAGTAGGGAAGCATGGCTGCGCCGAAAAATCCCTGAGCCCGAATTTCTGTAGCTTTTTCAGCGACTCGGCTTCGAACCCAATCCCAGTAAGGATGTTCAAAGGCATCAGCGGGGGTGGTAAGTTTTCCTTTATGGACGCAAAAGGCAAGGCAACTGACAACCGGGGGGCCATCAAAATAGGATACCGAAGAGTTTTTGACCACCGGCATTAAAGGGCCAATTTGTGAACCCCGCCGGAAGCAGGAAATACTCCATAGAGTCTTACGAGCAATAGTGAGGAGGGAAAGGCGACGTACCGTCAAAAGGATTCTTGATTATCGCCAAGAGAGAATATGGGCTTACGGTTTATTTATCGACTGATAACCAGCTCGATATTATTATGCTTCAGCAGTAAACCATTCTGGGACCGCTTTTGTCGTGGCTTTGACGATGTCTCGATCGAGTTCGCTAAAGGCACCGCGTGCAATCAGAGCTTCAACGGTCTTTTCAAGCACAATCATTTTACCCGCCGTGTGAATAATAGCCGGATAGTAATCGTTAACAAAAAACTGCTTAAGCCGAAAACGCTTAACGTCGTCACCCGCCATGGTTTTGACTTTCTCCTCGATTTTTGCCTTATCGAAGGCACGCAACTCGGCTTTAGGCGATCGCATTTTCTCAGCGGTCACATCAAACCCTTCGACACACTTGAAGGTGAGTTGCCAGTGTTCTATATTGCCAAGTGAATTAATCATGAGGGTATTGGTTGTTATAAGTCCCTGCTCGCGTTCAACTTTAACTCCCTCTAAAGGGGGGAAAAAGTAATTATCAGAGATCGCGCAAAAAGCGCTGACTCCTCCTGCAAAAGGATTTTCCATAATGTCGTTAACGGTGAAGAACGGTTTCTGCTCAAACCGAGCATCTTGGAGTAATATAAGTTCTTCCTCAGTATAATGAAACCGCTCATTCCACAATTCTTCCGGGGAAAGATCCTTTCGGGTCAGTGAACTCTGACTTGTAAGCATTCCGAGGCTTTGTCCTCCCCGCCAAACCAAAGGAAGGGACCCAACAACCCATTCTGCGCTCCCGCCGATCTCACCAATCATACTGTGTAAGCCACGTCCATCAGGAAAACAAAGACCTGCAAGTCCCATAACCAAGGCGGGAAAGAGATCACCATCCTTGTCAAAAGGAGTGGCGACCCCGAGCGCATTAAGCCTGTCCATAGTCGGATGATGACGCGGCCGGTCAAGAAAGTATGCAGTGATTTCGGAAAAATCTTTTTTCCCGCAGGCATCAGCGATAATTTTGACTTCCTCCTGGAGATTTGTTTCCCTGGGGTTAAATTCGGGAAACATAGCGCCGGTCATCCAACGCTCCACGTAAATGTCAGGCAGGTGTCTTTTAAAGCCCGATTCAGTAATAAAAAGAGCAGTAAGTGAACTGTGACCTCCTTTGACCGTCTTACCCGTGCCGTCAATGACATCCGATCCCATGGAAAGTTTGCTCACTTCTTTATTCAATCCACGGCCATAGCGACTGCAGTGCTCATCTTTTCCAAAAAGCGCACCCACTGGGATGGTAGGGTTGCCCCCGATTTCTATTCCGGGTTTTACTCGTACCCCCTCGGTGATGATACTCTCAACAATCACTTCCTCTCCCACATCAAAATTTTCAGTGGTTATTTGGAGCACTTCACTCATTACCTGTGCTGCCGTTCGATCGTTACGCCGTTTAAACCGATCAATAAGAGCTGGGGTCTGGAGGTCCTTGGGAACATGTTTCAAAGCTCCGAAACCGTCAATAACAACCGCCACTGCCGGAAGGGCTGCTGCTAAAATCACTGCCTGACGGAGTTGTTTGCTTCTAAAAACACCAAGGTTGGAACGGCCATTGCCACGATCGTCAATCATGAAAACTGTGCCGTCAATAAGCTCAAGGCCATAAAAGGAAAGCACCTCTTGATGTCGTAAGTTAAAGGTGGACACCTTGTCTTTACTCATTGGAATCAACTCATGACGGCCGCTAAAAGCCAATCTCGCATCAGCAACATTGTAACGCAGGGGATCTATCATGGCAGCACCTCCTAAGCTATTTTCTCAATAGAAACATTATGGAAATTTTTTCAATTTTTTCATCTTAAGAGCACGAGGAAAGATCAATTATTTCTTATTGTTAACAAATCAAAATTATCACAATAAATCAAGTAAAAACACCTGTTTTTTTTATGAGGCATCGTACAGAGTTATACCAAGTTGCATTCAAAAATAGATCGAGGTGGCGACGAGTAATCGACGCAGGCGTACATTTAAGTACGTCGAGGAGTATGACGAGGAGCCAACAAAGATATACAAATGAAGGCGACTTGGTATTAGCCACAAAAATAAAGCGTCTCTTTTTTGTGCAAAAGTGTTATTGCAGGGGAAAGAGGAGGTCAAAAATAAAAATCAATTGATAGACTACCATCACCCCTTAAAAGTCATATCAGCGAGGGGTCCAAATAAAAACAAGGGGTGGCTCTGATGAGAAATAAAGATTATTTGTTGGCAAGTAATTTTCGGAGAGCTTTGAGCTCTTTTAAGGCAGCATGTAAAATTTTTTTATAATCGTTTTCGTCAGGATTTGCTTCCAAATCTTTTTTTTCTTCCCGCGCTATTTCCTCTAATCGTTTTTTAGCCCCCGCAATTGTATATTGTTCCTCGTAAAGAAGTTTTTTTATCTCAAAAAGTATTTCTAAATCTTTCCTTCGATACAGCCGATGTCTGGATTTTGTCCGGATGGGCTTGATCACTTTAAATTCTGATTCCCAATACCGCAGGACGTATGGTTCCAAGGCGGTTAGTTTGCTGACCTCGCTTATTCGGAAATAGAGTTTATCCGGGATTTTTCCTTCTTCTTTAGTTTTTTCTATGAAGTTTTCGAGAGGCAATAGCTTATCGTTCATTGAGTGCCCTCTTCAGTATCGGACTTGATTTAAACGTTAATACTTTGCGAGCAGTTATCTGGATCTCGTCTCCTGTTTGGGGATTCCTTCCCCTTCGAGAGCGTTTTGTCCGGACCACAAAATTACCGAATCCGGAAATTTTTACTTTTTCTCCGTTTTCCAAAGTGTCTTTTAAAGTCTCCAAAACGAGTTCAACAATTCTTGAAGATTCTTCTTTGGATAAACCGACTTTTTCGTAAATACTTTCAATGATATCTGCTTTAGTCATTTTTTTCACCTCTCCTTTATGTTCTTAACTCTATCTCCATTTTATTCTTTAGATGAGAAAGTATCTTTTCAAAAAGCACATTCACTTCCTCATCAGTTAAACTTCGATCTGGGGACTGAAACAACATACGAAAAGCCAAACTTTTTTTCCCGGACGGTATCGGATCCCCTCGATAGAGATCAAATACCTTTATGTCTTGCAAATACTTGACCTTTGCGCTAACAATCGCTTCCACAATTGTTTGGCACGCAATGCCCTCATCCACGATTAGAGCGCTATCTCGTGAGACTGAGGGAAACTTCGGGAGTGGTTTCGCCCATTTTTCTTTTTTATCACAATAATGGATAATTTTCCCAAAGTCAACCTCAAAAACAAAAATTTTTTTAGAAATTTCCAAATAATCAAGAACATGGGGATGAACCTCACCGATGACCCCTATCAGATCACCCTCAATCACTATTTGGGAGGATAAACCAGGATGAAAATACGGAATAGACTTATCTATTTGAAAATTAACGTTTTTTAAAGAAAAAATGTGAAAAATATTCTCTAAAAAACCTTTTAAATCATAGAAATCAGTCTCTTTTTGCGGGTGGTTCCAGGCCTCTTCAGCCCGAAGACCGCAGACCAAACCACTGAGCACGAATTTTTCCTGTGGGAGAAGGTTTTTTTCTTCTCGAAAAAAAACCTTCCCCAACTCGAAAATTTTTAGGTCCATGTTTTTATGATTGTGGTTTGTGACGACGGTCAACAAAAGCCCCGGGAGAAGCGTGGTCCTCATCACGGATTGATCTTTAGATAAAGGATTAGAGATACTGATAGAGCGCCAGAAGGGATGATCTTCAGGAATATGGAGTGATTTAACCATCTCCGGAGAAATGAAGCTGTAGGTTATAACTTCGAAAAAGCCATTGTTGCTTAATAGAGATCGGACTTCCGTTTCCTGATAAAAGGAAGCTTTCCCTTTCCCCTCAGGGATGGTCATAACCGGCAGAGTTTCGAGAATTTTTTCGTATCCATGGACGCGAGCGAGTTCCTCAACCAGATCAATTTCTTCTTTTAAATCTTTTCGGTGAGAAGGGATAGCAACCAGTATTTTTTCCTGATCGTGCGACTCAACCTTTATGCCTAACCGCTCAAGATAATTGGTCATGGTTACAGGAGGAATCTTGGTGCCTAAAATCAGGTTTACCTTCTGGGGGTTAACCCTTACCTGCGGATGCTTGGGAAAAGGATGAGGACAGGCATCAATGACTCCCCGGGCAACTTTCGCATTCGCTAATTCGGCAATAAGCTGAGCAGCTCGGTTCAAAACAGGGACAACTGATTCAGGATCAACCCCTTTTTCAAATCTTAAAGAAGCCTCGGTTTTAATACCTAATTTCCTGGAGGTCCTCGAAATACTTTGTGGATTGAAAAAAGCGCTTTCTAAAAGCAAAGAACTGGTTTGTTCCGTTACCTCAGTATTGAGACCCCCCATCACTCCCCCGATGGCAACCGGCTTCAAGGCATCACAAATCATGAGAACGTCTCCATCAAGGAGCCGTTCTTTATTATCGAGGGTAAAAAATTTCTCCCCGGGCGCCGCCTTTTTAACAATTATTTTCCCGTGCTCCACAAGAGTATAATCAAAGGCATGCATTGGTTGTCCCCACTCGAGGAGGACGTAATTGGTTACATCCACCACATTGTTTATGGCTCGGATACCTGCCAATTCCAACCTCCGCCGCATCCACAGAGGGGAAGATTTTATTGAAACATTGGAGACATAACGGGCAGTGTATCGGGGGCACAGTTCGGGTGCTTCAAGAGCCACACTTATGAAATTTTCAACCCCTTCTTCTTCCTCAACCACGTTAACCGAGGGTAACGTAACGCGCGTGTCATAGAAAGCTGCTACTTCTCTGGCGATCCCGATCATCGAGAAACAGTCAGCCCGATTAGGGGTTAAATCAATTTCCAATACATAGTCCTTGAGCATTAAGGCTGACGCTAAATCTTTTCCGATTTCCAGATCCGAAGAAAGGATCATGATGCCGGGAGACTTTTCTTCAAGCTTAAGCTCTTCTTCTGAACAAAGCATGCCCTCGGAAAAGACCCCCCGGATATTTGAAGCTTTGATTTTAACGCCATTAGGCAAGGTGATTCCTACCGGAGCGAGGGCTACCGTGTCGCCCGCTTTCATGTTGTGGGCTCCGCAAACTATACTTAAAACCTCTTTGCCGTCAAAAACCCGGCAGAGGGATAGTTTGTCTGCATTGGGATGAGGAGAAACCTCCTTAATGCTGGCTACCCGAATATGTTCAAACTCTTCTCCGATGCAGGAGAGACTTGAAACCTCTAAGCCCGCCATCGTTAAACGATGCGCGAGTTCTTCTGGTGCCGCTTCAAAATTGACATATTCTTTCAACCAGTTATAACTAACTAACAATCTCGCGTCCTTTTAAAAATTGGGTAGTATCAAAAACAGGAAGTCAGGAGACAGGAGTCGGGATTCAGAATATTTTTTGAACCTACTGACTACTGACTTCTGACTCCTTTCTTAAAATTGTCTCAGGAAACGAACATCGTTTTCAAAGAAAAGTCGGATGTCGTCTATTCCAAACTTCAGCATGGCAATCCGTTCAATGCCCATGCCAAAGGCAAACCCGGTCACGTTTTCCGGATCATATCCTACCATTCGAAAGACCGCTGGGTTTACCATGCCTGAACCTAAAATTTCCAGCCAGCCGCTTTGCGAGCAAACCCGACAGCCCTTGCCTTTACACATGACGCATTGGATGTCCACCTCGGCACTCGGTTCAGTGAAGGGGAAAAAGCTGGGACGAAAACGGACCAGTGTATCAGGAGCAAACATCTGATGGATAAAAGCGGTTAATACCCCTTTGAGGTCTCCAAATGAAACCTGTTCATCAACCAAAAGGCCCTCAACCTGATGAAACATTGGGGTGTGGGAAATATCAGAATCGCGACGATAAACTTTTCCGAGGCAGATAATCCTGACCGGAGGAGGCTGTTTTTCCATGACCCGAATCTGCACTGGTGAGGTATGGGTGCGAAGGAGAACCTCGTCGGAAATATAAAAAGTATCATGCATGTCCCGGGCAGGGTGATGCTTGGGGATATTAAGGGCTTCAAAATTATAATAATCCAGTTCTACCTCCGGGCCTTGAGCGAGGCCGAAGCCGAGGGAGGTAAAGATTTCAACCACTCTCTCGGTAATTTGAGAGATAGGATGTTTTGCGCCTAACGAAATGCGGCGACCGGGGAGCGTGACATCAATGCGCTCCTGTGCGAGACGTTCATCCTGGTTTTTTCGGATGAATCGTTTAATTGCCTCGGCAATCCCTTGCTCTAAATCTTGCTTAAGCTGGTTAGCTAACCCGCCGACTAAAGGTCTTTCTTCTTGGGGAATGTCCTTGAGCCCCTTAAGAAGAGTTGTTATTTTCCCTTTTTTCCCGAGGTAGCGAACCCGGATATCCTCTACCTGGCGCTCTTCGTTTGCGTCCTGTAATTCTTTTTCCGCTTCGAGCCTAATTTTATTAATTTTTTCTTGCATAAATGTCGAAAATTCTGAGTTTAGTGTTTTCCGGTTCGGCTGCTCGCGTTATTAAAACTACGCTTGAGTATAGAATCAAAACCAATAACTTTTATTGGCTAATCAATTTTCTGAAATTCACGATCGTGAGAAAAAATCAGGAAGATTGGTGCTGTTTTATATGGCGTGAGCTAAACATGTTGCTTCGCCAGAGCGGCAATACTAGAAAATACTTGAGGATCATTGACCGCTAAATCAGCTAATATCTTCCGATCAAGGATCACGTGCGCTTTTCTTAACCCCATGATCAGTTTGCTGTATGAGAGGTTATTGATCCGAGCCGCAGCATTAACCCGCGCAATCCAAAGGCTTCGGAATTCACGCTTCTTAACCCTTCGATCCCGGTAGGCATATTTTAATGCCCGATCAACCGCCTCAGACGCGCTTCGGATAAGGCTTCCGTGTGCGCCTCGATAGCCCTTGGCGAGCTTAAGAATCCTTTTTCTTCGCTTGCGGGAAGCGACATTGTTTGTTGCTCGTGGCATGGTGTTCTTTTTCCTTTCTTGTTCATTAAACTTTATGGAGAGTTGTGCATCGTGCCGAAACCAAACCGACAACAATACCTTTCTTACTTCTTTACTTATAGGGAATCAGTCGTCGAACATTTTTTTCATCCCGTTTATTGATTAAAGTCGTCTTTCTCAAAGCCCGTTTTCTTTTTGGCGCTTTTTTTGTTAAAATATGGCTTTTAAATGCTTTTTTACGCTTTACTCTACCCTTGCTGGTTACACTAAAGCGTTTAGCAGCGCCCTTGTTAGTTTTTAATTTTGGCATTCAGGTTACTCCTTAAAAATAAAAATATCCTATTTTTCCCGAAGAGTTTCTTTACCACCAACAACTCTTGGAAGCAATATTTTTTCTTCTCCTCTGCGTAAGGGAAGGCTTATGACTTAGGACCTACCACCATCGTCATAAAACGGCCTTCCAGCTTGGCCCCTTGCTCTATGACCGCCACCTCTTTAATTTCTTCCACAATTCTGTCCATCATTTTTTTCCCCAACTCAAGGTGGGCCATTTCCCGGCCTCTAAATTGTAAAGAAATTTTGATTTTGTTCCGGTTAGCTAAAAATTTTTTCAGATTACGGATTTTAAAAAATAAGTCATGGTCTTCCGTCCTGGGCCGGAGTTTAATCTCTTTGACCGTGGTATTTGAATGAACTTTCTTTTTCCGGGTCTCCTGAACTTTTTTCCGCTGCTGGTACTTGAATTTTCCGTAATCCATTATCCGGCAGACTGGAGGATTGGCGTTAGGGGCCACCTCGACCAAGTCTAAACCTTGTTCCTCAGCGCGCTTCATAGCTTCTTGGGGAGGCATAACCCCCAACTGTTGTCCCTCCATATCAATCACAAGGATCGCTGGACAGCGAATCTCATAATTTATTCTGTTTTTCTCGGTAACTATTCCGATCACCTCCTCCCTAAAAAATAATTTCTGTTTTTAAATTTTTCAAAAAATCCTCTAAGCTCATAAATTTCAGATCGTTGCCCTCTCGGGTGCGGGGGGATACTCCTCGGTTTTCTACTTCTCGGTCGCCAATGACCAACATATACGGGATTTTTTTAAGCTGTGCTTCCCTAATCCGGAATCCCAGTTTTTCATTACGAAAATCTTTTTCTACCCGCAAATTTTTTTCTTTGATTACGTGATAAATCTCTTCACCATAAGCGTGCTGCCGCTCTGTGATGGGAAGAACAACCATCTGCACCGGAGCGAGCCACAAGGGAAAAGCTCCTCCATAATGTTCAATTAAAACCCCTAAAAAACGCTCCAACGCCCCCAAGATGACTCGATGAATCATGACTGGTCGGTGACGCTCCCCATCAGCGCCAACATACGTTAAATCAAAGCGTTCAGGAAGAGTAAAATCACACTGAATAGTAGAACACTGCCAGGCCCGTCCCAGACTATCTCTTAATTTAACATCAATTTTTGGCCCATAAAAAGCGCCGGCGCCTTCGTCAATGGAAAAAGGAATTGCTGTTTCCTTCAGCACATCCATAAGAGCCTGAGTGGCATTTTCCCAGTCCTCATCGCTGCCGATAGATCTTTGGGGACGGGTACTAAGCTCCATCTCATAAGAGAAATCAAATATTCTCATAACATCCCGCACAAAGTCAATAATTCCTTTTATTTCATTTTTAAGCTGATCAGGGGCGCAGATGATATGGGCATCATCCTGCGTAAATTCTCTCACCCGTAACAACCCGTGGAGCACCCCGGTTTTTTCATGGCGATGAACAGTTCCCAGCTCAAAATACCGGATCGGTAAATCACGGTAACTTCTTATTTTCGTTTTATAAATAATCATATGGGCCAGGCAATTCATGGGTTTTAGACCATATTGCTGGTTGTCGACTTCGGTAAAATACATATTTTCCCGGTAATGATCCCAATGGCCGGATTTTTTCCATAGGTCCAGTTTAAGAATCTGGGGACCTTTCACAATCTGATAGCCTCTTTTTAAGTGCTCTCTTTTTTCGAAATCTTCAAGAAGAGTTCGTACCAGCGCTCCGTGGGGATGGTAAATGATCAACCCGGCTCCGGCTTCCTCCTGAATGCTAAAAAGATCAAGCTCTTTTCCCAGTTTCCGGTGATCCCGTTTTTTCGCTTCTTCCAGGCGGTTGAGGTGCTCTTCAAGTCCTTGTGGAGTGGGAAAAGCAGTGCCATATATCCGCTGAAGCATCTGGTTTCGTTCATCACCGCGCCAGTAAGCGCCCGCGACCCCGGTAAGTTTAAAAGCCTTAACCCAGCCGGTAGAAGGCAGGTGAGGCCCTCGGCAAAGATCAACAAAATCACCGTCCCGATAAAGGGAAACCTTTTCCTCGGGAAGTTCGCGGAGGATCTCTACCTTATAATCTTCATCACGGTCCTGGAAAAATTTTATGGCAGTTTCGCGATCCCTTTCATCCCGGACAAAAGGATAATCCCGGTCAATGATCTCCTGCATCTTGTTTTCAATAGCTTCTAAGTCTTCAATCGTGAACGGCCGCGTGTAGTCAAAATCGTAATAAAACCCGTTTTCAATCGCCGGGCCAATAGCGACTTTGGCGCCTTTGAATACCTCCTGAACTGCCTGAGCCATGATGTGGGAGGTGCTGTGTCTTAAGATATCAAGGCCTTTCTCTGAGTCGATGCTGATAAACTCTACTTCCGAACTTTCAGATATTGGAAAAGAAAGGTCGCGCATCTCCCCGTTGACTTTGCCGGCGATATACTTTTGGTCCGTTTTCCCTTGTCGCGTGATGATCTCAATAAGGGTCATTCCTTTTGGGAAGTCCTGTTCTGTGCCGTCAATGAATTTTATCAAAATTTTTTCCGCCAAATTTTCTCACCCCTATATTTAAGGGGGGCAATAAAAAGGCATCATAAGTGGAGAACCAGTCATGATGCCACCCTGAAAAGAGAATAAAACTGGTTTTAAAATAGGCACGGGCGGTTTCGAACCGCCGACTTCTACCGCGTCAAGGTAGCGCTCTCCCCCTGAGCTACGTGCCTAAAAGAGCATAACATCAAATAGTTAAGATAATCTTTAGAATAATTTCTAGGGTAAACGTTATAAATAGTTAATAAAGTGAAATTATTCTATTTTATAATTTTGTCCAATGTCAAGAAATAAAAAACAGATCTTTTCTAAAACTAAAAAAAATTAATCTTAGATTTAGCATGGTTAAGTAAATAAATCTTTCAAAAAATTTTTTAGGGTTGACAAAAGAAATTTTTAAGTTACTTTATTTGACAAAACTTTTTTGTGGAAGAGAAACTGTTAAGAAAAGAAAGGAGAAGATAAACATGAAAAAAGTTTTTGCGGCAATAGTGATGTTTTTTGTTGTAGTGGCTCTGGCAGGCGCCTCGTATGCCTGGCAAGGCAGGATGGAAGGTATGGGAAACCCCCAGGGACTTATCAATGATGAGTCCGATTTTCTTCTTCATCCGGCTCAGATTACTTTCGGAGAGGGAGTTAAATACTACCTCGATTATAAGTTTACCTATACCGGCTTAATCCACATGGATTCCGATATCAAGGGGGGGTTGATTGGCATTGGTTCTATTCCAATTCTTGGAGGCAATCTGACCTCGGGCCATACGACCGAGCATAATACCCTTGTCGGCGCTTCATTCCCTTTTGCCAAAGGGAGGATGGGAATTTTCCTTGGCTATGATAAGCAAAACGGCGATATGGACAGTGATATAAAGCTGTTCGGCTATACTACCCCCGTGGATTCCAATGCCGACACCCGGCTGGACAACTATGCCTTGAGACTCATTTACGGCCGGCCCGTAGGCGGCATGAACCTCGGCGCTGAGCTGGGAGTGGCTTACCGGAACGAGAAACAAGACGACACGCTCAGCTTGATGGACTACCCGGCAATCTATAGTCTGGAAGGCATCGGAGCGACACTGCCATATATGATACCTTTTAACTCCAGCTATTGGGAATTATCCGGAAAACTGGGAGCAAACAAAAAAATCAACAAAACCGACATTGATTTAAGCGCTTACGGTGCCTGGATCCTTGGGGCGGATACCGATAACAAGTATAACTTGCAGGCAAATTATGATGTTTTTGGTTCAGGGCAAGGCTACCGTATGGCCATGGATGGAGATGTCCGGGGCTATCGGGTCGGATCGGATCTTTGGGTGCGTCACCATGTTAATGACAGTATTTCGCTGCCCTTCCTGGTAAGCTTTGAATATGCAAAAAAAGACCGGGACAGTGATGGTTTCCTGCGGCCCTACGCGTATGGAGCTGCGCCACTGCCTGATTTCATTGATGGTATTGCTGCAGCAAACACAAAATATGTCAGCAGAACCATTAATGTTAAAGCAGGCGGCGGGATAGAACATGCACGCGAGGGCTGCGGACGGGTCGGAACCGGGCTTTATTACCATTATATCCAGTCCCGCGACCGACTCGATCTTTTTGGAGCATATGCAGAGATTGAAGAAGGAATTTACTTTGTTGACGCCAACATCAACAAATTTCCTTACCACAAAGAGCACCGGCTGGAGCTGAATGTTGCGGGTGAACAAATTGTATGTGAAGACCTCACCGTGCGCGGAGGCATGAATTTTTTCTATGGCTGGGTGCGGTCGGATGATTATGGCGGTTCGGCGTATGGATATTTTGATGGCGATAGCGGCTCCGGCAGCGCGACTCTGCCGCTCGACGGTCACACGTGGGGAATCAGTGGTTCCTTGGGGGCAACACAAAAGCTTTGCGGTTTAACCTTTGAACCTTTTATCAGAGGCGGCTACCAGTTTTTTGACACGGATGGATCGACTCGGGTGTATGGTCCTTATACTGTCGGTTTAGACAAGAAAAAAACGGAGTGGTTCACCGCCTGCGGACTTTCCGTGTTGTTTGGCAAATAAATTCTTTATAGCCATCACCCTTTTTCTCATTGACACCTTCCAAGGGCGGGAGCAATCCCGCCCTCTTTTATTGGTGTAACCCAAGGGCATAGTACTAAAGTAACAAAGCTTTTAAAAAGCAATTTTTTAGGTTGACAAAAAATTTTTTAAACTATTTTAATTGGCAGAACTTTTTTTGTGAGAGAGAAATCGTCGATAATAAGAAAGGAGAAGAGAGCATGAAAAAGATTTTTGGAGCAACAATAGTGATGTTTTTTGTAGTGGTTGCTCTGGCAGGCACATCGTATGCCTGGCAGGGCAGGATGGCGGGTATGAGGAACCCCAAAGGTCTTATCGGGGATGAATCCGACTTTCTTATTCACCCGGCCAAGATTGTTGCCGGCCAAGGGATAAAATATTACCTTGATTACCAGTTTACCTACACAGACTTGATTCACTGGGACTCTAAGCTTACTTGGTATAACCCCGGGGGGGTGGGAATTGATGAGTATTTCCATAACAATGCCTCTTCTGCCCAGCAGTATGATCATAATTCCCTCATTGGTGCCGCGTTTCCTCTGGGCAAAGGGAGGATGGGAGTTTTCTTCACCTATGATAAGCAAATGGGTGATTTTGACGGTGATACGGATTATGATGGCGAGCCTGGGGAATTTGACGCTGACTCCCATCTTGATAACTATGCGTTAAGCCTTATCTACGGCCTTCCGCTGCGGAACCTGGACTTGGGTTTAGAGTTGGGATTTGCCTACCGGAGCGAAGAGCAACAGGAATCGTTCCAGACGAACAACCTTGATCTTTTTACCAAAAATAACGTGTGGCCTTGGGAATATTTTGATGGGGGGTTCTTTCCTTTTATGATCCCGTACGATTCCAGTTACTGGGAACTGCTTGGAAAAGCCGGGGTAAAGAAAAAGTTAAACGCGGTTGATATTGACTGGAGTGTGCGCGGCGGCTACATCCTCTCCTCGGATTCGGAGAACCGGTACGAAAACATTTGGGAATACTCCCCCGGCGGGAATGAGTACCATGCAAAGGCTAATGGTGATGTCCGGGGCTACCGGATCGGATCTGACCTCTGGATCAGGCGTCAGGTTAACGACGGGCTTTCCTTGCCTTTTCTGGTAAGTGTTGAGTATACTAAAAAAGACCGGGATGGTGATGGGTATGGAACGGGTTTTTATGATTCCGGTGATCTCTACCAATATGAACATATAACGAGGACATTTGAGGTCAAGGCTGGCGGCGGAATAGAAAAAGAGGTCAAGGGCTGCGGCCGGGTTGGGGTTGGGCTTTATTATAACTATCTTCAAAGCCGCGATGACCTCTGGTTTGACGATTATGGCAACATCTACAACAACACCAGTTATCCTTATCATCGTGAGCACCGGTTAGTGCTGAATCTTGCGGGCGAGCAGGTGGTATCTTCCGACTTTACCTTGCGCGGGGGCCTGGATTTCTTCTATGGCTGGGTGGTGTCGGATGATTATAAAGCTGTTATTGATGGTGGTGACCCATTTATTAACCTCCCTCTTGACGGCAGAAACTGGGGGATCGGGGCTTCATTAGGAGCAAGCAAAAAGTTTTCTTGCTTAACCTTAGAACCTTTTCTCAAAGCCGGATACCGGGAGTTTGACGTAGATGAAGACGGAGAGTGGATAGATACTGGTGCAGCGCTGACTGTTTATCCTGGTACTATGGAAAAACAAAGGTCAGAATGGTTCTTAGGCGCTGGTTTTTCTCTGTTGTTCGGAAAATAAATTAAGAGAGTTATTATTTCTCTGATGAGAAGAAGACCCAAGGGCGGGAGCAATTCCGCCCTTTTTTGTTGAATCCCTTCGGGTCGTGTTCCCCGCTGCTTGCGGCGGAGTAGTTAATTTCTTTCACTTTTTTCTGATTCTCCACAAAAAGAGCTTGACTCCGCAAGTGAGGTTTGAAAAAATCCCTATACACAATCAGCTTTAACAAGAAAAAAGGTTAAACCTTAATTGAGTCAAAATATAGTACAAATCCCCTCTAACTCCCCTTTGCTAAAGGGGAGAATCTTTTTTCTTCTTCCCCCTTTCATAAAGGGGGATTGAGGGGGATTTTGAAAATGGCCATAAAGGCCTCCGGAAATGCTAATCAATACGACCTTTCGTGACATCGTATAAATAATTTTCGCTCAATTAAGCTTAAATTTCCTTTAGCAGGAGAAAAATATGGGAAGTTTTGTGGAAGTATTGATGCTCAATGGCGAAACTTGGGTCAGATTGGCCTTGGCGTTTATTCTCGGTGGCGCTATCGGGTTGGAACGGGAAATGCATGGGAGGCCCGCCGGACTGCGAACCCATATATTAGTCTGTGTCAGCGCCACGATAATCATGTTGGCTTCCAGAAGCCATGTGCAGCTCCCTTATCCTATCCCTGCTGATATTCGTATAAACATTGATCCGGGAAGAATTGTGGCCGGTATTATGACCGGGATCGGTTTTCTGGGGGCAGGCGCAATCATTCGGCTCGGTGACCTTGTCCGTGGGATTACGACCGCAGCCTGTATCTGGTTTGCGGCAGCGCTGGGGATTGTGATTGGCGAGGGATGTTATGCTTTAGCGATCTTATCAACCGGAAGCATCTTGATGGTATTAATTACTCTCCAGTGGCTCGAACACCGCTTTCATCCCGTCGTATACCATGCTATTCAAATAACTGTCCCCCTGGAAAAAGCTGAGGATGTCGAATCACGCTGCCAGGCAATCTTAAAAAAAGAACACATTCGAATTCAGAATAAAGCGTATTCTCTTTCTCAGGAGACCGGGCAATCGGAGATTACATTTAATGTGCGAATGAGAGATCGAATGCAAAGCGGCGCGGTAATTCGTTACATCGCTAAAATTCCTGGGGTGTTGGAGGCAAGCTGGAAATAGGGACTTTGGGAGGTTGATTTTTAATTTTCCCGGGGAAAAACTATAATGAACGACATAAATAAAGAGGCATTCTTTTTTTGTCATGCCGTGGCCCCGCTATTGTCATTCCGCACTTGATGCGGAATCCAGGGGCAGGTAACAAGTAGCTCAGTTCTATCGCTTCATGAGCCACCCTTCTGGATTCCCGCCTTCGCGGGAATGACGCATTAGGAAAACTGTGCAGAATGAGAACACATCTTCTATGTCAACTTATTAATGTCGCCTACGATATTTAAGGTTTCTTTTGTCAGTTTAAAAAAAACCAAATGATTCTTGACCGTTCGCTTTAGAAAAAAATACTTATGGAACAGATTAACGTGCTCTCGAAAAAAAGGGTTGAACTTATCGATATCACGTCTCAGGTGCAAACCATCGTGAAACGCTCCGGGATAAAGGAAGGGGTCTGTTACGTTTATGCGCAGCATACTACTGCGGCAATAACGATCAATGAAAACGCCGACCCGAACGTTATCATTGATATTCAAAACCATCTTAACAAACTGGTACCGTTTGATGGCCCTTATTCTCATGCTGAAGGAAATTCTGATGCCCACATCAAGTCATCCTTTATTGGCTGCTCCAAAACCATTGTGGTCACCAATGGTGACCTGCTTCTCGGGACCTGGCAGGGAATATTTTTCTGCGAATTTGACGGTCCCCGGAACCGCAAAGTTCATATCAAGGTGATTGCTGGATAGGCCGTATGCTCATTGACACACATGCTCATCTCTCCTTGCCGCAGTTTGACAAAGACCGCGAGGAAGTTACTAAACGCGCTCGCGACGCAGGGATTAAACACATTATAACTGTGGGCACCGATAGTGACGATTGCCGGAAAGCGGTTGCCTTGGCGGAAGAGCATGATTTTATTTCTGCCGCGGTCGGTATTCATCCTCACGATGCCGAAACCATCAGTGCGGAGACATATTCTCTTCTCAGGGAATTTGCCGCTGATGAGAACGTGGTCGCCATTGGAGAAATCGGGCTTGACTTTTATCGTAATTTATCCTTGCGGGAAACGCAGATCCGCCACTTTCGTGAGCAGCTGAGGCTTGCCCGCGAGGTTTTCCTGCCGGTGATTATTCATGACCGTGAGGCTCACCAGGAAGTACTTAAAATTCTGCGGGAAGAAAAAGCGGAAACAATGGGAGGAGTTATTCATTGCTTTTCGGGAGATTGGGAGATGGCCAAAGCTTGCCTTGATATGGGATTTTACATTTCCATTCCAGGGACCATAACCTTTAAAAAATCTGAAGAGTATCATAAACTGATCCGCGACCTTCCGCTTGACCGGATGCTTATGGAAACTGATTGCCCATTTCTCGCGCCCCATCCCTTTAGAGGAAAGCGCAATGAACCAGCGTATGTTAAATATGTTGCCGAAGCAATAGCTCGGATAAAAGGGATAGGGATAGAGGAGGTGGCAAAGATCACGACTCAGAATGCTCAGAACCTGTTTAATCTTTAAAAAACTTTCCTCTCCCCATGGAGGACTGTGTCACAATCGTTTTTTTGTCACCCTGAACTCGTTTCAGGGTCGCATAATATATTGATTTTATTAGATGCTGAAACAAGTTCAGCATGACATTTTTATTTGATGTTAATTACGACACAGTCTCATGAGGTGTGAAGGTAATCAAAACATCATGAAAAAAAAGCTGCTTATCGCACTATCCCTTTTTGTATTCCTTTTGTTGGTTGCTTTTTCGGTGTGGGTTAATTATTTCTGGGGAACCGAGGAGAGAAAAGCGTTTCTCGAGCAGGAAATGTCCTCGATTCTTCACCGGCCGGTGACCATCCAAAAAGCCAAGCTTCAGATTTTTCCCCGGATCATGGTGGTCTTAAATCAAGTAGAAATAAAAGACCGGGATGGAAAATCTGATTTTATCTCCCTCAAAAGACTCCACCTGGGAATTTCTTTTAGGCATCTGTTTGCCCGCATGATCTCTTTTGATTATTTGGTCTTAGAGCAACCCCGGGTACTGTTTTCTCGAAAACAAAAGGAAGACTTTAATGTCAGCGACTTGATAAGGGCTTTTTCTTTCCAGAAGACGAGAGAAGATAAAAAAAAGCACTGGGTAAAAAAATTTAAATTATCCCTGAAAAATTTAATAATCCGGGAAGGGGAGATTGCATTTAAAGATCATGCAATTTCTGAATCTCCGGTATCCTTGAGCGTCACTGCCCTGAACCTCCAAACAGGAAAACCTTCCCGGTCAGGTCTCATACCAATTTCTCTGAAAGGAGTTTTAAAAAGCGCAAAAAACAAAACCCACATTAACGTAAAAGGCGAGATTGGACCAATCATTGAAGGTTCCAAACTTGCTGCCATCAGATTTGTGGGAGATACCCAGGTTGCGGATTTATCCCTTTCATGCGTCGGGCCTTATCTTTGCGCCTGGAAAAACATCGACTCTCTTCAGGGAAGTATCAAGGGAAAATTTTCTTTCCAGGGTATCATCGGTGGAGATTTTAAAGCAAATGCGGAGCTGGATATTGTTAACCTAAAATTTAAAAATGAGGAGCTTCTTAAAAAAGAACTCCGGATCGATAATGCTCATCTCCAATGTTCTTTAAATCGTGAGAAGCGAAATTGGATCTTTTCCCCTATCCAGATAAAGCTTCCCGGATTAACGGCAACCGGGAAAGTCAGCGTGGATACAACGACGGCCCCTCTTGTTGAGGCTGAAATAGAAACCGGAAACTTCGACTACCAAGCCATCTTACCCTACGTCCCCTTTTTCCTCTTTCCCCGGGAGGTTAAAAATTTCATAGCTGAAAAAGCTATAACCGGCAAGATCGATAAGCTTTTTTTTCACTATTCCGAAAAGCTTCCTCAAGCGCCGTCAGATAAAACGATAAGCACCATGGCAGGAAATTGTAGTTTTCGGGATTTTTCTTTGAAGATAATCGACGAGGCGCCCCGTTTTGAGCACCTTAAGGGTAAAGCGAGTTTTGAAAATCGGAATATCAAGATTACTGACCTGACTGGCTCCTTTGGAAACTCAGTAATCGCGCAAAGCGCCTTTACCATTTCTGAGCCCGCTGATTTAACTTTTTCTGGGGATTTTAAGCTTGATCTTTTTGAGATGAATAACCTGATCCATATAAACAAAATACCTCCTGACGTTCTTCGCGAGTTGGAAGTGCTTCAGTCGATGAACGGAAAGGGCCTCCTTACCCTCAAAGCCTCCGGACCGCTTAATAACCCAAGAGCGCTTGTCTTTGAAGGGAAACTCACGTTAACAGATGCGGACATTGATTATCGAAATTTTCGCAAACCCACGAAAAAAGTTAACGGGACTTTCCAGTTTACTCCTGATACCATTACAATAACTGATGTTGCCGGATGGTGGGAAAATTCCCCTTTTACCTGCGTGGGGGAAATAAAAGACTACCGTTCTGCGGAAAAGTCAAAAATTAACGTTCACGTGGCATCTGAAAACGCTGATATTAATGATTTGGCTTCAGCCTTCTTTCCCTGGCAAGGAGTTCACGGGGATGGATTGGTAAAGATATTTATAGATTTTAATTGTCTCGGTTACCGAAGCCGGAACCTCCGTTTCAAAGGCGAATCTGTATTTAAGGATCTTAGTCTGATATTTCCCGCCTTCCCTTACCCCTTCAGCAACACGGAAGGGGTAATGGGGTTTTCCTCAGAAGGCCTTGTTTTTCCTCACATTAAATTTCAGACCGGATCTTCCGACATCGCGTTTTCCGGTCTGTGGAAAGGACTCAGCAAGCCTAAACTCAAGGGAAAAATCAAAGGAAATTTTGTCAACTTTTTAGATTTTTATAAACCAAAGGAGACGGAAAAAAAAAGACCGGTAAATTTTATCGTGGAGAAGGTCACGTTGAACGTTAAACAAGGTGTTTATAGAAAACTGGTGGTGGATAACCTGGAGACTGAGATAAGTTCTCAGGAAGGGGTATTTTTTTTCTCCTCCCCGCGCGCGACCCAGGGAACACTTCGGGATTTTTCTTTTGTTAATTTAACTACCATTCAGGAGAATCAATCACGAGCAGCCACTTACCACCAGGGGATAGTACGGATTCCTTTTCTGAAGCTTGAATCCGGCGAAGGATATTGGATAGGTAAGGATATCAGTCTTCCTGTCTCGGTTGATCAGCCTGAAGGTTTTTCTCTTTCCAGCGAGATAAAAAATCTCTCGACAAAAAACTTCCTCAAGATGTTCCCCGAAAAAAATCGGAAACTTTCCGGTATTCTCAATCTTCATGGAACGGTCACGGGAACGGGAAAAAACCTTTCGGAGTGGATGGATACGTTAAAGGGAGAGGTAGCCTTTACGACCGCAAAGGGAACGGTAAAGGAACTCACCATTCTCTCTAAACTTTTTTCTTTATTGAATGTATACCGGATTTTCCGCCAGGATTACAGCAAGCTGCTTTCAAGCGGCATGCCTTATGATACCATTCAAAGCGCATTCACAATTAACGAAGGCATCGCCAGGACAGATGGCATCGTGCTCAATAGCCCGGCAATGAAGATGAATGGCGTGGGCGATATTAACCTGGGGAAAGAGACCTTAGACATGGAAGTCGCGGTCCAGCCTTTAGAGATCGTGGATAAAGTTATTGGAATTATTCCACTCGTAGGACATGTCCTTAAGGATGAAAAAGGCGCCGTCCTTGTTACCTATTATAAGGTGACCGGAACCTTTGAAAACCCTGAGTGGAAAACAATGGTCTTTGGGTCCTTGGGCCGCAAGGGACAGAGCATTTTCAAACAAATCTTTAAGCTGCCGGAAACCATTCTCAACTGGAACAACAAGAGCGACTCCGAAAACAAGAAACAAGACTCAAGAGATAAGAAAAAATAGCGCTTACCCTAAAGGCGGTATCTTATGGAATTAATAAACCACACGGGATTGCCTTTGTTCCAGTTTTTTCATTTTAAAAATATAGATGGCCTGGTGCATGGCGTAACCACGCGGAAGGGAGGCGTGAGTGAAGGCCCTTTCTTCAGTTTAAACCTTGGGACCCAAACCGGAGATGATCCCCAGAGAGTCTTTTGCAATCGCGATAAGCTTCTCTCCCATTTAAGCTGTGCCCCCTCTTCAGTAGTAATCCCCAACCAGGTGCACGGGAAAAATGTTGTGGTAATAACCAAAGAACGTTGGGGTATTGATAGCGCGCCTCACGGGCTTGTTTTATCCGGAGTTGATGGACTGACAACAAAAGAAAAAGGGGTACTGCTGATGATTAAAGTTGCTGATTGTATCCCCGTATTTCTCTATGATCCCGCGCACGTTGCTATCAGCCTTATCCATGCCGGGTGGCGCGGTACGGCCGCCGGGATTATTGCGCACGGGGTTGACGCACTGGAAGCGTCTTTTGGGACAAAACCAACAACAATCAAAGCGGGTATCGGGCCCGGTATTGGTGCGTGTTGCTATGAGGTCAAGGAGGATGTCCGGGAAGCGTTCCTCAATCATAAATCAGACAATTCTGTCTGGAAAATTGACGCAGATAAAAAAATATTCCTTGATCTTAAAAAAGCAATCTTTTTGGAGCTTATCAACTGCGGATTAACCCAAAAAAATATCGAGACAGCCCCAGAATGTACTTCCTGCAATCCCGAGTTATTTTTTTCCCACCGCCGAGACAAAGGGAAAACTGGCCGAATGGCGGCCGTGATGGGCCTTGTATAATGATAGATCAATAATTCGTCCATAGTATGATACCAAGTTGCATTCAAAAGTAGATCGAGGCGGCGACGAGGAATTGACGCAGGCGTACATTTAAGTGCGTCGAGGAGTATGACGAGGAGCCAACAAAGATATACAAATGAAGGCGACTTGGTATGACAATGTCATTTTTCAACCATCAGGGAAATAGAAAGGGAGGAACTTTCTTCGCCACGGCCGTAAGAAAGAATCTCCCGAATCACCTCGTTGCTTGACTCTTCCCCTCCACCAATAGAAAACCACTGGTTTACCGGTACGGTAAGGAAGGTTGAGGCTTGAGCAAAATGAATCACCCCTGTTTCTTCTCCGGGAGCCTCATGCGCAATCCTGGGGGTAATTTCAATATACGCCCTCTCCCCCATGATTGTTGGTCTAACTTCAAAACCGGTTTCGATTTCTCTAAACACGACCGTATCAGTAACACGCGCATACCTGCGACAAAGATAAACCCAGCGCTCCCGGTAGGGAATGTGCTTGCCGGCCATAATATAGGCTGAACTTCCCGAAGCCATATTAATAAAATATTCTGAAGCGCTCTGTCCCTGTTCCGCGCGATCCTGAAGGCGGACATCCATGCCGTCATCCCTTCTCCTTCCGCCGGTTGACACGCTCCCATGCTCTCCGGAAACTCTTCCGCGACTGGAAAGTGATCGATCACTCGATGCTGCCGACTCATTGAATTTTACGCGAACCTTGACCTGCTCAACCGGGACATCATAGCCTTTTAAGAAATCTCTGATTTTTAAAATGGATTCTTCATTGTCGGATATGATAAGAGAATTTGTCCCGGGGTCTGCAGCGACATTTCCCTCAGACGAGAGAAGCGTTTTTACCACTGACGCTGTTTCCTCGGCAGTGCGATAGCTCATTCGTATGACCGCTATTGACCGTTCTTCGCTTAATCCCGGAGCAGCAATAACTAAAAAAACAAACCCAACCCAAAAGAGCAGAAGCAAGACAATCCTCTGCGTTTGCAATTTAAGGCTTGGTGTTCGGCGAGCATCTTCTCTTCCTTTGGTTTGCATGGCTCCTCCTTTTGCCGATAATTTTTTATAAAAATTTTATCATGGCCACGGATAAACCTTACGGAGTACCGTTCTTGGGAGACGTTGGTAGTTCTTGTGGCGCTGTTTTTTTAAATACTATGGATACATAACTGACGGTGGATGAATAGTCATGGAGAAGGTCTCCAGAGGTGTAATAAGCGAGGAGTGCGCCTTGAGCATCTGAAGGTAAAAGCCGCAACAAGATTGCGATGCCGTTTCGGCCGCAGATAGTAGCTCCAGTTTTTTGAAGATATTTTTGGTAGCCAGTGAAGTCTTTTTTTAAAATCACGTCAACTGCTCCGAGATCAAGTTTTTTTAGGTTGTTTTTAATGTCTTCCGTGAAAGGAAGATACCCGAAACGCTGTCCATAGTGAGTAAAATCAGAACTTACCACCACCAAAGTCTTATCAGTAACATAGTGCCTAAGGAATTTTGCTGCCTCAACAAAGTCATTTTCTCCCAGCTCCCCCACCATTAAAGGAATAATCGTGAAATTTTTCAGCACCATCTGTAAAAAAGGGATTTGCATTTCCAAAGAGTGTTCTTGGGCTTCAGCTTCGGGGTTAAAGAAAAAAAGTTTTTGACGAGAAAGTTCCTCCCCGACCTTTTTTTCCACGGGCACTCTTCCTAAAGGCGTCTCATAAAAATCAAAGCTCGATACACAGATTCCCTGAAACCAGACACGATGGGAAGGGCCGATAATGATTACGCGGTCGAAGTCTTTTCCTCTTAATGTGGCAAAGCCACAGGATGCTGCTTCCCCGGAAAACTGGTAGCCGGCGTGAGGAGAAATAAGCGCTGCGATTTTCTCTTTAATCTCAGGAACCTGCACGTGATCCAAATATTTTTTCACTGTGGTTTCAAGCTCCTGAGGATCAGCCGGATACCACGAACCGGCTAAGGGGGAAGGCCGGACTTTTATTTGTTCTCCGGAAAACCCGGGAACAACAAAAAGAAACAAACCAGTAATTAAGCCTGAAAGAATAGTCAATCCTTTCATTAAAGCCTCATGAAATCTTATATGAACAAAATTGCATTATAGAAAAAAATATGCTTTAACAGTTTAGTTTTATCTCCCTGATTAAGTATACTAAATAAAACTTACCAGTTCCAACAATAGATGAAAACCGAGAGTAAACCCCGTTAGAAAGCTTTCACACGGGGCATTCATCCCGTTAGAAATTTTTTTAATGGGATTTACCCCATGTGAAAAGTGTAAGAACTTTTAACTTTACCCCGTCTTTCGCATGGGGCATTTCTAACGGGGTAAAAGCCAAGAAGAAAAAATGAGAAAGCAAAAACACTCGCTTTGGAAAAAATTTTTATGGGGAGTAACTGCTTTAGGGTTTAAGGCTACGCTCGGTATTATTCGGATC
>LQYC01000040.1_pt1 | contig 41466 bp, 48 predicted proteins | sample 661771 | NCBI WGS metagenome assembly LQYC01 (sample SAMN03483023, study PRJNA281117) | bioreactor metagenome | isolation source: benzene-degrading methanogenic enrichment culture from a contaminated... | place: USA: oil refinery in Oklahoma | collected 2011-05
GCAGCAGGTCGAAGTCGTCAACATCATGGAATCTGAAGACCTCAACGCTATCAAGGCCAAGATCAACGAACTCAAGACCAGGGACCCCGGCGCGTTCGGCGAACCGATGGTCGTCGAGGTCAAAGAGGCTGCCGGTGGTGTTGAAGTCGCTGCTGCAGGTGCAAACCCGCAGTTCCTCGAGATCGAGAAACGGCTCGACAAGATCGAGAAGAGAATCGAGTTTGTGGATGCAGAGATTGCACAGCGTGTTGGCAGAAAGATTGGACGGGATATCGGTATACTGTACGGACTGGTCGCAGGACTTGTCGTATTTGTGATGCTGCTGTTCCTGTTGCAGAAACTGATGGTATTGGTGTAATGGAGGTGTAAATCAACATGTTCAGATTTGAAAAAGAACAGAGCGTCTGGGACTTCAACGGCACAAAGATTGGTGGACAGCCGGGCGAGTACCCGACCGTACTGGGCGCCTCGATCTTCTATAACAAGCATGAGATCGTAAAGGACGACCATAAGGGTGTTATCGACAAACCAAAAGCCGAGGCACTCTGGAACCGTTGTCAGGAACTCTCTGACATGACCGGGATCCCGCACTTCATCCAGATCCTTGCGGAATTCCCCGAAGCATTCGAGAGCTACTTCACATGGTTTGACAGTATCGACAACAAGACCGCGTTCCTGATGGACTCATCCGTTCCAAAGGCGCTGGCACATGCCTGCAAGTACGTGACCGAGGTTGGCCTTGCGAACCGTGCGATCTACAACTCGATCAACGGTTCGATGCTCCCCGAGAACGTCGAAGCCCTGAAGAACAGCGATGTCAACTCCGCAATCGTTCTTGCATTCAACCCTGCAGACCCGTCAGTCGCAGGCAGGGAGAAAGTGCTTGTAGAGGGCGGCGTAGCCGGCCAGACAAAGGGAATGCTGCAGATCGCTGAAGAGTGCGGTATCACCCGCCCGATCCTTGACACCGCGGCAACCCCGCTCGGTCTCGGGTCCGGCGGTGCATACCGTGAGATCCTTGCCTGCAAGGCAATCCACGGCTACCCGACCGGTGGTGCATACCACAACATGACAGTTGCGTGGACCTGGCTCAAGCGCTGGAAAGGTACCAGCAAGACCCCCTCGGTACTCGCAGAGGGTTACAAAGGCAAAGACCTCCTCCTCCAGCAGATGTCGCACCACTACCTGGGCGGCATGGAGGGTATCCGCCAGGCTGCATGGTCCGCACCCGATATCGGCTGCAACATGATCGCAAGCACTCTCGGTGCTGACCTGATCATGTACGGCCCGATCGAGAACGTCGAGGCGATGATGACCGCACAGGCCTACACGGATATCACGATCCTCGAAGCGACACGCCAGCTCGGTATCGAGTGCAAGGCAGAGAGCCACCCCATCTTTAAACTCATCTAATTTTTTTGGTTTTTTATAAACGGGCAATCCCGATAAAAATATTGTTCCTGTGTTTTTCCTGATGCATCACAAAAGGGAAGTATATACCAGATTGTTCAGCGCGTAGTCCCGGTCTGGTAATCCGCCATACGGATACAGTCGTCCGCTTCCCTTGTCCTGCCAAGGTTGCGCAGGGCGATCGCCTTATTGTGCCAGATGAATGCATTAATGGGGTTAAATTCCAGTGCCTTGTCAAAATAAGCGATGGCTTCTTCGTTCTTTCCCACCCCTCGCAGGGCGATGGCTTTTGCTGTCATTGCACGGATATTGTTCGGGCTTATTTCAAGGACACGATCAAAACAGGCGATTGCGTCATCGTACATCCCAATCGCGTTCAGCGCGTACCCCTTGTTGCTTAAGGCAAACAGAAAGTCCGGGAAGATTGCAAGCGCACGGTCAAAACTCCGGATTGCATCGTCATACCGCTCAATCTTGCGAAGCGTATATCCTTTCTCGTACAGGATAGCAGCGTTGGCCGGGCTGACTGCGAGCGCCCGGTCAAACCATGCGATTGCATCCTCGTGCCTTCCTAGGTAATAGTACGCCTTCCCCTTGTTTGCAAGGGCTGTCAGGTTTAAAGGGTCGGTGGCAAGCACGAGGTCATAGAATTCCAGGGCCTGCTCATACCGACCGACCTTCATTTCCTGAAACGCTTTTTCCAGAAGTTTGGGAATATCCTTAACGGTCATACGATACTTACCTATTTCAGATTATCATACTGCATACTTCCCCGATGAGCTCCGGGACAACGTATAATCACCTCCGAATACGCCAGAATGTTGCCAGAACTGCAAATAGTGCCCCGGTTTCCATGATCATGAGACCGGAACCGGCACCGCTCTTTTTTGTGGGGGACGGTGCAGGGGTGCCCGAGGGTTCTTTTGTGGCGGGAGGAGTTGATGCCGGTGATGGCAGCGCCGTCGATGGTACCGAAGTAATAACCGGTACCTGCATATGTTCTGTGGGGCGCAGCGTGTATGATGTCCCGCCTGATATCGAGACGCCGGATAAGCCCGGGTTCGTCAGGTAAACCGAGAGGGTGGAAAACGGGTGCCCGCCCAGTCTTGATCTGTCCACCGGGTCGGCTACAACATAGACCGTGTAGGTACCGTAATCAAGCCGGCTGTTCAGCCGCGAGGTGTCCCAGTGGTAAGACCATGTCTGGTCGCTGTCCACATCAACGATGGTGAATGCCCCCTGGTCGGCACGCTGGGTCACATCATTGAGTGGCACACCGTTTGCCGGAAGGTTTGGGCCGGTAAGGAACAGGTAGATATGGTCACTGCTGTAAGAGACACCATGAAGATTTATCGTCTCCCCCATCGAGGCTTCGATTGTATCAGAAGCAGCGGACAGGGGTGCTGCCATCCATAATCCCACGCATGCCACAAGGATGATGACCGCCATTCTGCCGCCGCTGGAAGGATGCATGTACCGGAGAGCCATTTTCATACTCCTGATACAGATTAAACTGCCGGCAGGTTTATAGATATACCAGACTGGAAGTTGCACGCATTCCAGAACCATTAGATACTGGCAGGGTATGAACGCCCTGTGGGACTTTTCAAGGAGCGAATCTCTCTATAAAACCCTAAAAAGGAGGCAGAGGATGACGGGCAGTGACATTAACCGATAAAAAAGGGAAATGCAGGCTGTTCTTATTGATTTTTAAATATCGAGTGGTGAAAAACCCTGCTTGAGAACATCTCCGAAACCTTTGCTGATCGTTAGATCAAGAGCGCAGACAGGGCACCTGTAATCATCCGGCAGGTCCTCGAATTTTGTTCCGGGTCTGATCCCGCGGTGCGGTTCTCCCCGCGCCTCGTCATAGATGTAATTGCACAACGAGCAGAGATATTTCGTCGGGCGCCACTCTTCAAAGCCCCACGTGCCGATCCTGCCTTTTCCCTGAAAACCGCAGACAGGACAGACGTACGTGTCAGGAAGGTCTTCAAACGCCGTGCCGGCAGGGATCCCGTTATGGGGTTCGCCCCGCAACTCGGAGTACACGTACCCGCACACCCTGCATTTATACCGGCGGGATGCCTTCACTGCACCGGATTTGGCTTTCTTTTGTGCCGACGGTTTTTTTGCTGCCGCCCGGACAGGCACACGTTTTGCCGGTTTTGCCACAGGTTTTGCTCTGGGCCGGACCGTCTTTTTCCCCGAGGTTTTTGCCTTTTTTGCCTGAACTTTTACCATTGCATATCTCCATGATCAGCCCTTATCAAACCACGATTTTCTACGGGTAAGGGCCCTGTACGAAACATGGCGAGTCCCCAGTAATAGAGATTGTGATTGGATAAAACAATCAAAAGGCCGGTATCATCCGATAATTAATAACCACCCCTGCTCCATGAGAATACAAAGGCATTAAAATGTCGGTGAAAGCCTTACTTGTTGTTGCAATAATCATGGTCATCGGCCTCCTTTACCTCATCGATATTTCCGGTTTTCCTGCCGCAGATCAGGGTTTGCAGGCGACCGCACTCATACCCGTCGAGATCAGGTCATACGAGGGGGAGCGACTATCCTCAATCAATGATTTCCGTGAGAACTCAATTAAAGGCCCCCAGTATATCAGCGAAGACCGGTACGTACTGACGGTGGACGGGCTGGTAACCACACCACTGTCGTTTCCCTACCGGGACGTTATCGATCATCATATCCGTTACACCAAGCGTGTAACCCTCCATTGCGTTGAGGGATGGGATGCAACAATCCTCTGGGAAGGCGTCCTTGTCCGGGACCTGCTTACAGAAGCCGGGGTCCGTGACGGTGCAACAACGGTTATCTTCCATGCGCATGATGGATACACGACCTCGTTTCCGGTCGATTATTTCATGGCTCACGACATCATCATGGCATACCGGATGAACAATGTCACCCTTCCTGCAGAACGGGGTTTTCCTTTCCAGCTTGTTGCAGAAGATAAATGGGGTTACAAATGGATCAGGTGGATTGAGCGTATCGAATTGTCGGACCAGGCAGGGTACAGGGGATACTGGGAACAGCGGGGTTACTCAAACTCTGGCGACCTGAACCGGAGTTTTTTTTCATGAAAGATATGAGGTGGGACAGGTGCATGTGAACTCCGGGCAAACCGCCTTAAATGCAAGGGTGACCTCCTGCGGGGATTTCCTGAACGGGCAGGGACATGGCAGGACACCGTGGAGGGGGATCTTGTGATCGGTTCGGTCAGAAACCGTAGTGTCATCGCATGGCTGTTATGCGGAATTTCCATCCTGCTGGTCCTGACCGGGCTGGGGATTACCCGGTATGAGGTTATCACCCCGCTCACGCTGGGACTGCTCGATAAGGCAGTATCGTACAAAATCCATGTGCTGTTATGGGGACCGTTCCTTATCATGGTCATGCTCCACGTGTACCTGAATACATCATCAAAGGAAAGAGCCTGAAAAATTTTATGGGACCGGAACATTCATGGGAGCCGATAACGGGAAACACCCGGCATACAAACGTTCCCTCGGCCTCTTTGAGCTTGTCAGTCTCGGCGTCGGTGGCACAATAGGATCCGGAATCTTTGTTGTGCCGGGAATCGCTGCGGGGATCGCCGGCCCTGCATCCCTGATCGCATGGCTGATTGTCGCAGTCTCTGCTTCCTGCGTGCTGCTCTCCCTTTCTTATGTTGCGTCCGGTTTCACTACATCCGGGAGTTTTTACAATTTATTTTCCTCGGTTTCTGGTTCCCGCATTGCCGTACCGCTCATAATCCTCTATCTCATATCTTCAATATTCGGGGTGTCCACGATCGCCGCAGGAATCGGGCAGTACATCACCTATTTCGGAATACCCTGTGTGCTGGTGATCGAGATGGGGATCATCGCCGCTTTCTGCACCTTAAACAGTGTCGGGATCTCCCAGTCCACGCTTGCGGAAAATATCCTCACGACCATGAAGATCATCCCGCTCGTCATCATCGCCCTCCTGCTGCTGCCGTTTGTGCGGGCTGATAATTTTATCCAGACCTCCCCGCTGACCACTGCGGCATTCTTTTCAGCCGTGATCATTGTGTACTGGCCGTTTACGGGATTTGAGATCAGTGCAATACCTGTCGAGGAGACCAAAGACCATCGCCTGATCGCACGCTCGCTGGTGCTGGTGATGATCATCGTTGTCGTTGTGTACCTGCTCCTTAACATTGCGCTGATCGGCAGTGCCGGTTCCGCTACCCTTGCTGCATCCCCTGCGCCCATTGCCACGGCCGCATCGGTGCTGTTTGCATATGCCGGCCCCCTTGTCGCGTTTATCGGCATCGTCGCTATGCTCTCGGCGCTCAATGCATACATCATCGGGACTTCGCGGGTGCTGCAGAATATTTCAGCACGGTTCTCGGTGCCTCTGTTAATGGACCTCTCGCGTCGCGGCACCCCGGTTGCGGCACTCGTCACCGGTTGTACGGTAAGCGCGACGCTCCTCCTCTTTTCAAACCATTTTAATGAACTGGCAAGCATTTCAGTGATCACAACGCTTATTCCGTATATCTTCTTCTGCTTCTGTTCATGGGTGCTTGTGCCAAAACTTTCGTCCCGTATCATTTCATTGGCCGGGGCGGCCTCCACCGCCGGAATTCTTATCCTCTTTTTCCTTGTGAAGTAAAAAAAGCGGCTGGCGGGGGAGGAAAGAAGGATTGTAATATCCCCTTCCGGGAAAAAAGCCATTTATCCGAAGACCACGAATACTGATTCCGGTTGTGCAATGTCGGATTTTGTTGCCGGGATCGTCTATGCGTTCGCCGCGCTTTTCATCATCCTTGACCCCCTTTTGAGCGTTCCCATCTTTGCGGCAATGACCAAGGGGCAGACACCGGCGGAGATCCATAAGCAGGCATTCATTGCCATTGCTGTTGCAGGAGCGCTGATGTACTTGTTCCTCCTCTTTAACACCCTGATCTTTGAGATCCTTGGGTTGAACCTCCCGAGTTTCCAGATCGCAGGGGGCATCCTGCTCTTTATCCTCGGCGTGCAGGAGACGCTTGGGGTCGATATCGGGCGGAGCAAGGACCATTCAACGACCGCAGCCGGGGTTGTGATCGGCACCCCGCTTCTCTGCGGGCCGGGCGCCATAACGACCGTGATGCTGCTTTCAAAGGACTACGGTATTCTCATCCCTTTTATCGCAATCACCCTTTCGCTCCTTGCAACATGGCTGATCCTGTACTATGCCGATTATATCCAGCGTGTCCTTGGGAATGTCGTAACCGATATCATGGGCAAGGTTCTCGGGATGCTTGTTGCTGCGATCGCCGTCAAGATCATCTTTGCAGGGATCAAAGCCCTCATGTTGTAGACGGATAGGGTGATATGCCGGCAGAAGGAGGCACAATTCTTTTTCCCGCCCGGGTCCTGATTAAACCGTCATGCAGTAAACGGAATATCCCGGGAATAATGGAATAACCTAAAAAAGGGGGGGGAGGATTTTATTCAGATAACGGTGACTGGATCATCTGCTCTTTTTTAAGGAGAATACTTCAACCATGTGGTGGGGGTGATACCGCATCTTTGCCTCGCGGAGCCCGGGGACGCCGAGGTCGCTTTCCCGGTTAATATATGTAAAATCTTTTGAGACCACTTCTGCGGTTTCGGCATTGATTGCCTTGTAGATCCCTTCACAGTCGGGCAGTCCTTTTTCAAAATGCACCAGTGCCGTATCGGTATTGAGCGGTTCAAACAACGACATCGCCCCGATGTTTTTATCGACCCGTATAATCAGACCGGAAAGTCCCAGTTCGAAAAAAAAGTCAACTGCAAAAAAGATCGCTTCTTTCTCATGGGCGAGAACTGGATCGTCCTCGCATCCCTTCCATTCGCACCATTTTTCTAAAAAATCCTTCACTTCATCCCGGTTCTCTGCCGTGATCTCTTCAACCGCATAGGCGCAGTTTTTCTTAAACCTGTTGAGCTGCCGCCGGATACTGAGGTAGGTGCCACCGGAGAGTTCCGATAAGTCCCGGGCATGGTACACATACTCGAAATGGTTCCGGTCAGGAACGAGGGTGAGATCCGGACAGAGGGCCTGTATCCATACAGATGTGTCGGGATCGATAAGCACCATTGGTTCATCGTCGCCCTCTTTGCAGGCAAGCCTGATCACATCTTTTAAAAGGTCAGGATCACGGGAGCCGATTGGTGGGCGGAACCGGGTTGTCCCGTCAATCGTGCTCGATAAAATTACGGAGCCGTTGACAACCGCGTACTTGTACCCGGCATAATGGCTCCAGCATACCATGTTGGTGAACGTGTTATCGCTGTGTGTCTGGGGGTACCGGGCATAATGGTCAGAAAAGAAGGTGCGGTCTTTGAGCGTGACCGGCTTGAAATCTTCAAGAGCAAGCATCTATGTCTCCGTGTCATAAAGAAGGGGGATATACCCCTTCATCTGCCTGAACCCCAGCGGGAGATAAAACTGTTCTGATCCGGGTTCTGCTACAAGCCCGATCCACCCGAGTCCGCGTACCCGGCATTCCCTGAGCAGGAGGGAGACAATCCTTTTTCCTATACCGAGCCGCCGGTACGCTGGAAGAACGATGACGTCCTGGATATAACCATCCGAAACCCCGTCGGAAAGCACCCGGCCCATCCCGACTGCTGACCCGGTTGCCGGAACCACTGCAACAGCAAACAGGAAACTCCCGGATATAAGGGTGGGAATACCGTTGGGATCGTATCCCTCCTTCCACCAGCCTCCGGCGCGGTACAGCTCAACGATCTGACCGGCATCCCATACCTCCACCAGCCTTACTTCAATGGTAGGTGCCATTGTATCACAAACCTGATAGACACAGGAGCGGTATTATACCAGGTATTCCAACCGTTTTCACACCTTCAACCAGATGACAAGGGTGTCAACCGGCATTATTTTTCTGCCGGTTTTTTGAAAAGCCCGGAAATCGCTGTATCAACAATTGCCCCGAGTTCCTCAACACCCCAGTGTTCGGAATTGAGCACCAGATGGTAGATGGAAAGGTCGCTGATGTCGATGTCATAATACGAACGGTACCTCCCTGCCTCGCACCGTTCCCGTTCAATGGTGATCGCAGCCGCGGTCTTTTCATCTGCAACATGGTCGCGGGAAATAATCCTCTTAATCCGGCACCCGATTGGCGCAAAGAGCCAGACTTTTAAGTCGGCATTGCTGACCATCCAGCCGGAGAGCCTGCCCTCAACAATGATGTTGTCCCTCTGGGCTGCAATCTCTTTCTGGCGGGCATCGATCATCTTGTCGTACGATTCATTCTTTTCAGCAAGGCGCCCGAACTCCGCAAGCTCAAGGTTGTGTTCCACGGCGAGCTGGCGGAATACCTCGCCGGCGGAGATCATGGAAAAGCCATGGTGTTCTGCCAGGTACCGTGAGAGCGAGGTAGTGCCGCTGCCGGGCAGCCCGCTCACGGTGATCCTCATCAGATGCCCCCGATGTTGAGGGTCTTCCTGATCACTTGGCTGACTGTCAGGGAACAGATCATGTACCACAGGATCCATGCGGGAATGATCCAGAGCGCCGGATCGGTGAGGTTATGGAGCCCTGCATAGGGCATGATGATGGTGCTGTGGATCTGGCCCAGACGGTACAGGAGCCAGAAAAAGATCGGGACGGTCAGGACGAGGATGTATGCCATCGGCTTGAACTGCTGCTGGGATAACTCGAGCTGCTCCTTCATGACCCGGTCCTTCTTTGCCTCCAGCTTCTTGATCCGTTTTTCGTCCTGCGAGAGCTGCGCCTCACGGTATTCCGTCTGGAACTCCTTCATCCGCTCCTGCGAGGTTGCCATTTTTTCATAATCAATGGTGTATTTCTGGATGATCGAGGAGTACAGTCCCGTAATTGCGGAAAGGATTACGATTAGGATGAAGAATGGGATCTTGAACTGCGTGACCAGCGGGGCAAACACGACATCGATGCTCTGCCCGACGTAATCACGGAGCCCGGGTATGCTGTATGAGAACATCATCAGCATCATGAAGCCGAGCGCGATATAGAGACCGTATTTTTCCCAGATCTTTGTAAAATCCATCCATTCACCTGAGAACAGCTGCCATGTCATCGGCGGCATGGTCGAGCAGGAAATCCGCGTTGGTGATTATTTTGATCGTACAGCCGGTGAGCATTGCATAGGATGCGGCGATTGCGCGGTTGAACTGCTGGTGTTCGGCAATCGCTTTTGAGCCTTCTTTGTCACGGCTCCTTGTTTCATCATTCAGACGGCGCATCAGGATCTGGTCATCATCGGTTTCAACAAGGACGATGAGATCGGGCATGATCTCGCGCAGCACCCATTCTGGGAGCCCGGCAAGATATCCCTTCGGAGTCTTGACCGATGCATGGGTATCGACCAGCACGTTGCCCTTTATTTTTGCGATTGCCTGAGCCGCGTTCTGCTGCAGGCGCTTCTGCTCCGTTTTGTCAAGGGAGCGCATCTGGTCACGGTCTTTGACCGTCCCGTCTGCCATTGCCACTTCGAACATGAACGTCCCGAAATTGAGAGACTGGTATTCGATGCCTTCTCCCTTGAGCTTTTTTAATGCTTCGTTGACAACCGTCGTCTTCCCGACGCCCGGTACTCCGGTGATGATGACCTTTTTTCCGACCATACTCTTTTTCCTGCAATTATTCCTTGCCAAAGAATGTCCGCATGAACGGGTACATCTCCATGATCTGCTGGCTGGCGATCTCTTCATACAGCCGGTACGTGATGCTCACCGTAAGCAGCAGCCCGGTGCCGCTCACGGCACCGATCACACCGAACAGGTTTGCAACCACACTGAGGATACCGATGAATACTCCGCCGATGATCGTAACCTTGGGGATGTACCGGTCGAGATACTTTTCAAGCACCTGCGTGTTGCGGCGGTAGCCAGGAATTGACATCCCTGAAAGCTGGATCTGCCGGGCGACATCTTTTGAGTCAAGCCCGGCAGTCTTGATCCAGAACAGTGCAAAGATGGCACCACCCACTACCATGAAAGTGATATCTATGCCAAGACGTAATATGACCTCCCATGCAGGATGGCCGAGATCGGTTATCCACCACATCCAGTCCTGCGGCCCGTTCACCGGGGCAAGAAAATACATGATCCCGTTTTGTGGCTGCTGGTCGCTGAACTTTCCCAGAACCGTGATGCCGATATTGGAAAGGAACATGCCCAGCATCTGGATGTTTGCCTGCAGGACGCGGACAAGGATCATCGGCAGAACGCTGGCATAGATCAGTTTCACCGGGAACCGGGCACGCGCACCGCGCACCTGTGCGTGGGCGAGCGGGATCTCGATACGTGTCGATTCAACATAGACGATGATTAAGAATATGGCAATCGTAGTGACAAAGGCAAGGAGATCTTTTCCGAAATACTGGAGATAGCTAGCCCCGTCGATGCCGATCGCGATCAACCGGGGGAAGAACCCGACCGGGTACGGGTCACTCACCGGCACCCAGTTGATAAAACCATTCACGATGGCCTGGGAGATGCCTGCGATGATGAAGAGGCCGACCCCGGACCCGATACCCCATTTCGTCACCACTTCGTCCAGCATAAAAACAAGGAAACCGCCGATACAGATCTGGATAAATATCAGGAGTGAGACCGCAAACAGGTTGCCACCAAAAAGGGTCTGTGCGATCGTCGGATCAGGGCGCATGAAGCCGCCGACAAGATTTGGGGCTGCCTCGATCACGATCATGACCATGATCAGGATCTTCTGGAGGCCCATATACATGACCTGCCCGCGGGTCTCGCTCGTATCGATATGCAGGATATCTGCACCTTTCAGGAGCTGGAGTACGATGGATGCCGTGACGATTGGTCCGATGCCGAGGTGGACGATCGAACCACTCGCACCGGCAAGCAGCGCCCGCCAGTAGAGGAATACATCCTGCGAACTGGGACTGAGACCGAACACCGGGATATTCGTGAGCGCAAAATACAGAATCAGGACTGCAAGAGTCCACACCAGCTTGTTCTTGAAGTGAACATGCCCCTCCGGGCTCTTGACTGCGGGCATCGCAGCGAGCAGGGGTTCCAATCGATCCAGCAATTCTCCCATTGTTTCACCAAAAATGTGGGGGTCAGACTACCTGCGCCTTGCCGCCCATCTTTTCGATTTTAACCTTTGCCTGCTCTGAAAATGCCGGTGCAGAGATGTTGAGTTTTTTTGTCACCCTGCCGCTGCCGAGCACCTTGTCGATGCCCATTTCTGCGGTATTGATCACAACTGCATCCCCTTCCTTTTTGGCAATACCCTGTGCAAGCAGCGAAGGCACGATCTGGTCGATTATCCCGACATCAATTGTGGAAACGGTTACCTGTGTCTGGTTCACAAAACCATCTTTCCCAAATACCGGGCCATCGAATTCCAGATACCATTTCACAAAGTGGTGGGCGTTGATGCCGGCGCGCCCCCGCCCGCCACGGTTGCCCGCACCGCGGCGGTTCTTGTGTGTCCCGCCCCCGCATGTCCGCGATCCGCGGTATTTTGAACGTTTGTTGGTTGGCATCCCTTCACCTCATTTTATAGAGGAGAGTGTTGATCTCCTGACCATAATAGCCAAGCGCTCCACCCTGAACAAATGTGCGCTTCGTTGTCTTGTAGCCTTTTCGCGGGGGATGGAGACGCAGTACCGGCTTTAGCCCGGGAATGTCCCGGAGTCGTACCTCGGCGCTCGAGAGCGCCAGTGCAAACTCCCCGATGCCGCTGAAAGTTGAATTCGCTTTGATATAATCATCGGTCAGTGCTGCATCGCCGATCACGCGCCCGCGTGTGCGCAGCAGCGTCTCGATGGTGGCTGCATCAACTTCGCCATAAGCCACATAGTCCTTGACCTTCCGGATCATCCCGAGGTTTTCAGGAGTGTCGGAGACGAGCACGCAGTGGTTGATGTGGTGCAGGCGGAGCATCTTGAGCGTATCCTTGATGTCACGGCGGGTATTCACAACGCCGCGGACCTGTACGACCGCGTACATTACGGGGACCCCCCGATTCTTGTCATATTCGTCTGCTTCAGTGCGTTGAATGTTGCTTTTGCAAAGTTGATCGTTGTGCGGGTCTGCCCGCGGGCAAATGTCCATGCATCCTTGATGCCTGCAAGTTCGAGAACTTTCTTGCTCACGTCACCGGTGACAAGCCCGATGCCCTGCGGTGCCGGTTTGAGAGTGACACGGACACTGCCGGCTGTCCCTTTAACCTGCATCGGGATCGAATGTGTGATATCGCACCCGCATTCCCAGCTGCCGCAACCACGCCTGACCTTGACGATATTCATCTTCGCTTTTATGATTGCCTTCTTGATTGCATCGCCGACTTGGACATCCTTTCCCTGGCCAAAACCGATGTACCCGTTCCGGTTGCCGACTATGACAACCGCACGGAACTGTACACGGCGGCCTGAGTCGGTCATCCGCTGCATCATAGCGATGTCGAGAACTTCGTCCTCGAGATCGGGAAGGAACTTATCCACGATCTGGGGTTCCTTGATCGGCCTTCCGCTCTCAAGCACCGAGTCGATGCTCTTGATATCCCCCGAGGCTACGAGTTTGCCAAGACCGGTGACCGGGCGCCACTCTTCCTTTTCATATGCCATTTACACCAGCTCCTTTTTTATGGCGTCTGCCACCTGTTCGACATTCTTTACGAGATCTCCTGCATTCTTGTTGTATGCAGCAATATGCGCACCCTTGACCCGTGCTTCATCGGGCAGGATCTTCTCGCCGTGAGGGATTGCCAGCCCGCCCTGAACCGCCCCTTTGAGTGCCGCAAAGACACGTGCACCGGGAGTTGCGCGGTTGAGCCCGATATCCAGCACCGCTGCTCCATAGTTTGCTTTGCGTGCCTTTGCCGCGAAGAGCAGCCCGGTCAGGTATGCTGCCGGTGTGCTGGATGTCGAACCCCTGTAACCGAATTCTGCAAGTTCCGATGAATTTGCCGCGACCAGCGTGCGGTCACCGGCCATCTCGGCAGTGACCAGCTGGATGATGATATGCCGGTTGGTCTTTCGTACGACCATCCGGGGCACATCAGCGACGACCAGCTTTGTCCGCTGATAGTAATCGGTCTTGCCCTCCCTCCGCCTGCGGAAGGGGACAAAATACCTTGCTCCTGTCGCCATGTTACTTCATCCTCCCGGAGAGAATCTCCATTTGCGCTTTCATGTGTGCGACACTCCTGTACTGTCCGCCGGCTGCTTTCCGGTAGAGAATCCGGTACATGTGCGGGTCGATGGTCCCGGCTTCGCGGAGCGCAACCAGTGCTTTTCTGATTGCGCGGATCTTCTGGATCCATGACCGCTTGCCGGGATGGCGGGCGCCTGCTGCGCCCTTCCGCCGACCGGGCCCCTTGCAGTGCCCGTAAGATCGCTTTGCAATCTTTGCCCGTGCCCTGCCGCGGCTCACACCTGTTTTCTGGCGCGCTTTGATTGCGCCTTCCTTAACAAGCACCCGCAGGTCTTCGCGTGATATGGCGTTTTCAATATCGGAGAGTCGTTCGGGGTCAAACCAGACCCGGTTCACACCGCATTTGAGGACTGCTGCGACGATACGCTTCTGACTGGCAAGATCACTCATTGTCCTTCACCTCTGTGCCGGCCTTTCTCTTAGGTTTCGTGGCCGGTTTTGACGCAGCCTTGGGTTTTGTCTTCGTCCCTTTTGCAGACTCAGACTTTGGTTTTGAGGATTTTTTGGGTTTTTCCTCTGGCGCGGCTTCAGCCTTTGCTTTCTGGATTTTTGGTGTTTTTGCCTTCTTTGGCTTCTCTTCTGCCGTCCCGGATTTTACGGTCTTTTTTGAATCAGGTTTTGCCGGTGCTTTCTTCTCTTCCTTTGCCCTGGGAGCCTCTTTTGCTTTTTTGGCGGGTTTTGGCTTTGCCGTTTTCTCGTGTTCTTTCTTTGAGGGTTTCTCTTCCTTTGCCTTTACTGGTGCGGCCGGTGTTTTCTTTAAAGAGGAAGTGGTCTCCCGTGCATTGAGGATCTTCAGACCTGCTGACAGGGCTTTTTCCTGAATTCCTGCACGTTTGCGGTTTCCAACCTTTGCAGCAATCCGGACAGCCTGTGTCTTTGCATCCAGTCCTTCAAGGTCGTCGGTGGAATGTACCAGCACCTCGTAGAAACCGCTCGGGTGCATGCCGCGGACTGCAACCGGACTGCCAAATCCGGGCTTAGGGAGGTTGCCTTTTGCCTTTTTCTGCTCCCTTTGCTTGTTGTGCTGCCCGCGGGGCTTTCTCCACGAATCGGAGAGCTGCGATTTCTTGCCAAAACCATCGCGCTTGAACCTCGCACCTTTTTGGGTTCTGACCTGAATCAGTCGCCTAATTTCGTCTGCCATTGGATTCAGCCCCTCTGAACGATAAATATGCCATCCTGGAACACACGCGGGTCGCGGTCCCGGATGTGTGTGGCATGTTCAATGTTTGCCGCTGTCGTGCCGACCAGCTCACGGTTGATGCCGGTCAGGATGACCTCGTCGCTTGCAACCTTTGCTGTAACTCCGGGCTCGATCTTTGCATACCGCGCCTTTTTCTCACCGAGGAAATTGTTGATCTCAAGTCTGCTGCCCTGCAGTTTGAGCTGGATGGGGAAGTGGCTGTACACAACTTTCATGTGGTATTCGAATCCGTTCAGGACCCCTTTGCACATATTCTTGGTGTGCGCCTCAAAGGTGCCGACCATGGCGATGATCGCCTTCTTCCCTGATTCCGTGGCAATAATAACTTCTTTTCCGTCGCTTGTTACGGTCACCTGCGGGAACCGGACATTACGCTCGAGTTGTCCTTTGGGCCCTGTTACTTTGAGCATGGGGCCGTCCAGATGAACTTTGACCCCCTCGGGGATCTTGATTTTCCGTACTGTTGTCATGTCCCCACCTCAATAGACATACCCGAGGAGTTCCCCGCCGATGCCCTCTTTTCTCGCCTGTTCGTGTGACAAGACGCCGCGAGATGTGGAGAGCATGAGAATACCGAAGTTTTTACCCGGCAGGTACTGTTTCTCCCAGTATTCCATTTCCTCAAGCTGAACCGAGAACCGCGGTGAGATCGCACCGCAGTTGTTGATCTTTCCGGTCAGGTGCACGATTAGCTGCCCGCCCCTGCCATCTTCAACAAATTCGAAACCTTTTATATAGCCGGATTCCTGCATTATGCGCAGCATGGCGCCCAGAAGTTTGCTTGCGGGCTCGATGGTGCATTCAGACTTTCCGGTATCCCCGGCGTTCTTGAGGGTGCACATCCCGTCTGCTGTTGGATTTGAACGTGTCATGTTGTTTCACCCTCAGCTCATTTTCTTAAAGCCCATTTTCGGGGCCCATTCGCGGAAGCACTGCCTGCAGAACATGATGTGGTACCTGCGCACAAGTCCCTGTTTGCGCCCGCACATCTTGCATTCGCTCGCACCACGCCCGTATTTCTTTTTTCTCTCTCCTGCCATCAGCGCACCTCCACCAGAAAGTTATGTTTGAGGAATTCAATCGCATCCGCTTTTTTCACGCGCTGCTTTTCCGGGAGCTTCTTCTGCTCAGTGCGCCGGCGGGTGATCCGGATGCCCCTCCGCTCAAGGACAACGTTGATGTCCATGCCATAGATGCCGATCTGCGGATCATATGACATGCCGGGGAAATCCGTGTGCTCCTCGATACCAAACGAGAAGTTACCGCTTTTGTCGAACTGGTTCTCAAACAGGATCCTCTCGATGATACCCAACGACGTCCTGACAAACTCCTGTGCGTGCTTTCCGCGCAGTGTCACCTTGCACCCGATCGGTGCCCCCTTCCTTACGGAAAACGCCGGCTGGGTCTTCTTTGCAATGGTTCTTACCGGGGTCTGTTTGGTGATCGTCTTCATGATCTCCTCGGCCTTGACGAGCTTTTCGCCGCTTTCGCCGACTCCCATGTGGACAACAACCTTATCGACATAGATATCACGCATTGCGGTCACTGTTCACCACCCTGGTTTGTGATTGCGGGTTTTTCCCTTCCTACCATATAGATATACGGGAGAATGGTGTCGAACCGGCTCTTGGTCGCTTCGTCCTCAAGGATGACCTTATTCGGGACGCTGCCCGAAGTCTTGACAATTTCAACAATCCGTGCAACTTTACCGGAGTGCCTTCCGCCGATGATCATTGCCATGTTGCCTTTTGCGAACGGGAAATGATCAATAATTTTAAACCTTGTTTCGGGTTCAAGCGACAGGACCACCGTGTCTTCGGGTTTATAGGTGTTATCGGCAATGATATTGGCACCGAACCTGAGGTTGAGCTGGACACGCCCCCCGGAAATAATTGTCTTGTTCCGGATCTTGCTCAGCCGGATTTTTGCCTCTTCAGGGCTGATCTCCACAGAAGCATGCCGTCCGTGGTCATCCCTCTGGATCCGGTAATATTTCTGGATCTTCGGGAACGCGATTACGTCAAAGATCCCGATTCCCATCTTCGGGTCCCTGCATGGTTTGCCATTAATAATGAGATCTTTTTGGGCAAGTATTTGTTTGACTTCTTTCATCGTCCGGGCAAAACCCATCCGGTCCCGGAGCCAGACCGCTACCGGCAGCGCGTTCGCATTGTGCGGACCCGCGGACGTCTTTGTGATGAACGTGTTGGTCTTTTTTGCAATATGCCACGAGTCCGGGGCATTGAGTCGCTTCAGGTGGTCAGACATCTATTTTCCCTCCCCCAGTTTCTCTTCGCGGCGTTTGTCATTCAGGTTCAGCTTCGTGATCTGGACCTTGGATGCATCGACTACCCGGGGCACTTCAGTACCGTCGGCTTTGGTTGAAGATACGCCGTGGACAACAAGTTTTGCTTTTCCGGTATCGACCAGATCAACAACCCCCTCGTCCCCGGTAAAATCCCCACGGGTCAGTTTGACCGTATCGCCCTTGACCACACGCAGGGTCTTTTTTCCGTATCTCTCTTTTAAGGAAGGCGAGAGCGGTGCGTTTAAAAATTTTGTCTTTTCGTGTGATGCCGCCGTGTACCTCGCCTTTCTCTGTTTTCTTGGCTGGTGGCTTTCAATTCGTACCATGCTTTTTACCTCATACGATGATGGTGGCCATGGAGCCAAGTTTCGGGAACCGCTCTGCCACTTCGCGTGCGACTGGTCCTTTGATCTCGGTTCCCTTTGGTTCGTTCTTTTCATCGACTACTACGACAGCGTTGTCCTCGAAAGAGACCCGGAGCCCGTTTGGTCTGCGCATCTCTTTTTTCTGCCGTATGACCACGGCCCGCACGAGCTTGCGGCGCATGTCGGGTGTGCCTTTCTGCACGCTCACTGTCGCGAGATCGCCCAGCCCCATCTTGGGCTGGCGGCGCCGGACACCATGGTATCCAAAGACAGAGATGATCTGCACTGTTCTGGCACCGGTATTATCGGCGCAGGCAAGTCTCGTCCCTGTGGCAAGTGCGCGGGGAGTCTTGGACTGCTTTGCCTTCATTGCTGCCCGACCTCCACAACGACAAAGGTCGTGCTTTTCGAGAGCGGACGGCATTCAGCAATCTTTACCATGTCGCCAACCTTTGCCTGAATGCAGGGGGGATTGTGCGCATGGATCTTTGAGCTGCGTTTTTCGTACCGCTTGTATTTCCGGACGTAGTGCAGGTAGTTACGTGCAACTACGACCGTTCCCATCATACGATCGCTCACGACTTTACCGGTGATCACCTGGCCGCGCACCGGTAAACTGCCGTGAAACGGACAATTAACGTCCTTGCATTCCTGTTTTGGAGCCGGGACGTTCAATCCTATGTTTAGTGCCATTATGGTATCCTCTTTTGATTTGCAGGTTGATCCTCTTTTCAGGAGCCAGCGAGATTACTGATCCATCGATCTCAACAATCCGGCCTTCGGGAAGGTGTATGCGGAATATGCTGTGCCGTTTGGGGATCTGTTTGAACCCCCGCACTGTCCTGATGGCAAGCATATTTTTTGTCTCATCGATGATGGTTCCGTTCACCCCGATATGAGTGGGGTTGCTCGCGGCAACTACCAGAACATCAAGCCCGATCAATTCGTGGGACAGGATGTTCTGGACAGAGATCATGCAGTTCTCCTGCGGTTCTGCTCGGTCATCATGCGGGCAATCGTCCTGCGTAATTCACGGATATGCCCGGGGTTTTCCGTTGCTCCCCCGGCGCTCACCTTGCCGTAATGCTGGACGAGCTCCATGCGGAGCTTTCCCATCTGTTCCTGCAGTTCGACATCAGAAAGCTGCTGGACATCCTTTGCCCTGAATATCGCCATTACCGTCCCTCCACGTGATCGATATCATCGGGGAGAGCAGGTTCATCGTCTGCATCATTACCGGCTTTAGGGACAACGCCCTTCTGTGCCGGTTTTGCCTTCTCCTGCTCGATGACCTCGAAGTGGTCCGGAAGTTTTGCACCGGCGGGGACGATCTTGACCTGCACGCCGATGACACCGAGTTTCTTGATCGCAACCGCGTAGCCCTTTTCGACAATTGTGTTGCTGGGTTCACCGCAGTGCTTGATGTACCCCTCGGTGAACTTCTGGGTCCTCGCACGTGCACCGGTAAGTTTACCGGCGATAATGACCTGGCATCCCAGTGCACCGGAGTCCATGACCCGGCGCAGGATGCTGGTTCCCGCTTTGCGGAAGTACCAGCCCCGCTCAAGAGCGTTTGCGAGCCTTTCCGCCATGATCTGGGCGTTAAAAGATGGGTTTGCCACCTGCTGGACCTCGATCTGGGGGGATTCGACATTGTACTTCTGGGCAAGGTCCTGGGTCAGCTGGTGGACCAGCTTTCCGCCCTTCCCAATCACGATTCCGGGTTTTTCCGCAAAGATCGTGACCTGAGTTCCAAGCGGAGTCCTGGCAATATCCATGCCGCCGTATCCCGCACGCTTCAGTTCCTTGGTCAGGTACTTCTCCACGCGGGCTTTCCGGACACCTTCTGCGATAAATTTCCTTTCCACGGCCATTACGCCACCTCTTTTGCCACAATCTCGATGTTGACGGTTTCACGAACCTTAGGGGTAGCACGACCCATGGCACGGGGGAAGAAGGCTTTCTGAGCCCTCCCGCGGTTTGCAGTAACAAGGACGATCTCGAGTTTCTCTGCATCGAGACCGAGGTATTCTGCATTTTTCTTGACCGATTCAAGCAGCCGGATGTACGCTTTTGATGCCTTGACCGGGTATCTGCCTGCATCCCATTTGTCGGGAAGTCCGCGTTTGTGCGCTACATTCCGGTTGAACCGCCGGAACGGGATTGCTTTTTTCAGCGCGATGACATCGGATAGATACGCGATCGCGTCGTTTATCCGCTTGTGCCTGATGTAACTGGCAATCTCTATCGAATGTTTGGGCGATATGGAAAGCTCGTTTGCCTTTCCACGGGCGAAGTTTTCGCCCTCCAGTTTTTGTGAATATGCAATTCGTGCCATGTCCATCACTTCAGCGGAACGTACTTGCTGCCCCTCGTTGCTCCGATACCTGCGGAACCGTGGGTAACCCTCTTTCGTGTCAGTGCAAACTCACCAAGGTAGTGGAAAACCGACTCCGGCTGGAACTCAACTTTTACAAATTCCTTGCCGGTATAAATCTCGATTGTCCTTCCCACCATCTCCGGCAGGACGATCATGTCGCGGAGGTGGGTCCGGATCTTCTGGTCACCATCGCGGATCTTTCCAAGGAGCGTCTCTTCGCCGCGGGAAAGGCCTCGTACCACCTTGCGGCGTGCACGTGCTGGCATGATAGGAAGGAGTTCAGTCAACCCCATCGCTTTCAGCTCGTCAATCTTGTACCCGCGGTAGGTGAACTCTTCACGCCGCCGGGGCATCCTTTTCTGTGTCTTTCTGGGTGCTGCCATACCAATCACTTCCTGCTCTTACCTGTCCTGCGTGCAGCCACGTGTCCTACCGTCCTTCCGGGAGATGTGCCGCGTGCGATCGTCTTGGGGCGACCGGTGTGCTGGTGACCGCCACCACCGAACGGGTGGTCGATCACGTTCATTGCAACCCCGCGAACGCGGGGCCAGTTGGACGCGGTATTTTTCATCTTATGGTGCTTGTTGCCGGCTTTTACGAACGGTTTCTCAACGCGTCCCCCGCCTGCAACAATGCCTATGGTCGCCCGGCACTGGGAACTGAACCATTTTGTCTTGCCGCTCGGCATCCGGACGCCGACACGGTCGGAGGTCTTGTCGACAACGATTGCCTGCACTCCGGAGGAGCGGACGAACTTGCCGCCATCGTTTGGCCGGGATTCGATGTTGCAGATATACGAGCCTGTCGGGATATTCTCAAGGGGCAGGGTGTTGCCATTCTTTACTTCAACATCCGCACCCCATGCGACGGCTGCCCCGACACCAATGCCTTCTGTGATAAGCATGTATGTCTTTTTTCCGTCTTCGAGCCTGACGAGTGCTATCGGCGCATTGCGCGCCGGATCGTGCTCGATATCGATCACCGAGCCGTTCACCGTGGCAGAGCCATCCCCGATATGCCGGAGTTCTGCCTTATACCGGTGGGATGGTGCACGGTATGTCGGCCCTCCTTTGCCTCTGCTCTGAGTTGTAATACGATGTCCCATGGTTCCCACCTACATAATACCGAGCCGGCTGAGGATCTCCTCTGCGGCTTTTTCGTTCTCGAAACTCACGATCGCTTTTTTCTCCCCATGGGTATTCATGAGGGTGCGGATGCTGGTCACTTTCTGGTCGAACGCTTTCTCGATCTCGCGCTTGATCTGGGTCTTGGTCGCTTCCCTGCGGACAAGGAACTGGAGTTTACTCTGGTTCTCGAGCAGGACCATTGCCTTTTCCGTGACAAATGGATACTTGAGGATCATTTATCTCCCCTCCAGCCTTGTGAGCGCACTTTCCGTCCAGACTGTGAGCCTTCCTGCCTGCATACCCGGTGCAAGGTGTTCGACGTTGAGTTGGTCGATTGTTACGACATCGACACCGGCAAGGTTGCGTGCGGAACGCAGGGGTGAGCCGGAAGTTACGATGAGCAGGCTCTTGCGCTGCTTGTACCGGCGACCGCGCATCTTGCCCCTGCCTGCACGGACTTTTTTGCTCTCCTTTGCCCGCTCGACATCCTGGAACACACCGGCTGCGGTGAGCGCTGAGATGACGTCCTGTGTGCGGCTGAGGGTCTCGAACTTGTCCTCAAAAACAACCGGCACTGCCCCTTCAAAGAGGTGCCCCCGTTTGCGGACGAGTTCTTCCTGCACACTCGCTGCAATTGCTGACCGGAACGCCTTCTGTTTTTCCTTCTGGTTGATCTGCTTGATGAGCACTTTTGCAACAACCGGCGGGTGTGCTTCCCGCCCACCCTTTGCCTGCGGGACTTTGGCAGCGCGCGAACCGTTCTTGATTCGGGGTACGTGCGATGAACCACGCCCGCTTCCCCAGCCGACTGCAGAGGAACATATACCTGCATAGGGATATGTCCCGTGAGGCTGTCTGCGGGTACTCTGGAGTGCCATGACCGCTTTTTTAATCAGATCTGGACGGAACTCCTCTGTGAACATGACAGGGAGATCAATATCCCGTGAAACTCCGCCTTCAATGGTTTTAACCTGTGCTTTCATGTGATCACCCCTGTTTGCTCTGGACGCTCACGTGCTGGACCGTAGGCATTCGGACAATATGTTCGCCCTGCCGGATTGCGGGACGGATACGCACCAGTCTCTTGGCGGGGCCCGGGATGGACCCCTTGATCAGGACATACGGGCTGTTGAGCACACCATAGTGGAGGAAACCTCCGGCTGGTGTAATCTCGCTTCCGTTCTCCCCGATTTTCAGGATGCGCTTGTTGAATTCGGTGCGCTGCTGGAACCCCATCTGCCCCATCTGCGGGACTTCCCAGCGGACGTGGTGCGGGTTCCACGGGCCGAGTGTGCCGATGTGCCGCTCCTTTTTCCCGCGGGAGTGTTTGCGCTTGCGCAGCATGATGCCCCAGCGCTTTACTGCACCCTGCGTCCCCTTTCCGGTTGTGATCGCGGTGATATCTGCATATGTTCCGATCTGGATAACATTTGTCAGGTTCACCTCTTTTCCGAGCAGGCCCATGACAAATTCGAACTGCTTGTCGATCGCCCCCCCGGCAACCTTGATCTCCATGAGGTCGGGCACTTTTTTGGGCACTCCTGTGAGGGTGACCGGCTGGGTGTACATGACAGCATGGAGTTCCGCGACTTTTCCTGCCGCGATTGCATCGGTGAGCGCCTTTCTGGCATTTTCGGGGTTATAGTCCTTTGGCAAGGTGATTCGGCGGCCGAGCACGTCGTCGAGCTGCTCCGACCAGACTTCGGTCAGCGCATGCTTTCCATACGTATCCCGTGAATAGGCACGGATTGCTGCGATCTTCATGGCAGGGACCTCGATCACGGTAACAGGCACCATGATCTCTTTGCCCTCAGTAGGACTGTCCTTATGGTCGTCCACCATGATCACATGCGTCATACCTACTTTATAGCCGGCAAACCCCTGCAGAATAGGCGCACCATCGTAGGCAGGCCATGACTGGTATCTGGGGATCGGGCTCTTTGCACGTGTTCTCGGGCTGTATGCAAGCGAACCCCTGCGTGGTCTGTTAATCTTTGGCATGAATTTATCAATCCTTATAATGCGTGTAGGTTTTTCTCAATTCGTTACGAACTGTTAATATTCCGAGAATGAGTGTATTTTTTTACGCTCATTACAGACGCCAACACGCGGAACCGGGGCGATCCCTGATCTTTTGTCAGACAGGTGGCACAGCCATTCTAATGGTGCGCTTCCACCAATGCCTGACGATGTTTAAACCTCGCCCGGTTCTGGAACTGCCGGACAAACCGGCATTCCTGTCTCGCGAAAGAGATCCTGACGATAACGCATCCTTTTTGGGTTTGCACGCCGGCACCCAGAGGAACAGGCTCGTCTTATTGACGTCCACCCATGCGCTGTTGTCAGACCTACCTTGTCAGCCCGTTGTGACGGATCACAACTCCTTCTCGGCTTTTCCGCCCATATTATATGCACGGAGTTCACCAATCAAAGAAATCCTCCGGCAGTGCGGGATCTGATATCCTGATCCCAAAGCCCGCCGTCAGGATCTGATGCAGGAGGAGATCCCCTGCACCAGCCCATAGGACTTCTTCATATCGGCTTCCTTAATTATTGTATAAAAAACATTATAAAGATATCCTCATGGTGCAACCCAGACCGGAAGGTGTTGAATCCCCCTTGTTGAACAACGGGTATAATCCCATCTCTTCAACCCTGATTTCCGGATATCTGCGGGTTGCTTATCCGAAATAAATATCCCCGGTATTGGTAATGTACACATCGATATTTTCCGAAAGTGACCGTCCTTTGTAGCTTTTCGGGCGGGACTCCCTCATATGGTTGATGAGTGATATCGTATCGTATTTTACCTTGATATTTATCTTCTCCGCTTCTGAGAAGATCAATATGGGCACATCAAAGAGATCGGTGCCGGAAGGAATTGTACAGAGATGAGTCGAGTCGAGTGTGTACAGGAAATCAAGTGTTTCCTTTGCCCGGCGGATATTTTCCATTGCAGATTTTTCGATTGTACAGACATTTGCCTTTGAGGTAGCAATGATGTCGGCGATCTGCTGCTGGGTCAATCCCTGTTTGCGGTACCTCAACACCTCCATCTGCCGTTCGGTGAGTAACCCGTCTTTCATACTATCTGATCAACACGCAAAATTTAAACACTTTTTGTTAACTTTAAAATGCAGTTTTTTTATAAGCCGCAAAAAATCCGTGCAATTTTTTTTTAAAAATCAAAAAAATATTAATTTTTCACGAAAGCGTCACGAGGAAAGGTCAATTCAAAATCTTTATATCGAAACTCGGTCATAATATCGTGTTACAAAACGAGGTGTAAACGATGGTTGTTAAAGTCGGAGTTGCCAAATTAGGCAATATTGCAAGCGGTGTAATGGCCGAACTGCTCCTTGATGAGAGAGCAGACCGTGAAGATATGCAGACATTCATGGCAACGAGCGGTACAAAGCTCCAGCCGGAGGATATTGACCGTGTCGTATCCAACATGAAGGCATGGAAACCGGACTTCTGTATTGTTGTTTCCCCAAATGGTGTGCTTCCCGGCCCAACCGGTGCACGCGAGGCGCTTGCCGCAGCAGGTATTCCCTGCATCGTCATCACCGATGATGTGACCACCAAGAAGGAATGGGAGGGCATCAAGGCAAGCAAGTTCGGCTACATCATCATGAAAGCCGACGCCATGATCGGTGCCCGCAGAGAGTTCCTCGATCCCGTCGAGATGGCAGACTACAACGGCAACCTTGTGAAGGTTCTCGCCCTCACCGGTGCCTTCCGCAAGCTTCAGCAGGGAATTGACAAAGTCATCGATCAGGTCAAGGCAGGTAAGAAGGGCGATGCCCTTGAGCTCCCCAAGATTATCATGACCACAGACAAGGCAGTCGACGGCGAGTTCACCAACCCTTACGCACTTGCAAAAGCACGCGCTGCCTATGAGATTGCAACAGCAGTCGCAATGGTCAATGTAAAGGGATGCTTCATGACCAAGGAATGGGAGAAGTACATCCCGATCGTTGCCAGTGCGCACGAGATGATGAAAGTTGCAGCAGTACTCTGTGATGAAGCCCGCGAGATTGAGAAGGGATGCGATGGCGTAATCCGCAAGCCGCACAAGAAAGACGGCGTGATCGTATCCAAGAACAAACTCGTCGCAAAATTCGAGTAAATTAATCCGAACCCTTTTTTTTATTTATTCCTGTAGTACCTGCCAAGATCCTCCGGGAGGGTCAGGATCACCGGCTCCAGGTGCAGGCGCTCCATAAACGCCGAATCGCTTGTTGACAGGGGATTCGGGTTGATGCGGGAGATAAACGAGCAAAATGCACAAAATCCGTGATCCCCACCCGCTTTATCCAAAAAGAGTGCCATGTTGAACGCATGTGTTCCGAGTTTTTCGTAAAGTGAGATCACTGTGAGAATATCATTTGACAGCTCTTCGACATAATTCTCAAGTTCGCCGATTTCGGATAACGTGAGGATCCCACGCACCTCTTTTTCGCCCAACGGGACCGCGTGGGCGTGCCAGAGGATCTCATCCCCAAAAAGGTACCTTTCCGAACCTCGTTCCTGTCTTCTGACAGCCTCCCAGTACGATTCGCCATGGGTGCTGCGGTAGCGCTTGCTTGCACTGAGGTACCGTTCTGCAATCGCTGACGGGCGCCTGTCAGAGAGTGCCTGCATATGGGGGTGTACGAGACTGGCTCCGGCTGATGGTAAAAAATTCCAGTTGATGCTTGGGTATCCATCGAAACGCCGGAGGGTCTCGATCTGTGCTGAGAGAGCATCGGCAATCTGGCGATGCGAGAATTCAAGGACAGTGTGGGCCTTAGTTATCACCGTAACGGTATGCCACTGGGCAAACGGGAAGAGATTGGGGAAGGTGACACTCTCACCTTTAATTACACGTTTTTTATCAGAGAATGTAGGTGTAACGGCCAGGACTTGATCGGGGCAGAACGGGCAACCGGCAGAATCAGCAGGCACGTGAACAGACAGGTTGATATGGCGTTTTAATCGTTCAGGGCTTATTTTGCACCGGAGCCCGGTATACAGTTCTTTTCGTTCCTGCAGTATTCCCCCTCCCATGACGGGAATCTCCCGAACCGTAAACATGTCCTCTCATCTTCTGTTATCGTCCGATATCAAGATAGCATTTTTCATGTAATTGCCTTGGAATTTTTCAAAGAAATAAAAAAGATTGGGGGATATTACCATGATTGGCAGTATCGCCCTGCAGCCGATCCGGCAGGTTGTACAATAAGATTATACAACGTACTTGCCGAGGAGGCGGATGGAGTTGGTCATGTCGGGACCGAGTGGTGAACCGAAGATGATCTGGGTGACGCCGGCCTTGGTGAGGTCTGCGCACTTTGCCTTGACCATTTCAGGAGTTCCTGCAATGGTGAATGCATCAATCTCCTTGTCTCCGACAAGTTCTCCGACCGTCTTGAAGTCGAACTTTCCGAGTGCCGCCTTGATCTTTGCGACATTGTTGAGGTCAAGACCATGACGGGTGAGCAGTTCCGGCGGGGAGCCGGCTGCGATGAATGCTGCAACAATCTTTGCAGCATTGCGTGCCTTCTTCTCGCTCTGGTCGATCGACATCGCAGTGTATGCACCGACATCAAAGGTCTTCTTGCCTGCTGCATCGCTTGCCTTCTTGATGATCGGGATGGCGATCTGGAAGTCCTTGGGGTTGGATGCGTTGATCAGTGCACCGTCACCGACTTTTCCGGCGAGTTCAAGAACCTTAGGTCCCTGTGCACCAATGTAAATTGGCACTCCTTTCTTGCCTGGCAGGTTGACACCGGTAAGCTTGGCACCATCGTAATCGAAGAACTTCATACCGGACTTTTTAACTTCCTCACCGGCACAGAGCTTCCGGATCTGTATGACTGCCTCCTCGAGGCGGGCAACCGGCTTTTCAGCGTTGATCGCAAGCTTCGGGAGCGTCGAGAGGTCACCGGGGCCGATACCGAGGACTGCACGCCCGTCAGAGATTTCGTTGAGTGTGCAGAAGAAGGATGCCATTGCGGCGGGAGTGTCGGTAAATGAGTTCATGATACCCGGACCCATCTTCAGGGTCGATGTTGCCTGCGCGATTGCGGCGAGGGTGGGGTAGCAGTGGCGGTTGTTGTAGTGGTTTGTGATCCATGCGAAGTCGATGTCCTTAGACTCTGCAAGTTTGCAGAAGTTGACAACTTGCTTCACATTGACATTTCCTGGGACAAATTCAATTCCATATGACAAGGCTAGTTCACCTCATGGAGTATTACCGTACACGCACTTAAATAAATTATCATTTAATTTTGTATGTGGCGCTTGATTATGGTCAAATCAGACAAAAAGGCCTGATTTTCTTGTCGGATTTTTTAATTCGATCGTTGTATCGGAGATGAACGCAGGAAGATTTCATGGTTCGATAGGAAGTTTGAAGGTTATTTGACCGATCGTATAAAATTAATTTTTCTCATGTTCCGGGCTGCAGTAATCCTTTTAATACCTTTTGACTCCGGCCTGATCGAAACATTAAATCCCGATGTCAAATCCTATAAGATATTGAACTAATACCAACCAATAATTTAACACGAAATTCGGGTAAATTTACCAGTACCATAAGCGGCGTCTGATATGCGGATCCTGGCGATTGGCCTTGGCGGGGCAGGGGGGAGAATTGTGGATGTGCTCTACCGCACAGACCGTCGGAGCAGCAAGGTGGTGTGCGTTCAGGCGCTTGCTGTCGACGTCGATTCCGACAGCCTCTCACAACTCACCGGGCTTCCAGAATCGTCCAAGATTTATTTCCCTCCCATCGACATCACCAGTCCGCAGGACTCTCCGGATACCGGGACATCAGCAACCATTGACATTGCAGAGGTGACTGCACGCGTCCAGACAATGGCAACGGGTGAAACCGATGCAATATTTATCTGTGCCGGGCTGGGGGGCGCGATTGTTGACTCTGCATCCCATATTATTGCAGCGCTTCGTTCTTCGATGGTGGAGCCGATCTTCGGGCTTGTCACGCTGCCATGCCTTTCTGAGGGGGAGCAATGCTCAGCAAAAGCTGCAGACGATATTGAAATGCTGTCTCCCATGCTTGACGGGATAATCCTCTTTGATAACGAGACATGGTACAAAAAGATCAAATCCAAGCAGAAAACCCTTGCGCATGAGGATGAGGAGTTTGCAGCACGATTGGGGTTCAAAAAAAAGCCGGACCGGGTACTATCCCCGGTTCAGAAGATGTACTCCCTGCTCAATGATGCCATTGTCAGGAGGATCAGCCTCATACTCCGGGCAGGGGAATTTAAAGCGGACGGGGGGATTGAACTGGCAGAAGTGGTCCTTGATTCCGGTGAAGTCCTGAATACGATGAAGGGTATGGGTTTTATCACCATTGGATATGCCGTTGAACAAATCCCCCAAAACCCCCTGGATTTTCTTTCGAAATTGCGTCCGACCGGTTTTTTTGCCGATGAGCACCAGAAGAGAGCCTCGAGGATCGTGGAACTGGCTAAGCAGGCAATCTACCATGAGATCTCCACGCCCTGTGATCTGACCAGCGCACATAAAGCCCTCGTGCTGATCGCGGGACCCTCCCATGAGCTTTCCCTCAAAGGATATATGACCGTGCGTAAATGGATCGACCGCAGCATTGCCGGACTTGAGACGAGATCCGGCGACTATCCGGTGACCAGCACCAGATTTGTTGCGATCATCATTATGCTGACCGGGCTTGAAAATATTCCACGTATCTCGGAGATCAAAGAGATCCGCACCCAGTATAATCAACACCTTGAAGCGGAACAGTCACCCGGTGAAATTGCGGTCAGCAGTGAGAATTCCGGCAAAGGGCCTGTTGCAGCTTCATCCGGTACGGCTCACCGGTCGTCAGTTCTCAGGGACGAGATGATCTCCGTTCCTAAAAACAAAATACCGGATAAATCTGAGGAAGTTTCCCCCCCATCACTGCATTCAAGGGATTCCGTGGAGGGATCTCGTCCAGAACCAATAAAAACCAAGCCGGTAACCGTCCAGCGCCAGCGCCGTTTAATCATTAATAAACCATATGAGATGACTCCGGTTAAAGGCACCATTCCGGCATCTGATAAAGGAGCGCCAATACCTGTAAAAAAGATACTTGCTTCCCAGCAATCACCCCATTTGCCGGATAAAATTCCGGTGTCTCTGGATGACCGTGCCAGACTCAAAGAGCAGGAGCGAAAAAAGATTGAGAAGGAACTGCAGAAGCAGCGGTTGATGGCAATAACAGGACGGGACACAAAACTGGATCGGCATCTCCGGAAAATACCGGAAACAGGTGCGGCCTCAAATCAGCCCATGACAAGTGATGCTGATAAGGCGGCTCCAAAAAAAACTGATCCGGTCCCGGGTTCACGTCATGTGATCCATAAAAAGCAGGACTCAAAAAAAATCGTGCTTCAAAAAAAGGGTGATGAGGCATCCCACGACAATAAGGTTCCTGAGAATAAGACCTCTCAAAAAGACCGCGAGTCCGGTGCAGAAACCCCGCAAAACGATCAGACCGTTAGTATCGATGACTGGATCCGGCAGGCTCCCACCCGAAAAAAAGATGGGATCTTTGAGCAGGAGATATTCAAGTTAAAAGATATTCCGCAGGTTGTCAGGGATGATGCACTCCTGCATACAAACCTTCATCGCGAACGGGAGTCCAGAGAAAAAGATGACATTGTTTCGGACATCAAACTTGCCGGACGGCCAAAGGAAAACGAGCTATCATCAAAAAAACAGGGAAAAAAAGGGTCTGGTGACGATGATGCCAGCTGGGTAAGATGATCAGTTCGTCTCCATCACTCTGGCAAACGGGATATTCCCGGCACCAATCTCGGTTTTGATTTCGAACCCCTGCTCCACTACGTTGCCGATGAAGTTAAGACCACTGAACGCAACAATCGAGAGCCGGTATGGGTTGTGCGGAAGGTTGAATACCGGGTTTCCCATCTTCACAGGAAAAATAAAACCCGACTTGTTCATCTGCCCGATGATCTCCTGTACCTGGTTCTGCGAAGATGCAGGAACTTCGCGCACGTTGGCGAGCGCAATACCCGTCCCTGTTCTGCAGTAGCTGTTGACCGATGTGAGTCCTGAAGATATGAACAGTTCGAGCGGATCAATGGTTGTCCCCCGATAACCGATCAGGTCAACAAACCGTCTTGGTGTCCCGTGGATAATCTCAAGCCTTCCCCCGTACGCCATCTTTACCGGGACTCCGTTCCGTTGAAAGACGCCATCCATCGAGATGCTGCAGATTGTGATAAGCCCCACAAAGCCATCAGGAATCCGCGGGTCACGGTCGATAATTCGATATGAGGAAAAGAAACCGCATCCAGTTTTTATAACCTCGTCAAAAGCTGCACGGATGCGGTCCAGCGATCCTTCAGGAACAACCGAAAGGTTGTACGCTACATCTCCGGTCCCGGTTACAGGATCAAATGTGCTTCGGTATGCCAGACGCTCGAGCTTTGAGATTATAAAACCAATGCGGTCATCGACAAGTGCATTATCGGTCTCCTGGAATCCTGCCGGAGTCAGTACCCTGCCCTGGTTGCCGATCTTTTCCGTAAAACCCATCGTATCGAGATAACTGAGATAATACTGAACCGCACGGTCGCTCAGGATGAACCCGCGTTCCGCCATCAGTTCCGAGAGCCGCTTTGCCCCGACAGGATCCCGGTGCTCCTTTAAAATTCTCAGAATCTCGATATATTTCCGCTCGGTACGAATCATGATTGGTGCGCCCCCACAACTCCTTTGCTGTCCTGATAACGACCATTGTAGAGCCGGGTCCCCCCCCTTACTTCGTGAAGGACCATCTGTACTATACGTTCATTCCGGTGAATCTCCAGATCTGCAGTTCCTAAATTTGTCAGGCACAACGTCAGCTGCCCCCGAAAGCCGGGGTCTACGAAACCAGCACCGAGCAGTATGCCCTTCCGTCCCAGTGATGACCGGCAACGGAGCGTTCCGGCCAGATCTCCTGATAATTCCACCCATTCCAGACTGGAAACGAGTGTACAGGCGCCCTTATGAAGGATGACATTGTCACTCGCACGGAGATCATATGAAGCGGGTTGCTGGCAATCGTCACTGTAGGGTCGTATCACCAGATTCCCCTGCAGACAGTTGTCCCCAAGGCGGTTGCGCATTTCAGTACCGGAGAGGATCATTCAATAGAATATGGGAGAAAACGCTTAATAACTTTTGATGAGAAACGATGCAGAAGGATCCATGGGGTAGAGGATATCCTCTTGGGCTTCGGACCCAAGGACGCGGGTTCGATTCCCGCTGGGTCCGCTCGTTTTTATAAAAATTATTCGAGTTTGATATAGGAACGCCCGGCAGTTCCAACTGTAACCGGGGCAATAAGGGTCTCCCGGTCATTGGGTGCATCTGGGGCGCTTGCATCCACCCGGATCCAGTATTCACCGGGAGGCAGCAGACGGACGTCCAGGCTGGAGTAATCAGTAAAGGTACCTTTGGTGATGTAGTTTGTATCGAAAAGCACCCATGTAAGTCCGCCATTATTTGAATATGAGATCCGTTCGGTCACCGTCTCGTTGCCATCATAATTGATCTCCCACTGGAGCGGGATGAAATCCTTGATGACTCCGGGAGCTGTGGATTGGAGATTGGACACGTCAAGAGTGGTGGAATTGATCCCTATGTTTGTGAGGTTTGGGATGATGGTCACCCATGTCAGGGGCATTTTCAGGGTCGCTTCATTGTTATTGAAGCTGATGATGGAGTTGTCACCAAAGATATTGACATTGCCCCCTTGGGCATAAATCGCCCTGAGCCTGAATGTTCCCCTCCAATATTCCTCCAGGTGCACAGTGCCGATATCAAAGTAGAGGTTTTGGTCGTCCATCCAGTCAGCAGTCTGATCGATGGTCCCGTCATATGAATTATTGGTGATATGGGTGGATATTCCAGGAACATAGGTATAGTTGAATGCATTGCCTCCGGGAACAGAAACGTTATTAATGGACACATTGTCAAATTTCAATTCCATTGTGGTGTTCACGCCTGCAGACGTTTTCAGCTCCCCGGCGATCAGGGTATACATATCCAGCAGGTCAGCACCGGTTGCTGCATGGAAATGTTTCGCCCCGGTTGCATTAGAGAGGACCTCTAAAGTGTTCCACGTAACCGAACCCGGTGTGATTCCGCTCCCAAACGAGATCGAATAAACCCTGATGTTATTATCTCGTGCATAGATTGACATATTCTGCTGAGTGAACAGATTCGGGTTCCCTGTACCTCCGGTTGTTCCACCCAATCCGTTGATCCAAGTGTGCCTGTTGGTATACGTGCTTGTCCAAGCATATGTTGGTGTGTACCCTATTCCCCGTGCAAGCGGGCATCCATAATAGTTATACTCACCATCTGTCATAAGAATTACAGCCTGTACAGATTCGGGATCCGGGTTGCGGTTGGCAATGACATTATCGATCGACTCCTTGAGTGCTCTCCTGGTTCCCGTATAACCACTTGCGGTCAATGCATCAATATTAGTTTTTACAGAGGCAAACGCACTTGTGAGTGAATTTCTCAAGAGAAATGTATCACTATATGCATAGAGCCCAACTTTATCACGGGTTGCATTCATCTGGTCAATAAAGGATTTCGAGGCAGTCTTGGCATCGGTGAGCTTTGTCCCTGCCATGCTCCCGGACCTGTCAAAGGTGAGCATCACATCAATCGGGTGTTGCACCATTTTATAGCCGTCGCCATAGAGCTCGATGGTGACATCAAACGTTTCGTTGAGCGCCACACTCTGGGGAACGACATATGTCTTTACACTGAGATACGGGTAGTTCTTCCAGTAAACCGTCACCGTTTGGGTTTGGGTTGTACTGTTGGGGGGAGTCCACGTAGCTGTAATTACTACACTGCCTGTCGCAGTTTCGCTATAGTGGAGGGCACTCGGGTCTGTTGAAAATGACCCTGGTACGAACTGTACCGTCCCGTATCCATCGGCATCAGTTAAGGCACTTGCTGACAGCAGGGATGGCAATCCGGTAATATTGTAGGTTCCATCATAGGCTGGTGCACCCATTATAAATGTCACAGTTTGTCCGGCGACTGGATTTCCGCTGATATCCATCACCTTCGCTTTGATATCTGCTACCATGTCACTCTTTACATCGAGACTCGGCATTGTCTCAGGATTTGCCGATACAAGCATCATTATCGGTTCAGTGCTCCTGAACTCAACGGTTTTAAAACAGCTGACTGATGTGTTGGCAAGCGCAATTGCAGTAATGTTTGCGTTAACACTTGTGCTTCTCGGCCCGTACGTTACCCATATTTCTCCAACCGAATTGGTCGTGATGTTGCCAAGGTTCTCCCCTAGTGATGTGTAGATATATACGGATTGATTTCCCGCCGGGTTGCCGAACTGGTCATGAAGGGTATATTTTATGGTAAATTTTTTATCGTTATCTGCCGGGACAAAGGGATTGGGGACTGCCGTGGGATCAAATACCTGATCGATGGAGAATGGAACACTCTCAGCAATCCCGACAATGAAAGGATACTGGTCAGGTACGCTTTCAATACGTTCCATCCAGATATTATTCTCGCCGGCAACCGTGTCAACTTTCGCTGTTAATGAAATATTACCGGTTATATCAGTTATATCAGAAATTTCCGGAAGATATCCTGTTGTTGCATTTTTCAGCCCGCCGTTGCCAAGTCCCCCGGGGGGTGGATAAATGTGAAATCTGGCAGTGTGGATTTTATTGGGGTTCTTATTATCAACTGGGTTTCCCCACCGGTCTCTCAATGTGACAATAAAAGGCGTTGTCTGATCGATGATCACCTCGTCCTCATAACTGAAATATACGTAATATGCCTGATCATGATCGATTTTTATCAATTTTATTGCCCATATCTGACCATCCGCATTGAATGCCGTAACATTTAGTTCAAGGGCATCTGTGGAAGTCTTGTTTGTCGTGAATATTGTTGTTGCTTCCCCTAAGGGATTTGTCACCAGGTTTGTATCAGTCAGGGATCCAAAGAGTGGATCAACAGATACAATCACGTTTGCGAGGCTGACCGGTTCCAGCACAGGGGGAGGACTGAGGGAATTGTTCTCGACCTTAATGGTAATTGTTGTCTGGTCGGCCCCGTTGGCAACGAGCCACCCATTATGACTATCCGAATCAGCACTGCTGGTTATGGTGATTTTGGTTGGTATCACTGCTGATGCAGTGCCAATGAGCAGAATGAATCCAATAATCAATAATTGTATCTTCCATCCGGACATACCCATCACTCAGAGTGAGTAATTTACTTCACCACTATATATAATTTTCTTTTAAAAAAAAAGCAAAATTTGAGACTTAAATTGAATAATAACAAAAATTAATGGATAAAATTGAAAATCGGTTAAATTTCATTCCTTCTTATTATGTGATGGCGTTTCTTTGAACGCCCGATCCTGATTATTCCGAAGATCAACAGCACACCCAATGCACCGGCAACCACAAGCCCGATGAAACCCCAGTCAAGGTTCTTTTCCAAAGTGAGTGTCAGTGTTGGCGTTTCATTGCTTTGTTTGATCTCTTTTTGAACGGATTGTGACTGGTATCCCTCCTTGACTGCAGAAACATTATATACAGAATTCAGTTTCACTTTTGTGATAATCTGTCCGTGATCATCGGTGACTCCCCGTTTATCATTATTGACGAGAATTGCTGCGTCAGGGACCACCTTTTGATCTTTATCCTGAACAAAGACCTTCAGGTCAACCGTTTCAAAGGGCAGTTCAAGAGTAAATTCATCACCCTGTTTGGTAACGTTAATCTGTTTCTGGGTTGTCACAAGACCGTTCTTTCTTACTTCAACGGTAAAACTGCCTACTACAACATTGGAGAGCATGTACCGCCCGTACTGGTTCGTTGACCCGGCCCGTTCGCCATTAAGGTACACATCCGCATCATTTACCGGGGATTTTGATTCATCCACGACATAAATGAACGCCCCGACTGGTGCCTTTGACATCGCCACAGTGAGCAATTCATCTGTATCTGAAATCGACCGTGTGATGACATATGGCTGGTACCCGTCTTTTTTAACTTCAATGGTATAGGTTTTCCCCCGCCCCACCTTCGTTGTCAGGATTCCACGGGGATCTGTTTTTCCTGCAAGGACATTATCAATCCTGACCTCAGCATTCTCGATTGGGAAATCATCCTGATCCTTTACGACAAACGAGAAACGGTTTCCCGACATGAGGGCATATTGAACTGAAACATCTGAAGAACTGATCTCGACGGTCCCGGTACGGGTCTGATAATTCGTGGACCTGATTTCGATGGCATAGAGGGTTGCACCCATTACATTGAACATTGCTGTTCCACTTGCATCCGTTTTATGGGCTGATGTGGTATTCTCTGCAGTGATGATTATCTCTGCATCTGGGATCGGCGAGAGCGTATCGCTGTCATGCACATTGACATTGAGCTTTAAGCTCTTCCGGATGAGGTTGACTGTAAGGGACGTAACATTACTCTTCACGACGCTCGACCAGTCATCGAACCCTGACATCGAAACACGGAGCATGATGTCGTTGGTCTCCGAACGCGTGATATAATACTGGCCAATGTTGTTGGTCCTTCCAACGTTTGAGCCATCAACAAAGACCGTAGCATGGGAGACCGAGGTGTTATCCACATTGTCGAGCACGGTGAGCTCGAGAATCGTTGCCTGTACCGCTCCGCAAAGAAGGAATGCGAACAGCAGAGCAAAAAGGAAACGAAACAGATGCTTATTCATAGGTAAATATCCACCCCTGCTCATATTTGAGCGCATCGGTTCAAAATGACCGGCCTGACGGGACACGGTCAAGGAGCATCCCTTCCACAAGCACCGGCATCAGCCTTCGCCCTTCTTCAATGGCTTTCTGCAGGCGCCAGCTCCGGTCGGCATAGATGGTGAACAATGGTTCTCCTGTCTTGATCATCTTGCCTTTCTTGGCATGGAGGAGTATCCCGGCTCCGCGATCATGGGGAGCTCCTGCTATCCGGGCGAGGGTGATTAAGGACTTGTTGTTCATCTCAATTACGTAACCTGAAGTTGGGGCGTGAATGACAAACTGGTGTTCACCGGGCGTGATGTCACCGGATTTTATGGATGGATCGCCCCCCTGGATCTCGATGATCTTCTTGAACTTTTCCAGCGCCTTTCCTCTGGTGAGGAGCTCCTGTGCCATTGATGCCCCGGTTCCCTGTGCGGCTTTTCCTGACATTTCTAATGCTATTCCGGCAAGCGAGACGCTTTTCTGGATAAATGAATTTGGTTCCGTGGCGCCTTCGAGGACACGCAGGGCTTCTATTACCTCCAGTTTCGGGCCGATGCTGTAACCTACAGGGATATCCCCGTACGTGAGAGCGCATTCCACGCGCATATTGAGCCGTTCGCCCAGTTCGATAAACTCCCGGGCAAGTTTCCGGCCATCCTGCATGGAAGGTACCTTCGTGTGCTGGCCAACGGGAATATCGATTATTACCAGATTTGCTCCGACGGCATACTTCTTTGCCATGACGCTGGCAAGCATCTGCCCCCGTGCATCAATCCTGAATGGATATTCCTGGATGATGATGCGATCATCTGCAGGTGCGATATTTGTCGCACCACCCCAGACAATCACGGCTCCTACCTTCTCTGTCATCTGCTGGACTTCGCTTGCAGTGAATTCTACAAACGCAAGGACTTCCATGAGATCGGCAGTGCCACCTGCACCGGTGATTGCACGGGAACTGGTTTTTGGTATCTTAAGCCCGCTTGCTGCAATGATTGGGACGACTAAAAGTGAGATCTTATTCCCTGGTACTCCACCTATTGAGTGCTTATCCACTATCGGTTTGGACGCAAATTTGATCTGCTCGCCAGTATCCACCATGGCTCTCGTGAGATGTTCAACTTCGTCCATGTCGAGCGGGTTGATATAAGACGCGGTGATGAACGCGGTGAGCTCAGCAGAAGAGATGTCATCGTTTACCACATCTTTTATAATGACATTCATCTCTTCTTTTGTCAGCCTGCTGCCATCCATCTTCTTTTTTATATACTCAAGGGATGCAGGTCTGCCTGCTTCCCGTATTTCGATGCCGCCGTCACCATCTTTTAAGCCAAGCTTGTCGTTGGTAATTCGATAAATACCCACGGTACCCTGCTCTGCGATAGTGATTGTTGTATCAACAAAGGCTGTAACTGATACACCATTTGCCAGGTTGATTACCTGGACGCGGTCACCATCGAGAACACCAATGTTGCGGGCATCGAGCCGGTTGAGCAATACACCACGTTTTGCAATATCAAGGACTTTTGCACTGAACTTTACCACAGATCCTACCTCCCTGTCCCGGGAAATAAACACTATCTTTTACGGGAGATTTTGAGGTCTTGCCTTAAATGCTCTTGCCTGAACTAAAAGCAGGAGGGAACAGAGGATACAAGATACAAAAAAAGGCGCAATAAGCCTTCGGTTTAAAGGGATCCAAAAAAAAGAGATGTTTGGTTTTTTAGTTCAGTGCCTGCGGACGACAAAGAACGCAACGGCGCCGAGACCAATCAGGGCTACAAGTGCACCAAACCCGGGCTGTGTCGGGGTCTTGGTTGGTGCAGCTGTCGGCACTTCGGTCGGGGCTGCGGTTGTGACCTGAGTCGGGGCTGCAGTTGTGCTAACGGCTGTCGGGACTGCGGTTGGGGCAGCGCCCTCAAGGACGTTGAACAGTGCAGTTGCGGTTGCGGGCGGCTGGAGGACACGGTTGGCTGTAACAATGTACTCATCCGGTTTGAATGTGGATGCGTCCACATCGAATGAGATCTTGTTCAGACCGGTGTCACCCTTGGTGACTTTGACCGTACCTGATGCGCCACTGAACTCTCCGCTCTGGCTCTTCTGGGTTGGCTTGAATGATGATGAAACGACGGTCATCTGGACTTCGTCGTCGACTGCAAGGTTCGTGGTTGCGGTGATGGTGAACTTGTCGCCAACATGCCTGTCGCCGATCGGGTCAATCCGGATGTTCGGGACCTCTACCAGGAACACGAGTTTCGTGTAGGTATCATCGACGTTCGCGGTGTTGATTCCCTGGACGAGTGCCTCAGCTGCATCGGTGCCCTGCAGGCTTCCTGCTCCGAGAAGCTGGAAGATCTGTTGACCAGTAGTTGTAGTAGCCTGCTGTAAGTTACAGACCTGTGTAGATCTTACTGCCGGGGCAACGACTGGACACATGTCGATATCGAACTGCTGGTTCTGCATCGGGTGCTGGACGACAACGAAGTACTGGCCGGCATCCATGAGCGTGGTTGTTGCGGTGGTGACCTCGTATGAGAACGAAGCATCAGAGTTCACTGATTCAGTGACACGTAGTGCATAGTTCTTTCCGAGGATCCAGATTGCAATGCCCTGCTGCGGCTTGCCCTCAGCCGTACCGGTGATGAATAACTTGTCACCCTGTGCGACTGTCGACTGGGACGCGGTTGCCGAGACGAACGGTTTCTTGATGATGATCGAGACCGTGCCATAGGCAACATTTGCAAGGTTGTTTGCATTGTGCGGTCCGCTCACTGCATAGACCGTGTAGGTTCCTGCATCGAGTGCCCAGTTGGCGGTTCCCCACTTCCAGTCCCAGGTGTTGTCGGCGTTGACGGGTCTCTGCATATAGTCGCCTGCAACCTGATCTCTGGCGTCAGTTGCGACTCCGTCAATACGTGTCCTGCGAATGTCCTGGTCTCCGGTGCGTGTGAAACTTGAACCCTGAGTGTTCAGGTTCGGACCGGTGATGAAGAGGAATGTCGTCTGGGATTCGGTGTTGGTACCGGAGAACTTGATCTCTTCTCCGAGGTAGTAGCTCTGGTCACCGGCTGCAGTGATGGTAACTGCACCCTTCTCGACCTTTACATCAACCTCATCTGACCTGTAGATGCGCTGGGCTGCAACCGGGTTGACCAACGGATTGGTTCCCTGGTTTCCTACAGAGGTGTCGCGCTCTACACGGATCGTGTACGTCTGTGCCTTGGTCCAGTTTGTGGTTTCGAACTGAACGGTTCGTGTACCTGACGAAGACGTGTTGATCAGGACGTAGTAGCGTGTGCGGTTGTAGATCGTTGGATCGGCTGCAACATCACTGCCTGGCTGGTTAGCCGGTGCACACAGGACACGGTTGACGAAGTTCTCGCCCACGTATTGACCGAGCGGATAGTTGTTCTGCCCGTTGGGCGTGTCGTTGTAGACCGCGGTCTGGAACAGGCCTGACATCGGCGGCTGGTTGTCGAATGCGCCGGACATACTGGATGTGCCCTTCACCCATACCCAGTAGGTTGTGAGGGGTCTGCCGGTGATGGTAACCGAGAATGGCTTGCTGCGGACGACCGATTCCTTGTTCGCTTCGATCTTTACCGTATCGGAGACAAGTGTGACGGTACCGGACGCGGAAATGGTCTTTCCTGTGTAGTCAGCGCCGCCGAGCTTGTAGTTGTCCTTCATACGGCTGAGCGTGGACTCGGTCCAGAGCGTGTAGGTTCCTGCCGGATAGTATGCCATGCCGGTTCCCAGATCGAGAGCACCGGTGTTCCATCCGATTGCAACAAGTCCGTTGTTGCCGGTAAAGGTTCCAAGGTACCATGGCTGGGTGTTGACCCACCGGTTGATGATCGTGATATCAGTCTGGGGTACTGCGTTGGTAAATACCCGTGACTGTACCTGTCCGGATTCGTCCTTCAGCTTGATCGTGATGAAACCATCAGTGGCTGCTGCCGGTATGGTTTGTACGATATTGGCTGGGATAGTAACCGCGGGGGGAGTCACAGCGAATGGACAAACTCCTGGCGCACTGGTAATGTTTTGACTGCAATATGCATCGGATGTTGCTGAGCTGGCTGATGTCGAGCCTATTGCGGGGTCAGTGTTATTGAAGTACCAGGTCTGTATCGGTGCCGAGTAGTTACCAAAGGTCGTCCTTATGGTTGTCCCATTCGAAACCTGCCAGATCGAGGCTGCTGTTCCAATGGTATCATATGCCGTTGGCGGACCTCTGATGGCTCCTCCATTTTGTGACCAGCATAAGGCCGTAAATGGAGCTTCGAACTGTATAGGTGTTAAGACCCCGGTAAAGTTTCTCCAGTAGGTCATACCGCTGCTTACGTTCATAGCGGTAATGTTGTTGCCGCGTGTGTTGGCTGTGGTGAATGATGCAAGGTTTGTGTCAACCTTCACCGTAAGGACAGTTCCACGGACAACTGACTTGCCGGTCATGTCCTGTCCCTGGCCATTGTTCGCCGCAACGTCGATTGCTGCGATTGTCTGAGAGGGATCGGCAACAACGAATGCCGGACCATCCGCAATATTGGCTGGAGTCAGACAGTACCAGGTTCCAAGATAGGGGCCGAAATCGGTGGGGCTCACGTAGAAGTTCGCGTACCGTGGTCCCATATCGATGACCGCTGACGGGTTGTTCGGGTAGCTGAAAGTACCTGGTGCCCACCAGCCGATCTTCATGTTCTTGACAGTTGAAATCTGATAGTCACCTGTTCCTGGTGAGTTCAAATACCCGAAGATTGGGGTTGCATTCAACTGGTCTTCTCCAATAAACACGGTTGCGACAGCGGGTGTTAGGTTCATAGGATAGGGCCGTAAAACGGAACCGTTGTACAGTCCTGTTGCCGGGTTCGCAGCAATTGCCGATGCCGGCATAACTGCGAGCAGCACGAACAACACGAGCGCAACCAGTGTAATGGTTAATCGCTTAGTCATTTGTTTTTTCCTCCAATTCGTTACATCATACATTCCAAGCCGCGAACATGGGATTCGACAGATGCCGAATAACCGTTCTACGAGCCCGATACTCCGTTTCACACGGAATATGACTGAATATTTGTAAAAGAGCTGATATATCCTTTGTGGTCGTTTTTTCGGGGGAATTCAACGATAAAATGAGCCCTTTTTCCTGATCGGGGCGATTAAAATTGTTTTCAGGCAGGTGAAATTGAAGCCGTCCGGTTTGGTCGGCCTGTAGTACATAATACAATATGATGGTATGTTACGCGCATATTATAATTTATTTAATGTATCTTTGTGTTCATCCGGTTTTTTTGGATCATGACTGCCAGATCCATTGGTTTATGATTTATTGATCTTGATTTTTCAGGTTCTGTTGCATCCCTGCCAGTTACCGGAACAGAGGAGGTCTTCATCATTTTTTAAGATAATACAGGTTATTCTCGTGGTTTTTATCTCGCTGCCAAAGAGCCGGCATTTACAAAAAAAGCATCGGGAGGTTCCCCATGATACGGGGGGAACACGAAGAATTCTGATGGTTTCAAACAGTTGACTGTGAAAAATTCAGTACCTCATTCTCTGAACGTCCGTCGATAAACCCCTCCCCCCCGTGCGCCCTGACGAAGCGGCGCACATGAAGGGGG